>Ga0123354_10004115_pt1 | contig 20471 bp, 7 predicted proteins | sample TergutLab28metaG_2_FD_97872 | JGI IMG/M metagenome (GOLD analysis project Ga0123354, IMG submission 97872) | Labiotermes labralis P4 segment gut microbial communities from Petit-Saut dam, French Guiana - Lab288 P4 | ecosystem: Host-associated > Arthropoda: Insects > Digestive system > Gut ...
ATAGCATACAATAGTAGAACCCATGTACCCACACCACCCATCCCACACAACACATGCAATATCTCGTACCCACTTCACCTCTTACCTCCCTACCGTATACAGCACACATAAGTCGAGTATAGCTGCTTACTAAGTTTTTTTATTTCTCAACCTGAAGATGGCCAATGTAAAGTGCCGAAACATGTAGTTGTTCTTTATGTAATAAATTCTATACATATCTCTACCTTCATAGAGTTTTGTTAGACAACTGATATTGAAATGTTATTCAAATACAAGCTTCTGAATCTTCAATCTTCATGGTTGCATCGTGCATCAATGATACCAAATGCTTTATTGTCCAACTAATGCACTCAGTTATGTAAACTCGTTAAACTGTTAAAAACCAATTAAACTTACAAAAACCGCCCCAACACGTTTCGGTTCACGCGGGAACCATAATCAGGGAGCTACAACCAGTGCTTAGCTAAAATTACGTCTTGTTCAACAGTGCGTGTCGATAGAGACGTTGTCATGGTTCACTGTGTAAAGGAGTACATTGTACGGTTCACTGTGCAAAGGAGTGCGTGTGTATGGTTCACTGTGCAAAGGAGTACTTCCTTGCACAGTGAACTATACAAAGTACTCCTTTTCAAAGTGAACCATACACACGCACTCCTTTGCACAGTGAACCATACACACGCACTCCTTTGCACAGTAAACCATACAGAAGCACTCCTTTTCTCAGTGAACCATACACAGTACTCCTTTGTACAGTGAACCATACACACGCACTCCTTTGACAGTGAACCATACAAAGTTCTCCTTTGCTCAGTGAACCATGCACACGCACAGAACTACCCTTTTATTACAGCCAGAATATGCGGCCATATTATTGACAACTTCTGTCCTGACACGCACTGTTGAAGAAGACTTTTAATTTTAGTAAGCTCTACTTGTAGCTCGTTGATGATGGTTCCCGCGCGAATCGAAACATATTAGAGCGGCTATTGTAAGTTTAATTGGTTTTTAACAATTTAACGATTTTACATAATTGAGTGCAATAGTTGGACAATAAAGCATTTGACAAGCTTCTGAAATTAAGTTCGAGAGAAAAATGGAAGTTTCAGGAAGATGAAGACATAGGAAACGAAACAGAAGCAATCACGTGCATTACACAAGTATACCATCACCTGACGTAAATTAAAAAAACACATTTTCAGGCAAACGAGACATGGGACAAACAAACATTTGTCAAGCCTAAGTTGCTACTAGTGCGTATACTTCGAAGCGGAAGAGGAGAACAAATGAGGAAGAAGAAGACTGTCGACCAAAAATTATGTAGATAAAACTAATTTATTTTTCATAAGCGCATAAGTGTTTCGACCAACACAGCCACCATCAGGTACCCCTGTATTAAAAAGTGTTAAGAAGAAACCGTGTACAGGTCTACAAACATTAACATTTTTACAAGAAAACTGACACTTCCCTCTCTTACAGAGTGCAGGTGTATATTTGTTTTTACTACGGCGCAAAAGCTCCAGTGGTCCAAGGCCTCCTTTTATCTATCATCCACGATCACATTCAGACACACCACAGTCGGTAGGACTCTTCTGGACGAGTGATCAGCTCGACGCAGAGACCTCTACCTGACAACACACAATATTCACAACAGACAGGCCTCCATGCCCCCGTGCGGGATTGGAACCCACAATCCCAGCAAGCGAGCGGCCGCAGACCCATGCCTTAGACCGCGCGGCCACTGGGATCGGGCGGTGTATACTGTAACTGGCAGTAATATTACGACGTGGGTTTAGTTAGCAAAAAAATTTGTAGCAAACACCGCGTCAACATTTAAGTTTCAGTACGCGGCCTTCATCCTCCCTTACCTGCATTATAATCACAACGCGATGCTCCTACCAAAGATGGAGGAAAAGATAACGAAGCGGAGGCAGTACTTGTGAAGCGACAGAGTTCACTCTGTTTCTGGTTGATATTTTGATTATCAGATGAATAGCGCAATGTCAATTTAATTTTGACGTTTTGCTGACCGTGCATCTCAGTATATTTATATCAGTATTTAACCAACTCGATGAACAAAATTTGTTTCACAGTAAGTTTTATTTCATGCCTCTACATGTTTCGAGCACATGTGTCCATCATCAGGAGGTCAAAATTGCATTACACAGCATCTGGTGTCATCACAGCTATAGGTGGCCGTCTCGTAATTGTTTCATTACGGCTGTTCATGTCGATATGTATGATCGTCGTGAATTTCTTAACGCCTGCGCAAGGTTGTTTACATAAGCAAACATAATCCTCGAATTGATTGGCATATGCGCATGGAAGGCTTCCGAAGAAGTGTAAAGTATTTGTTTGCATGAGAGGTAGTTTGAACTGTTTGGAGACAACCTGCGGTATTCGAGTTCTCGAATTTAGTGATGACGATCGCGACGTATCGCGGACATTAAATTCGAAAGGATAAATCAGTCCCTCAGATGAAAGCCTTCTGGATTCCTACAACGTAACATACACATACAGCACAAAGAGTTTGTTCCCACGTCCTTCCATGCAGGTACAAATTTATTACACTACTCAGTGTTAAGGAATCTGAAGACAACTACTTGAGTAACAAACCTTGAAGGGTGTAAACTTCATAGCGAATCCCCTGCGTACCTTGAACTAACTCACCGCTCTACACCACTGCCAGAGATGTTGCCGTGTGAGCCGGCGAACAGTGCTCCTAAGCATACTCTACAATTCCAAAAAATAGAATCGGTGAACAACTCGAAACTCTTAGACCACTAATCTCATCTTCTCACACGGATTATTGGGGAAACAGAGGGCGGGAAACTTGGTTTTATCCATGATTAATCGACGTGATAATTAACCGAAGACGCGTCTAGCATGTCAGCAACTTTCAATTGTATGCAAATTAATTCTCTCTTGATCCACGGTAAGAAAGGACGTTGTTAAAATGTAAGCCCCTCTGTCTCTAAAATCATTAGCACCTTAGATCTTAAGTTTTTTATCTTTCACTTAATCTGAAGTTGCGCTATGTTTCATCAATACCTGTGACGACTCCACATACAAACCTTCAACTGCGCATTTAATAGGAGAGACGGCCGAAAAGTTGTTCAGTGAACCATCTAGTATTGAACTTAAACAGTTTACTTTTAAAAGAAACATCCGTAAAATTAATTTTTATTTAATTTCGTTTTATTCATGACAGGGTTTAGGAGGGGAGATGTAACCATTGGTCCTACAATTTCTAATTTAAGGAAGTTTTCCCTATTTTTATCATTTCACCGTGTATTCTGTAGATTATTTAATTACAAACAAACACATGCACATATATTATTTAACAAGTCTAAAATTTACATAAAAACATTTAAAACGCTCCTACATGTTTCGATCACACGATCATCCTCAGGGAGAATATATTGTTCCTTGCTAAAGCTATAATTTAAAACATTCAGTGAATTACTTCATGTTAACTTGGTGCTGTGACAGCATGTCTGTAAATAGAAAATATTTATTAATTAGACTGTTAAAACAATATAGTAAGTAAGAATTGAATATTATACACAAATAACTAGGCTATCCGGTTTGAAGCTTGAGTAAGCATAACTTTAGCAAAGAACAATATATGCTCCCTGAGGATGATCGTGTGATCGAAACATGTAGGAGCGTTTAAAATGTTTTAATATAAGTTTTATACTTCTTAAACAATATATATATGGACATATGTTGCTGTGTGTAATTAGTTAAGTAAATGAAGTTGTCCCTATTAATATGTATGTATCAGAACATTGTACGGTAAAGTAAACAGTAAACAGTAAAGAGTAAACAGTAAACACAGGCCCCTTTATTTTTATTTCACTTATTTGACAATAAAAACTGCTGTATGACTCACCACGGGATAGAAGATAAGGTTTCGATTCCCCGACCGTCAAAATTTGTAAGTTTACTAACGCGTTTAAGCCGGTTCTGGGCCAATCGTGCTGCCTGTGTAATGCTAATCAGGGGTAAAGATAAAGGGCAGTGAATCCTTCCACTCAACTACAAAAATGAAGTGAATGTTTGCAAAGGGTTAGTTTATTCCACCTACTCAACCAATCTACCTGTTCGTATGAGTGGTTATTTCTCTGTTATACTAAGGCGCTGTAAAATGTTTCGAGACTTTTAAGGAATATAAAATTTCTTATCTTCTTTTCCACAGTTAGGCTGGAGCGAAGAGTTGTTTGTTTAATGCATGTGGATTTTATTAATAGAGAAAAGTTGTACTAAGCATACTGTAATTAAAGTAGATTTATAAATACTTATCTGTACACACACACATATATGAATATCAAGTGTTGGTTCACGCAAAATAAAATATTTGGTCCCTTCTCCCTTCTGAAATCTGCTTGGACTGATTGACCCTTGCAGATGGGACAGATGTTGTACCGAAACTACGGTAACTAACTACCAACCCACCCAGGCAACATCCTGGAAGAACGAAAGCCTGAGTTATGCCACGGCGGAAGCTGGCATTCTCGTAAAATGTTGAATTGGGGTCGTTTATTATCATTCTATATTACATCGGATTGTGAGCACGTGTTTACTGTCTCCGACTGATAAGTAGTTTTTACATGATTTTCGGTAACTTAAGACGTTCGGTAATGCTACGCAAAAACTTGTGAAAATGTAGATTACTACATTTGATACTCGGTGCCATATTTTCTCCACTCATTTCTTTGTGGTTAATAATGTTAGTGCTATTATTTAATAAGAAACATTCCATGCAGAAACTACAAGAACTGTTCACCTGTAACTTGCACATTCCGACCCATGTCTGATACAGACTGCAATCCCCGCTGTTACCCCGATACACACACATCACCTGATCCAATAACAATATTACGCCCTGTTACAGGAAATTCCTCGCTCCACTAGCTGGAAAATTATTCATTTGCTTCGTTACCGGTCGTTATGAGCCCCAACCTTTTACCACACGTTCTCACTGCCTGTGTAAAAGGGCGTGGTTAGATTACAATTTGCTTCTCCCTCCCCATTCCAAAAGCCACTTTCGTCACCCTAACACTTCACTCTATATTCAACGCCCATCCCTCTAACACGACGCACTCGATTTCGGTCAAGTAATGCCAAATGTACCAGAAAATTGGACAATTTTGGAACGTCTCTCCGCCATGATGGTGTACACAAGCGGTTTGACACAGGTAAATTCGATTGTGTCAATTTTCAAATACCGTGGCGGTGTACAGACTGCATCAGTTGATCTTGCGGCATGTCATAGTTTTGTGTGGATTCTAATTTAACATCACATTGGCTCAAAATAACCTGAAAAATGTATACTTCATTAATTAGAATCAATTATGTCATGTAGCTGAAATCAGATTATGGCGTTTCCACGGACAAGCACGATCCAATGCGTAAGTACCGTTGCAGTGAGCGAGTAAGCACATTGACATTAGGGGCACCTGTAAGTTACGGAATATTAAGTACAAATTGTGTACGTTTTACTAATATGTGTTGCAAATTACAATTTGTGTTGCAGTCTACTGCCTTGCCACTAAAAATCACTTAATTTCTTGCAATAGTGGGTTACGTTTTTAAGTATTTTGGTCCGATTTGAAATACCAGGATTGTATCTGTTTTTGTCCCTTCTCAGATGGTTCTCTAGAAGACTGAGTCGTCCAGTTTCAGTAATGCTTTCTTCTCAAAATAAAACGCAAAGATCAGTCCAGAAATTAAGTCATACTAAATATGCTCTGTCCGGTTGCCCGTTGATCGATATCGTTTAGAAAATTTAAATATCAAACTTTTTAAAGGCAATTTACATTTGCAAGTAAGAAACTTATCACTAGTGCAATGAATTTTAAATCTTAAGTATGCATATATGTGGATGAATCCTGTAATCAGAAACGATTTTAAGTTTTTAGCGGACTATATTATAGTATTTTTATCTCAGTAATTAACCAAATTGATGCACAAAATTTTTGTTTTACAATAAGTTTATTTCATTCTTCTATAAGTTTCGAGCACATGGTTAATTACTGAGATAAATATACTGAAATGCACGGTCAGAAAAACGTAAAAAAAATATTACAGTAGTTATTGTATTTATCTGCAAGTGCAGTATATAAATATTTGCTAAGAAAAATACCGGATTTAAAAATCACATATAACTGCATTTAACAGCAGCAAACACGGATTATCGGTCACCTTCAAGTCATCGTTGAAAACTCGGACACATTAAAAAAATTTTGAGGAACTTTAAGTTGCCTTATTCATGAAGTGGACAAATAATTTGTTACGAGAAATTCGCCTTACAACATTATTTAAGTAAGCGTGAAATGTTAACTAAAATTCATTTATTGAACACGAAATTATATTTGAACATTTGGGTCAACCCCACGCCACGCCAACACAAGTATAAAATGGCTATTAAGTGACACTGATTCGTTCTTACGTTTCGTAACAAGTTTAATGTGAACAAATACATCACACAGCTTGCTAAGTCGCAAGTCGGTAGCCATTTTTAATACGCTGTCGTCTGAACTCATTACTCCTGCATTCACATTGTCACACTGAAAAAAACCATGCATGAAATTTAATAAAATAGCTGTTAAAGTGATCGACCGAAATTCGAACTCGGTGCCAAGTGAATAAAATCTTCAACTTGATAAATTTTTCTTCTGACTTTACCAATGGTATGTGTGTGTGTGTGTGTGTGAAGGGACGAGAGACAGAGGAAGGGAGAGTAAGAGAAGCGCAGACATCTATCTTAAGGAGCGTGGTTCAGCACCATTAGATCTTCAGGATATTTGCACAGAGCTAAACGGCTCTTAAGCACTGACAGAAAATCAAAATTAGTCCTCTACTGCCGATCAGTTAATTCAGCGACTTAACGTCTGATACGTAACACCCGTGAACATTCGATTTTCCGAAACTTAAAAGTGGATCACTGAATATCAAAACTTATTTATCAATTACAGATATGTCTTGCACGTTTATAAGACGGTATTATAAAATATTTATCACCACTCTATTCTTATTCCGTCACAACTTGTCCACTTTACCCATCATTATCTTCTACACATACCTCTTGAAGAAGGAATGACAGTAAAAATGTCCTCCCAGGAAATTGCATGCTTCAATAGTCGGAAATGTTAAAAAATTCTTGTTGGCGCTCGGACAAATATTTCGCGGTAAACGTCTCCTTGTTACACATTCGGGCTGTGCAAGGTAGGAATAGAATCTCATAAGAGAATAGAGGGAAGCATCTACCCCTGCAATTGTCACATAACAAAAATACTCAAAAACAGAAGACATGAATTGTTTGCAGTGAAAATCGCCTGTGCAGCAGTGGAACCAAGCTTCATGCGCTCGGGCCGATTCAGCAAAACGTACTCAGTAAGCCATAACATTCCAGCCTAGCTGCTCGAAGATCCACATGATCGATGTCTGATCGCGACCCGACACATGGGGATAGGTGAATGAAACAACAGAATAGGTGTCCCTCTAGCGTATAACTACGATAGCCTTCTAATCCCTAACCGCCTGTTCAAAAATACTGCCAAATCTGGCAAATTCCTCCGTCACACCATCCATTGCCAACAGTATCACAAACACCATACAGGAAAAGCCCCAAATGAGAGGCACTTCTTATGAAAGAATAATCTCTCATAGTCTTACCAAAAATCACTACCTTCACGAAAGACGGAGTGGACGAGACGGGAGAATGATTTGCGAAGTGTTATGTTTACTATTACTGCTACTGGATGACACAGTTCTTCTGGGATAAAATGTTGTCACGGGGAATCCCAAACATTCGAAGGGACGTACTGCCTTCATCATCAAGCGTCATTCTTCCAGGCCAATTGACCCTTGACGATAAAAGCAGTAATAAGGGATCCGATTACCCTGTGAGGTGGCGTCATATCCTACAGCAGGGTTGGGTAACCTCTCTGAAGGCACGTGCTAAAATTGTCTATACGTTGCGAAAAAATTCTTTCACGTGCTCGTGGGAATTTGGAAGAACAAAATAAGGTTCTGAGGCCTCTCCAAAAATTATTATTAATTGCTTAATTATTATTAGTAATAAATGTTATAATTATATAATTAAAACATAATATAATTATTAAATTTCTAATGATGTTATCCTCGAGGTGTGAGATAAGGAAGGAAATGTTACTATAACTGTGGCTGCTACTATTTACTGTTTAAAACGAAAAATGTAAAACGTCTTTCCAATGTCACGTAAACACCCAGTCACCGCCAGGCCGACGCCCTAGTGATAAATACCCAGTCAACATTTCGCACCGCTTCCAAATTGTGTAAAACTGTTTCACTTTCTGTATTATTTGGTAGCAACGCTAATGCATATGCAGTCTATACACTGTCAGGTATGTGTGTATGTATGTGTATACACACACACACACACACACACATATATATATATATATATATATGGGCCGGGATATCTCAGTCGGTATGGCGACTCGCTACGGGCTGGAAGGTCCGGGGATCGAATCCTGGTGGCGGCGAAAATTTCCGCACTCGTCCGGACAGGTCCTGGGGCTCACCCAGCCTCCTATACAATGGGTACCGGGTCTTTCTCGGGGGGTAAAGCGGTCGGGTCGTGGTGCTGACCACTCACTCCATCTAGCGCCGAGGTTAAATAAAAAGTAGAGCTATACCTCTACTCCCTCTCTGGGCCTTCATGGCCCGTTCTAGGGTGAACTTTACCTGTATATATATATATATATATATATATATATATACATGTTCCTCATAATATAGAGACGCTAGGCGGGCAAAAGATATTTTCAAAATTGGGACAGCAGTGAATGCCGCGTGCCATAGGTTCGTCAACTCTGTTCTAGGGGAACGGACTCCTCAAGTTCATATTAACGCACGCTGCGTTACTATTCCTGCACCCAGCTCTTGGTAAATGACGAGCTTATTTCATGTGTTCTACTGAACGCGAACTCTTAGTAGTGTTATTTCTTCCTTGGAGGATCGCTTTTATACCTTTAAAGAATCTTATTGCCAAAGTGTTGACTGTTTGGAGGAAAGGAATCAATAAAGTTTTTGCATGTGGTGGATTCTGTTCTACAACCCATTGTACATAAAAGCCATAACTTTGTGCACAAGGAACAAAAGATTTACTCATTCAGTATAGGTTCTTGAGTCTGAAGACAGAAATGTTCCGAAGTTACAATCTTCCCCAGCACACCCCTACTGTTCCTTCCAGGTATCAAAATTGCAGGGTATGCGGCGGGGCTTTGAATTTAAAGTGTTACAGTGATAGGAACAGAGATGAGGGTTGAGAAAGTTCCTTTCCCTTGACAAATAAACTTTTTCTTCCTCTATCCTCACTTTAAATTCTCTTTATTTCCATCGCTCTAAAGTTTACACACGCAGCTCGATACAAAGACCCTGTATAGCAATTTTGCACAATATGTATACGCTTTCATCACTTTTTACGGTGGTGGGGGCGTATAGTGTGGTAACTCCCAGAAGCTTTTCGCTGTTGTAAATGCGTCATAATTAAGTTACGAGCCGCGGAACGAGCGCCGAGTTTTGTTCAGACTGCGGTCTCCCACCCACAATACACGTTCAAACAAGAAGTTTAACACGATATACTTTTTAATGTCAAAAATATAACATATACACAACACAACAGGTAAAAACCCTCCACGTGTCAAAATTGTATGAAGTCTGGTCAGGATATAACATTTACCATGTATGATACTTTGAAAAAGGTGACATTTATACCCTGCTCACTACTTTGATGCATAATTCCGAATTAGCTTGACAGTTAATAACAAGGTAGTAGCAAAACTACCGGGCTTCAGTTTTATCCATCTCACAAAACCCTGCATAATATATCGAATGTTAAGGCCTAAACGCTGTTCGTCACGCTGTGAATACCAACCGTATCGTATAAACGGCACTTAACGTTGGTCCGGTATCAACAGATTGTGTTACATTTCAGTGACAAGGCAAACAGTTACAAATTTTGGGTTCTCAAATATGCTAATAAGAACCACAAACATTCATACCGATAAATTTCTCTATTAAGACTGAACCAGTCTTGAAAATGAATAAATGCTGCCGGTCTGTCAGAAGTAAAGTTTTAAGTTTTCATCTGTTTAACTAACGTCGGTACTACATGCAGTAGAGACGTCAGGTTCAAACCCCGGACAATTATTTCAGGTGTGAAAGCCATCGGTGACCGCTGGATAACAGGCTTGGTGAGACAGTGCGGACGGTTTGGCTGCTGCGAAACACACAAAGCCTTTGCTTCAGCCCCAATCTAAACCTTGTTTCTCAAGGCTGCTTCTCGCATTCAAATCAATACACTTAGCTACCCCGCCTCCTACACAGACACGCATTCTTAATGTAATATTATTTAGAACTTGTGTGATTATTTCCAGCAGGACACACAATATGCGTGTTGATCCTGGAGGTCTATTCAGCGTCCTATACAATGGCTAACGTCGGAATTCCACCCCCGAATATCACAACTTATGTCCATCTAGTGCAGTGATTTAAATTGCGCAAAAATGTATCACCATACATTCACACTCCTTCATCACATGGCACATTATCAAACACAGAGACAAGTGACTTTTTACTACAAAACTACTGTAAAATATAAATTATATAGATACTCTTCACCCCAAGAAATTGTCAGTGACCCTGTAAAAGTGTTTAGGTTAGGTAAATTCTGTATTTTCACATTTGAATCCTGTAACTGTATTTACAATTTCACATTATCAATATTAGTGCAAATTTACGCTAGTTCATTATTTCCCAACGCGGTTATTAATTGTCTTAAAAAACCTGCCTGTTGTATAAAAAAGGTACATTACAAATTATCACTATGCCTAAGGCATTACTGAATGCTTTAAGAAGGCAAATAGTCGAGGCGCTATGAACAGGGTATAACTACAATGGACTTCGAAAATGTTTCGCTTATTTCGAAATTAGTAAAAGAGACAAAATATAAACATTTATCTTTAGTGCGGTCCTGGGTTCTAAAGCGATCGAAGTTCAGCCGGAAAAAGGAACCTTGAGTCTCAGGTGGCCACTTTCTACGTTCATAAATAACGAAGATTCTTTACAAGAATCTACAGTGCTGTGCTGTGAATTAAAAACAAACCATAGACCCAGTTCTTGCAATATGGTATGAAAACAAATACCACGTATAAAAAACACATAAACTGAATTGCCTAAAAATGCAAGAAATAATAGCATTTTCTTATATAATTCTAAATATCCCTATAAATAAATATTCAGACATGTAATTCTACCTACATTCGGAGGAAAAAATAATATTCGAAATGTATACGCACGCACATCACACACATTAGAGAGACAGACTTGAAAGTATTTCTAAATTACTTACTAATCAGAAATACGCACATTGTAACAAGAGCAAACACTGCACAAAAGCAAATTGAATAGAAAATTACATAACCTGACGTGTGAACACACGATTTTTAAAAGGGAAGATGTCGCATTTCCTTACAACACGTTTAGGTTTTCTGGTTTTACAAAATGTAATAAAGATTTGTACATGCCTTTATATAGTAGTGGTCCCAAGGTTATCAGTTACGCGGACCGAAACATGTTGTGACCTGTATAGCATACAGAAATAAATGTCATTTTAGGGGTGAAAATCAGTTTTGTGTAAAGAATAACAACGAAGAAGACGCGACCTTAAGGCCTTGAAACGCATAAGACCTTAAGCTTATTATGTGTAGAAATTCCGCTGTAATATATGCAGTAGAAATAGATTTATTGAATAACCTTGAATCTCAAACATTTCAGGCATCCATATAGTAAAACAACTTTAAAATATTTTGGAATTAAATTTATAGATAAGGGTCCTGAAAATTCTCGTATCATGTATATACGAGTAGAACTGGCACAGGGTTAATTGAGAGTGTGAATAATGGCCGTAGTCTTCTAGCGGACTCGAACTCTTAAGATGTAGTTAGAATGTGTATTTGTCTGTTTCAATCTTGGTTTTTCTTGAGGGTTTAGAAGTACAAATACCTAATAGGCTAACGCGTGGTGTAACATATTACAAACGCCTTCTCACTCTCATATTTGTTTGCTATAAACATTTCCTGTTGAATTGTGTGTAACGACCTGGTTATCTGCCACTAATCCTACTTGCAATATACGGTTAAGTATATTTGCGTTCTTTGATCTATTCTGTATACACTCTGCGGTTGCTTGTAGTTATTCGCCTGACGGACATTAACTCCAGCTTAACACTAATTATTAAACAACTACTGCACACATTCAATGTTGGATCAAATGTAGATAAGAACGCGACAGAGATGCATGGCATGAGCAACAATGTGAAATTAAACAATGTGTTCAAACAGACGCAGAAAAATGAGCGGGGATTTGTTTAAAATAGGAATATTTTAATTAAGGAATCAGAGTATTTGACATTTCTCCGATGACAGTACTTACCTGTAAAATGAAGAGTAATAAAACAAAAAGACATGCGGTCGGTCCACAGCTTTCAGTTCGTTTCGGTCTAAGTAAAGCTGGAATCTGTAGCAGAAATATTCAGTTTTGTTTTAGTCATGATCTGCCTGTTACTTCAGAACCCTAAGCTTTGTAGCGAACTTGTGCTCGTTAAATGTACTCTGTGGTTCACTTCAATTTGGATTTCTTCAATTCATAGAGACTGCTATACAATCAAACCTTACACGACTGTTAACAGATAATTTTAAGTTACTACAGAATACCATTACAAGCCCTTCTCTTGATAATGCCACTACCAGCATGGTAATGGAACTGATTTACAGCATATCTCTTCAAAGGTGAAAATAAAATAGAAGTGCCGATACATAACGCAGCCCCCCCAGCTAGCTCTCTGTTTCTCTCTCTCTCTCTCAAGAGATATATATATATATATATCTATGTGTGTGTGTGTGTGTGTGTGTGTCTTCAGAGACCCACCGGAAATAAATGTTTTGCTTCTCCCAGCACGAAAATTTCTTCATGCAAGCATCATTTTAGGCTTCTGATTCTTACGTCATTTATTGACGTTGTACCAAGTATGTGATGTAAATCTCGTCGAGATGTCAACATTAACATAACAGCTGCAGAGATCTTTGCAAGTATTGACAGGCAGCTGCTCATAGCCTACAGTACAGCTCCAGCAATGGATAAAACCACGTACATTCTTGCAGAAAGCGGCTGCTAGCCATTAATTTTCCAAAATCCTATTTTTCATTTTGTTTATAATAGAAATCATAAAGGTACAACAAATTGAAATGTATGATAACAATTTATATGCCCACTAGAAATGCGTTACGTTTCAAAAAGTGCAATTTATCAAATATTATTTCAATTTGAACATCCAGCTGACACAACTCTCGGAATATTAAAATAATACAACACGTATACATAAACCTTTAGATTATATATTTATCGTGTTTGTCTGTTAATTAGAAAATTTTATGGGCCTTACACGACGCTCCGTTTGTTCGATCATGTAATATTTGAATCGGGAATTTAGATTCAGGTATTAGTTGTGGGATGTGATCACAGGGTATTTAAAAACAGTAACGAATGAAACAACACGTCTTGCAATGTATATTAAGCAATGTGTCCATTCTGTCAATGCGCTCAAATGATAATGGTGTTTTTCCCGCTTTCGTTTTACGTTTGTGAGGAGCGGCGGAGTGACAATAACGAAAGGTGTACCGGCCGCACTTCCCAGGCGGAAGGCCTGCGTATGATCACGACAACACAAATTATAACCTTCATACACATTCAGACTGTCTTTCCTGTCTTCTCGACCACGTGAAAGCTAAGTAAATATGGAACCCGTTTGGAAAGAATAACATACCGTAACTGACACTAATTACACTTGTAATAGGAAGACATTTTCTTTTGTAAGGACGAAGTGTGACGCTTTACTCTTCCTGTCAGCGTGTCGCTCACTTTTGGGTTCACCCAAAGCAGCCTGCGGTAAAGGTTGTCCAAGACCAACACGACTGAACCAAGAAGAAAAAGAACAGAAGCACGCCTGTTACCACTGCAAAGTGCAGGATCCCAAGGGGTATACAGAAAGAACGTGCGGAGTAAGAACAGCGGCGAAACTAACATCAATTCCTCGACACAAGTAAGCTTCACATAAAACGACACCCTGACTTTGCATCTCCTAGCAAGACGCTTCCCGTGATACCAAATGCAGGAGCCACGTAAACATTAACCACAGCTGTAGTCCTGAAGGCGAAACAGGACGGACGGACACTTACAGTTAAACTAAACAATAATCTCTAGCAAATCGAAACGCGTCTAATTGCTGTTAAAGTGGACAGCGACTACCCTTTGACTCGCCATGCAAGTTGTCAATTGGCTCGTAATGAGTAATAGCTTAACTTCAATGTACGCTAGAGCATATACGAAGGGCTTTGATTGTGTGGAGCGATAGTTACTGAAGGGCGACAGAGTCTATTAAAGGGGGCGGGGGGAGGGGCGGACGAAGGGAAAATAAATTTTAACTTCCATAGTTCAGAAAATTATAAATTATTGATACAGAAAATAAGAAATTCCACAAGTGACCGTGCTTATCAACACAACTTCTCCTCGGGTCGCTGATTTTTAAGCGCGTTCGCAAAATTGCTTTAAGCGAATATTAGCTTCGTCATGTCCGTCCGTCTGTCCGCATGGAACAACTCGGCTCCCAATACACGGATTTTCATGAAATTTGACATTTGAGGGTTTTTCGAAAATCTGTCGAGAAAATCAGAGTTTCACTAAAATCTTACACGAATAACGGATACTTTACATGAGGACGAATACACATTTATATCATGTCTCTTTCATTTCTTCTGAGAATAAGAAATGTTTCAGAAAAACTTTGTACAGTAAATCAGAACACACATTTTGTGTTCAGTAACTTTTTTTTAATCTTCCCTTTTATGAGATGACGTGGAAATATACTGTACCACGGGGCAGGCCACAGATGACAACATGGCGCATGCGCATTTCATGCTGGATATCTAAGGCTACAAATACACACACTCAGGTTGTGTAACACTCATTGCTTTCCCACTGCAACAATGGTTGCACGAACGCCCCTCAATGTTACGTTGTACGTGCATTGCGTGTCTTATTACTCGCACCAGGTGCTAGAGAACTCAGGTACGCCAGTTGCCATGAAAAATAATGACTTAATCATACTGATATTTTTTATTGAATTCCGAATGTTAGTAAACCGAAATGACCTACACGTGTTTAGCGGGATGAGACTTGAGACGCGACGCATTGTGACATAACTTCCAACAGTAAGGGGATCAAGTGAAGAGAGCAAGCAATTACTGTAAATGATGTTCTCTGGTGGTCACACATCCACGTGATGAACACCCTAAACTTTGCTGAACCGCGAATATATGCAGTCAATCGTGCTTCAAAACCTGGTGTGATGGTATGTACGTTTTGCTGCCACCGGGAAATATTTCATCGAGCGTGCTGTCTGGCATGTAGTCTAGTTTCAGACTTGCAGGCATTTCTGCTGCAGATGGATGCGAGATGCAAAATGTTGAGAACCAGTGATGCAGATTTCTTGTCTTGTTCGATGTGCAGATTTGGCATTGTGTTCTGTCGGTTTCCATTGCATATTGCTGCCACTGACACATGTTACTCCCCCGACAAATTATTTCCTTCGGGAGGTAAACTGTGCTCGTGTTCAGCGAAACAGGTGACAGCTGTTTTTGTTAGTGCAGTGCCTTGGGTGAGCTGATGAGGATGTTTTGGAACACTAAAAATTTTACGACACTTGTTTCTTAGCATGACATTTTTCAAGCTGTGGTTGTATCGAGCGGAAAGATGCTACAGTTCGCAGAACGTGTTTCATTCGAGTGAATAAGATAAAGACATTACAGAGCGATACCATTGACCTCATTCAATACATATGGGATTTGTGGTGGACAATGGAGCACTGAGACAGTTTGTCTCCAAGTACGTATGTTTCCTCCTCTCACTTTCAATATCTATGCTTCATTCATCAACCACTACATATTAGACGCAACTGACAGCAATGAAAACTCGAGGGTGGTCGGTGAGCCTTCGAAAGCAACCATTGGCACGCAAGTTTGTTTTGTGTTTCGAAGGTCACAGATCATAAACGGATGTTGGGTTTGCTGCTCTGTTGCCATGGCTCGAACAAAACAGACTACACGAAAGAATACTGGAGGTAGAGCCCCTTGGATACAGCTTTCTACAAAAACCGCTCGAAAGTTTGTTCCTGCAACTGGGGTGTGAAGAAACCACACAGGTATCGAACTGGATGCAGTTGTTCTAGGCGAACGTCGACGGCACCAAATAAATATCAAGTTGAGAACTGCCCATTTCTTAGTAATTACGCAGCGAGTAGTGGTTATTTCGTACCGACGTTTCGGTACAACCTATCGGGCCCAACTTCAAGGAAACTTCTGGTTTCTTGAAACTGAAGATGGGATCGATAGGTTATCCCGAAATGTCGGCAAGAAGCTAACACTACTCACTGTCAAATAACCGAGAAGAGCGCAGTTCTCAACTACTTCGTGATGGAAACCTGAAATCATGCAAACAACCAATTTACTGGTCCGCGAGCTGTCAATAGAGCAAATTTTCGTTGAGATTTCACAGCACTGATATTCAGTTTCACAGAACTCCACTGATGGTTACAGGAATTCACACTACGCGATTCACCATTATGTCCAAAGACAACCAACTTTAGAGGCCTAAAATTTTATTGATATTAGTATATTTGTTAACTGCAATTGGGTCGACACCCGGTGGCAGAAGTACAGTACACATTTACCCAAAACAATACATAGAACAACACAATTAACCACTTTGGTTAGAAGGCTTTCTGGGATTCGAACCTGGACAACCACGTCCGGTCAATCATACAATCCAAATTTCGGAGACCTACTCCACCTCCATCTTCAGGGTGATGTGAAATGACTCTGCACTCAACTTCAACATCACCTTGAAGCTGAAGATGGAGTTGGTCTACGAAACTTTGGATTTTACAATTTACCTGAAACGGCTTTCACCCCCAAGAATAATTTATTGTGTTCTGTCGCCGTGGTAATTCAAGACATATATGACACCCAACTTGCTAGACACAACCGAGGAGAAACACCTTACACTCAATCATAGACGGCCCTTTTCAGGGTCCACACTTTTCTAAAGAGAGTTAATACTTTGCTTGCCATATAAAATATACGCATGTCGGAATTTCCTGAACTGCTGGGTAAGGGAATTTAAGTAGGGTTGTTTAATTCTACAACAACTTGAACCTAAAAGGCATTTTAAATCTGACTTTTGAATTACGTTCCAAACATTTCGTTTTTTTAATACATTGCGTTCTGTGATTTGCAGCATTGATCAGGTACATTTAAAACAAAGATGGTTTGTGATATGTGCAGATCATTGCATTCTGGTATACACATTTTTCTAATACGTTTCTAAAAATTACCTTCGATCTGAAATATTTTGGCCTTAGTAAGAATGCTGATGCAAATCGCTCTAGCTTTAGTGATAGGATTCATACACGCGAACAGGTACGAGGTAGTGACGAAGCCAATCCTCGAATTTGACTTAATTCGCTGCGCTTTGCGCATGCTTCATAACATTTTATGAGTTTTAGAATTTCGTTTTACTTAACGCAGGTATCAATACGTTTTCCTTGGTGTTTACTTTTTTTTATTGAATCTGTATTTTTCAGTGTACAACTAGGGCGAGGAAAGGGGGCTTTCTATACTCTCTTATTATAAGTAAATCCACGGCTTGAATCCCGTATTCTACGTCTTACGATAGCGAATTGGAATTTATATAACTTTAATTATGGACACTGCGATGAAACATCCTGTGTGCAGTGAAGATTTAATGAAGGCCGGTCACACCCATTTTGATCAGTGACATTAGAAACGCCAACCTAGAATTTCACATTCAAAAACTCTCATAAGAAATACTTCTTCATTTAGTGCATAAAGTCGTATTGTATAGTATAACTTCATTCTTCGTCTCTTTGGAAGATTGAGGTAGGAATGTGTTTCGACACAACTTAACTGAACTCATTTTGACGAAGACCGATGCTCCCGATCCTATATAGCCGTCATTAGCATGCTTGTCATCACAGCTGGTCCTGTCAAGTCTCTTAGTCAGCGCCCTGTGTCATTACGGGGCTTCGATTTCTAATTAACGACCAGGAGTTGTAAAAAAGGAAGCTTGAGCCTTGCAGGCATACGCGTATCTAAATATCAGTCCAAGGTCACACTGCAATGTAAAAGGTAAATTTCACCCTTAGAACAGGCCACGAAGGGCCAGGGGGAGTAGAGGTATAGCCCTACTCTTTCTCTAACCTCGGCGTTGGATGTGGTGGGTGTTCAGCCCCACGCCTCGGCCGCTTAACCCCCGGGAAAGAACCGGTGCCATTGTATAGGAAGCTGGGTGTGCCCCAGGGCCGGTCTGGATGTTTCTGGAAAATCTCGCCTCCACCGGGATTCTATCCCCAGACCGTCCAGCACGTAGCGAGTCGCTATACCGACTGAGTTATCCCGGTCCACGATGAGAAGTAGATTTTTAAATTTTATTGTGTATAATCTTCAAGATTTGAATATGCGAAGCCGAGTTATGAAGGAAACAATAATACTGCTGGACACTGCGCATGTTTCCTTAAGAGAATGCGATCGGCTCTGCTGTAGATGAACAGAAGACTATTAAAGGACTCCAAGTTGCCGAAATGGCAGAGAACCGTACTTTACATAATTTGCGCACAGGATAATGGATACTGAATCACAAAGTGACAAGAGCAATGCCACTTAGCTTCATTAATACGTAACAACAGACAGCACGTTCCGCAGTGTGTTGCACACGTTGAACATTCTTGCACAACACATCTGAGAATGGAACTGACGTTCTTAAACAATGTAATACGCATTTCAACACATGTTATGCAAAATTCTACAATTGGCAATGCGTTCAAGCGAAAATGGTGTGTTTCCGTACTTCGTTTCACGTCTGTGAGGCGAAACGGCATCTAACTTGGAGCAGATTGCATGGTGTACCGCACGTACTTCCCAAGGGAGAGGTTCTCATTTGATCACAAGAAGACATTTGAACACCTACACGATGGGTCCGAATTTGTCGTTCTCCCTTGCGGCACACTGTAGAAACGCCATTATTTGTTTTCCAGTAGCTGCTTGCTTGTGGTTTGAGTGGGGTCGTCTGCAGAGTGTCTGTACAGTCCGCTGGTCATCTGGCAAAGGCTGCGAAAGCCACTACTGTGCCTGCCTTGCTGTGACATCCCGACTCCTGTGCTTTGTCCTGCTGTTTCCAATTCTGGTGCTGTTGCTTAGCACAGGATCATCACGCTCTAGCTCCCTGGAGTTATGAATTATGAAAATATTTCTGATGCGCATACAATATACACACAAATTCACAACGCGCGTGATTATCACAAGTAATGTGACGAATGAAACAAACTTTTGTAGGAAAGTAATGAACACACGAACGTTAAACGCGCAGTTGTAAAGAGCAATTAAAAGAGTCTGTTTTTTTATAAATCGCAAGCTCAGAATGTGCCTCATTTTCTTTTCCCACATCAGATGATATTTTACTTTGTGCCAAGGATGTTAGCGACAGTATCTGACGTAGCATTTTCGAGTTGAGGTTAATGCAAGAGCTAGAACAGAGCAAACAATTCGTACCCTACCCCTCGCAAATATGACCTCTTCGCCTCATAATAAACTGAGGGCCTCCTGCTAGGGAGGTGAGTGGAGTATACATTGCATTACGCTGTAAATCTGATGCCATTAACCTCAAAGGCCTGGAAACAAAAAGAGACACACATTAGTGTCATGCGTACAGATTGAGGATCGGATTGTCTCGCATTGCATATACTGATATGAATGTGGCTTCAGTTGTGTGTTTTGAAATAAAATTTCAACATCTGTGATTCCATCCTAGAAATATGACTTGAGTCCACACTATTAGTACAAATTTTACTCACACGAATGATACCGGTCTTTTTCAGGGCCCACTAAGGCAGAAAAGATGAAAAATCAATTGTTGCAGGACATAACTTTACATACGTTTTTATTTATTCATTCTTTCATTCACTAGTTTCCGAACTAATTGTAAATAATTGTGATTCAGAATAGCGAAGTTTCTACATTACTGCCACGGCCAATTGCATTCTTTCCCTACAGAACTGATAACATGCGCTTTAATTTCTTCATAAAAACTAGATACCAACTACTACAAGACATGGCTCCGGACCGCTGGGTGGGTAATACTAAACACAACACTATCGACAGAATATTGAACAGTGTGGGTATATGGACTGGATTGGGCTGGCCCAGGATAGAGACAGGTGGCGGACGCTTGTGAGTGCGGTAATGAACCTTCGGGTTCCGTGAAATGCGGGAAATTTCTTGACTAGCTGCAAACCA
>Ga0123354_10004116_pt1 | contig 20471 bp, 17 predicted proteins | sample TergutLab28metaG_2_FD_97872 | JGI IMG/M metagenome (GOLD analysis project Ga0123354, IMG submission 97872) | Labiotermes labralis P4 segment gut microbial communities from Petit-Saut dam, French Guiana - Lab288 P4 | ecosystem: Host-associated > Arthropoda: Insects > Digestive system > Gut ...
ATTGAAGTGGTGTGACGTGCAGACTAGGATGAAGTGTAACTTGACAGCCATATCGTGGAAAGATGAACAGATTGAAGTGGTGTGACGTGCAGACTAGGATGAAGTGTAACTTGACAGACATATCATGGAAAGATGAATAAAATTAAACATGCTGGGGAATATACACACTTCACCAAATTGGCAGAATTTCTGGTCATGGAACACTGTCTATTGGGAAGAAATTTGGAAGAAATTGAAAGGAGAAAGCTACAGAAGGGTGAAATCGTTGTGCAGCACAGTGTTCCTTTCATCAAGTGGAGTGACAAAAAATACATGAGTTACCTTAACTTGCTGAACTGCTGAGTCTCAGTGGTATATGAGAGAGGAAATGGAAACAGAAGCCTACATGTACGTCATAACCAATATGTGGGTGGGTGTAAGAGAGGTCAGCTGCCGCAGACGTATCTGGTGCAAGCGAAGGGAATAAAGAAGTGGTCCATGACACTGTTCAGAAGTCTACTCAGTGCCACAGTTCCTGTTTCCATGAATGTGTATGTGAAAAATATAGATAGAAATTTGACCATCTGAAATTCAGGACAGATTTTATTAAGGGTTGATTGATAAAACATAACATGCACTGTAAAATGCTAGGTTACCATGGCGGTGATAACTCTGTATGCAGACTGCCTAGATGGGCTTCCACAGAAAAGAAATCTGAACAAACAAGACAGTGTATGTGGTCTGCAGCAAGCGTGATATGAGAAAGATACTATATTTTATTGTCTGGACTGTAATGTTGCTCTCTGCATTGATGGGTGTGTTGACATTATGGCACAAAGAAATATTACTGAGGCTATGTAAGGAACATGTTTATTATCTACAGTCTGTAGGGAACTACCAATTCAGATTTGGTTTATGTAGAAGAAAAATACCAAGTTACTTCACATCAGAATGGAGACAATTTGTAACTAGCTAAATTAATTCCACGTAGCAGAGTGCTTTTTGAGAACCTAACAGGCCCTCAGCTAGTCAAGAAATTCCCTGCATTTTATGGAACCTGAAGGTTCATAATCACATTCACAAGTGCCTACCAACTGCCCCTATCTCAGCCAGATTAATCCAATCCATACTCTCCCATCCCACCTCGTGAAGATCAATTCTAATATTATCTTTCCTTCTATGCCTGGGTCTTCCAAGTGTTCTCTTTCCATCAGGTTACCCCACCAGACCCTTGTATGCATCTCTTCTCTCCCCCAAACATGCTATGTGTCTTGCCCATCTCATTTGTAACTTTGTACTTAAGGGTATGTAAATTTTACTCACATCACGCTATAGACTGGTGTTTGAATACCCTCCTGTTGAAGTGTGGAAGGATCTTTGAACATGCAAACATATAAAACTCCATCCATATATTGAATTAAATGTAGCAGTCAATTGTGAGAGGTCATGAATTCTTTAGTTACAGTTTAATATTTCGACTTTCAACGAATGCATAATTGCAAGTGTTTAAATACTATTTTAATGCATTTAGGTTTCAAATTGTGTTATGTACTTATTTGGTGCTAAAATGAATTGTATACAATTTTTTTAACTTGCCTGTCATGAAAATTTAGGTTGCTTGACCCCGTTGAACTTCATGTGCAGTTCCCACTGTAATATTGCATTTGTTTGTGATATAGTTTGGATGATCATTCACATAATGTTGCATACGGAGGAAAACCGGGACACGAGTATGTAGCAGGCATTCAGAAGAATGTGTTGCAGTACATTGATGCTGCTGACTGGAATGACTGTGACAAGTGAGTAATATATATATATATATATATATATATGTGTGTGGTATCTAATTAAGTCACATATGTAATCCTTTTTATCCTCCAAGTGCTATGGTCTGGTACCTTTATTTAATTTGGAGGTGACAGTTTATCAGTCAGGAATTTTCAGCCTTCAGCACATGCAAGACTGAGAGCCATATTGTAATTCTGTGTTAATGATATTAGTGTGAAATAAATGGAATGCTTGTCCATGTCGCTCATACTTTGTTACAATAACGGGATGTGCGACCAACAGATGTAAAAATCCTTATAATAAAACCAATGAGATGCCCTAATTTTTCAAATTTATTTTTGGAACAAAACTCTACATGTTTCGGACATTATCTCTCTCCACCCTGATCCCACTAGCAAGCAGTCAGCATAATCTGTATGACATATACCTATTGCTGTGTGTACTGTGCTAGACTCCAGATGATGGACAGAGATACTGTCCGAAACATATAGAGTTTTTATTCCAAAAATAAAATTTCGAAATTAGTGCATCTCATTGGTTTTATTATAAGAATATATCACGATGCACGTTCCTCTGAATGTCAAAGATGTAAAAATATTTGGCAAGTTAGTGATATTTACTGTATGTTAGGTGTGATGGGTGTATTGCTTGCCTTTGTTCTGAAATTAACAGTATGGACTCCCAGAGTACGAGTAGCTACCGGGGTCTTTTTCCATTTTTATAATTTCTTGCAATAGCTTTTTACAGAAATGCCTAGAAGACTAATTATTTGTACTTCCAGAAAGTGTTCTGATGAAATATGATCTGTTTGTTAATTATATGATTTTGAGTGTCTGTCATCCAGTTCCTATACATTTGGCAGTACATACAGTTAATTCTACCATCATGCTGAAGTTGCCTGTATTTTAAAGTTTTCTTTTAGCTCACCTTTGTTGGTGTTAAGATCTGAAAGGGTCTACTTGTTAATCGAGTGCAGAACACACAGCAACATCTTTGTGGAGTTTTATTAGGCCTGTTTATGCTCTGTTTATATTATTGAATGAACAGTTTTATGATATCCTTCTTCTTGTGGCTCTTCTGCCCAGTTTGTGGCCATTTCCTCCTGTATTCCTTCCACAATCACTCCTAAGTCTTGGATTGCATGCCAGTTTTTCATATTGAGCAGTTTGGTGCCATCCTTCGGCAGTTTGCCTTCCCATCTGTTCTTCAGCTTTCCAGTGGGTCTTCTTCCTCCAAGACCTTCTTCCAGAATATGTTTTGGGATTCCATCATCATACATCCTAACTATGAAGGTTGCTCAGAAAGTGATACCCCACATTTTTTCCTTGGAAACTATTTATTCAAAATGTATGAAATTCACACACAGTGTAACTGGATGTTTCCTTTACAAATGTTATTTTTTCACATAATCTCCATCTATGTCTATGGCCTTATGCCAGCGCGAAACAAGGGCATGCATGTTTTCCCTGTACCAGCTCGTTTCCTGTTCATGTAGCCATGTCCTCACTGCACGGATCATGCTCTTGTCCTCTTCAAACCTTGTCCCACGCAGTGCATCCTTCAGTGGCCCAAAAAGATGAAAACCTGTGGCGCCAGATCAGGACTATGGGGGGAAGATGGGGGAGCACAGTCCAACCAAATTTGGCGATTGCCTATTGGGTTCACAGACTTGGGTGAGGGCGGGCATTGTCATGCTGAATCAACATGTCTCCTGGAGTCCTGTTAGGCCACACTTGCCGGTAAACGCTGTCTTAGTTTTTGGAGTATTTTGATGTACATGTCTGAATTGATTGTCTCAGCTCTGGCCATCACATCCACCAGAATCACTCTGTCAGTGTCCCAAAAGATGGTGGTCATGGACTTTCCAGCAGAAGGAGTTGTCTTGAACTTCTCTTTTCTTGGTGATTGCGGATGATGCCACTCCATTGACTGCCTTTTCGTCTCCGGCTCATAATGGTGAGCCCAGGTTTCGTCACCTGTGATGATCCGGTACAAAAAGGTCTCCCCCTCAGCATCAAAATGCTCCAACAATTCAGAAGAGATGGCTTTCCTTTGACATCTGTGCTCGGTTATGATACTTTGAGGAACCCATCTTGCGCATATGTTCGAATATCCCAAAGCGTCAATAATTACCATTGCACTTCCGTTGCTGACTGAAAGCTGTACAGTCAATTGCCGATTTGTGATGCGCTGATCCACATGAATAATTCCATCGGCACACTGCAATGTGTCTGGGCTGGTGGCTGTGGCAGGACGCTCATACAGCAGTCGATCATGCAGCTCTGTTTCTGCACTTCCTGAAGCCTTAACTTGCTGAACCCAGCGTTCAACTGCACAACTTCCATACACAGCACACAACAGTTTGTGAATGTTCCCCACACTTTCTTTCTCCACCACTAAGAATTCAATTACAGCTCCTTGTTTGTAATGTGTGTCAGGCATAAACGCCATTTTCACAGACTACTACAGTGGCACTATCTGTCTGACGACCATGTACTAACACTTGTGCACAATAAACATCAGTGTTGCTACCTTACAATTTTCACATTGCTATCTTTATTCTGGAATGAGAAAAAAGAAGTGGGGCATTACATTCTGAGCAACCCTTGTATTTGCCTGGCCAAGTTTAGTCTTTTAATGCACATGTACATTACTAGGGCAAGTTACTGTATGCCTCCATGAAAGTTTATTTCTGGCCCTAAGGAAAGTGGATGTTATTTTTAGTGAGTATGGCTGAAAAGTGGAATTGTCTGATGAACTGAGTGGAAGTCTGCTATATCAAACTTAAAAAATAAAGCATCTGGTGGTTTGACCAGATATTAAATCTCCGACAGATAGGTATGATTTCCACATACTTATAAAGAACACCTAAAAGCGTGATGCGTAGATTCCACACACCAGAATGTTGAAGTACTATTTGGATGTTCCAGACAGTATATCGGCGGTGGAAGATGGTTTACTTGTGTGGCATGTCATCCAGAAGAACGATGCATTGCTACAGGAGACAACACTGGACGGGTTCTGATTTGGTGGAACCTGCTGACTTCTGGAAAGCCAACATGGGCTGTGTATCATTGGCACACATTACAAGTACAGACTGTGACTTTCTCACAGACAGGTAACATACATATGCTATGTAAGTGTACCAGTAAGAGTTTCACACCCATTTATCAGTGTATTGTGTGGTTAGTAAAAATGACTTCACAGAGCAGAATTCGCCTTGTGAAGTCAGTTGAGAAATTTCCTGCCTCATATGCAGCCTGAGTGGGCCAGGTAGCTCAGTCGGTATAGTGACTGACTACGGGCTGGACAGTCCGGGCTCAAATCCTGTTGGGGATGAGATTTTAAGCCTGTCCAGACCGGCCCTGGGGCCCACCTAGCCTCCTGTAAAATGGGTACCAGACCTTTCCCGGGGGTAAAGTGCGGCCAGGGCGTACTGCTGACCACTCACCTCCTTCTAGTGCCGCGGTCATGGAAGAGTAAAGCTATACCTCTACCCACCCTCTGGGCCACTTTACCTTTTATATGCAGCCTGAAGGTTCATTACATGTTCACAAGAGACCACCACTTGTTCCCATGCTGTGCTAGCTGAATCCACTCCACACCCTTACACTGTGTGTCTTCAAGATATGTTTTAATACCCCAACCTGCTTGCAGGTTTTCAAGTGTTCTCTTCCCTGTTGATTTTCTGACTAAAATTTTTGTATGCATTTTTAATGACTCATGTGCTAGTTGTCTGTCCCATCTCATCCTCCATGATTTGAGAGTCTTAGTAATATTTATGACAGTTATTTCATTTTCTCTGTCTTGTCACTTCTAGATATTCTCAAGTACCATGTGTCTGTATATTTATGACCATACTGCAGTATACTTAATTGATCTTATAGTTTGTTGTATGATGCTGCCAACACTTCAGACTCTCTGTTGTCCAGTAGTAGTATCACTGGTGAATTATGGATTGGAAGTAATTTGGAAGGAATCATTTATGGTGTCATGGAGGCTGTTGTACCAGAATATGTCTATAGTACAAGGTAAAGGTAAAGCAATCCCATTACAGGCCTGGACAGGCCCATAGGGTTCCAGGAAGTTAAGGCTCCCAGATTTCGTGACAACTGCACAGGATGGTGGTAAGGTTGTCAGCCTTACGAACCGGCCGCCTTTACCCCCAGGAAATACTCATTTCTGTTAGAGGCTGAGTCGACCCCAGGGCCATAGTGCGATCGGAAGGATATTATGTCAATGAAAAATTCCAATGACACCAGCTGGGATCGAACCAGAGACCTTCTGATTTGTAGCACAGCACCTTAACCACTGTGTTACTGCGGTCCCCATATGTCTATAATGACTTATGAAAACCACGTAAAACCTGTGCAAGATTTGAACTGGGCATCTCCTGAATGCAAGAAAAAAGTGTTAGTTTTTTAGTGGCCTTACTCAGTAATATGCCTATTGTATATTAGCTTTGTTACCAGTGTAATTGGTTTCACACCAGTATTCCGCTCAAAGGGGCACATCTCTCTGTTGAAATGTGGAGCTGGGATAACTTAATAAGTATAGTGGCTGGGCTGCAGGGTGTGTGGCAGAGGGATTGTGATTCAGTGCATAGTAGGGGCAAGAGATTTGTATTTCCTCCAAAGTATCAGTCTGGCCTTGGGACCTAACTAATTTCCTATTCAGTGAGTAATGGGAGTGTCTTTCTGTGGGGACATAGTGACCAGGGTATGAAACTGACCACTCACCTCACCTAGCACCGACATTAGGAATTCCTGCAGCTATACTTCCGCTGGCACCGTGTGCTATCACAGGGTGGACAGGAACAGCCTTAGTTTTTACTTTACTTTTGTTACAGTAATTTATTAATCACTCTAGCATGCTACAAAATATTGTTAATTTTTTAGGTTTTCCACTTTATTGTGGTGATGTAAGGTGTGTGTGTGTGTGTGTGTGTGTGTTTTTTTTTTTTGCACCTGTTTAAAACTTTGGTTGAGAGAAAAAGTCATGGCCATATTGTAAGTTGCGGTTTGAAGCTGCACAAAGGATCAGGTGTGGTCAAAGTGCGTGGTTCACTAATATACCTGCCCTTCTTGTATCCTGTTCTATTCCATTCTCTTTTATGTAAGTTTTGAAGTTTTCACAGCAAGTAAATGTATTGACATTTTGGCAGTCATATGCTGATGGAGACAAAGGAGGCCTCTGAAATGTTGGTTCTTGAATGATAGCCAGGGAAGATTTGGTGCATATAAGTTGAACTGTAAGGACAAGTGCTGAAGCTACAGGCATTGTGAGGACTTCAGGGTCGAGAGAGGGGATAATGTTACTGTGCTACATAGACAGATATTCATTCATTCCATTGGCATGTGCAGAATGCAACAATTCCTTACTGTTCTCAGGAGCTTCTTCCATTCCTTTCTGTTATATACCTTTTCCTTCCACCCATTTCCACCAACTAGTCTTCCATCCTCCTCACTTCATCTTGCCATCTATTTCTTGGTCTCTCTCTCAGCCTCATTGTTTCCAAATTCATATATAATACTGTTTTGGAAATTCTATTTTCCTCCATTCTCAGTACATGTTCAAACCAACGTAATCTATTAACCTTATTGTCTCTGTTATAGTGACTTTTAAACCAGTGCATAAATTTCTTTATTGGTTAATATTCTCCAATTTTCTTTTTCATTGTCATATACTGGACCTAAAATTCTATACACTTTCTTTTCAAAAATGTTTATTTGCTTTCTTATGTATACAGATAGTGTATATATATTTCTGTTTCTTTGTGTAAGACTTAATCTACCTCTTCAGATTGGGTGTGATGCCAAGAGAGGTTTTTTGAAGCTTGGTCATACACGCGAACATGTACATAACACCTAGCGTGGCTGTTTTGTGTGCCTTCTACCTCTGCATGAAGCAGGTGTTTAAATATGAACTATGGCTCTGTGATCTAACATTTTCTTGTAACCGTAAGGGTAGAAACAACAATTTTATTTATTGATAGTAAACACCTTACTCATGTTACTGAAATGATACCTGCCTGTCATTTACCAATGAGAAGTGAGCGTAAGACATCCTGACAGGTCGGTCAGTGGTATGTTGGACCAGTGTGCTCAGCATTTTGTTACCTTATGTTATTGTTGCATTAGTGTGTTCTTCACATTGCCAGGTCATAGTACCAGCCCTTACAGACCTTTCGGAAGCCCAACATTTATGTCACTGGTGATGGAAATGTTTTAATTTTTCTGTCCAGGAAGTCACTTCTACAGTGGAGCTGGAGAATGTGTGCTTGTCAAGTGGACTATAGACAGGCCTTTAGACAGACGGTTTTTGCCAAGGTTGCCTGCTCCTATTTGTCACTTGTCAATGGCACCAGATAATAGGTACCTTGCAATATCTACTAGTGACAATGGTGAGTTTGGGTGTGTTACATGTATTCTTACTGAACTCGTGTACAGTCATGCGCTGCATAACGACATTTCGGTCGATTACAGATGGCACATACAACAGTGGTAAGAATTTTTGGAAACTCTAGATAAGCATATTTTGGAGGAAATTTACTTGCCAGAACAAATCTTCAATGTGGATGAAACCTCTCTATTCTGGAAACAGATGCCTGAAGGACTTTTGTCCATAGGGAGGTCTTGTCAATGCCAGGTTTCCAGGTTTGTGTAAGTACACTCTGTGACATTCACACATTGATGAAATCGCCTAATGACGCATTTCTCAGATCATATCCCCGTCGTTAAGCAACGCATGATTCTAGTTCCTAGATTTAGATGCAGTCTCCATGCTGAGACTGCACACTAAGTTATATACATTTTCAGGTTTTCACAACAGTGATCATCTGGGTTGAAATATGTTGTCTTGTAGGTGAATACCAGTAAATGGGAGAAACGTGCCACTATCTGCATCAGACGGGTGTTGTCCAGTCACAACATCAGTGTGGTAGATATGCAAAAGCTGGATTGTAAGGGAATCACAGTGCGTCTACATACCCAAAGTGTCTCTTGCAGTGTGACTGGTTTCATAGCGTGTTCACATGCAGGTCACCCGCTGCTGGAAGATGATGTATTTTTATCAACGTGTTTACATTTATTTTGTCCCATAGAAGGGCCGTCATGTTGCCCCTCACCATAGTTTTTGTGTCACCGCGTTTCAGTTCTGCTGTTTTTCCGAAGTGTTTATTAGGCATTCCTCTTTGATTTGGTCTGACATTATCACAACAGTTTATGCTGATCAAGCAAGTCTGTGGGTGTGAATAAAGTCTCTTTGTACAATGTGTGGCCCATATTTTCAAATTTGATGGCAAGTCCAGTAACAGTTACATGAATAACTGTCATTGAAGTTGACTCCTGTTTCCTGTCTTTACCATATATGGTCATACTTCATGTAATATACCCTGGAATCACAAAGATTCTATATGTTTGTCCCAGCCTGTTGTGTTTCTTTGGTATATACTCTTTGAATATAACTCTGCTGTGAAGACTACAATAATTTCACTGATTGCATATATTCGGTCGGGTTGCGGTGTTCAGCGTATACATCTATGATAGTGTCAGATGTAGTTTTCATTTTCTTTAGCCATGTTCATTGTGTTGTTAGGTTCGTTTCTCTTCTCACCAACATTTAGAAATCTCTGCGCATGAAAGAATGTGTCTCATTTCATTGTGTTTCCATGTATAGCTATAAAAACTGCTATACTGTGCACCAAAAATCTTTCATCGTCTTCCTCTGACTGTGCTCTGTCTGCATAATAATGGATAAGGGTGATGCATGTCGTGCATAATTTCATCCAGCATGAGGGAGCATCTTCCATCTAGTGTGTCCAGTTATTAGTAAAAGTATCTGCTTGGCTATTCCTAAACAATTGTATAATTTCACAAGGAAAAATAGTGTGGAAATATTCAGTGGAGCGTAGTAGAAATGTGTGATGCCTCATTGTGTTTTAACCCCCCGCAAAAGGTGAAGCAGTCCTGTTACAGGCCTGGACAGGCCCAGAGTGTTCCAGGAAGTTAAGGTTCCCAGATTTTATGACAATGGCACAGGATGGTGGTAAGGTCAGCCCTACGCACCGGCCGCCTTTACCCCCAGGAATGCTCCTGGTACTCATTTCTGTTAGAGGCTGAGTCGACCCCAGGGCCATAGTGCGATCGGAAGGATTTTATGTCAATGAAAAATCCACTGACACCAGCTGGGATCAAACCCGCGACCTTCCAATTTGTAGCACAGCACCTTAACCACTGCTACCGCGGTCCCCCTGGTAACCCCCTGTAAACCAGTTTATTATAGCTGCAGGAAGGTATGAGTGTCAACTGTCAGTCCACTGTGTGCAGTTTGTGCCTGTATTGTCTAACTCTCTGTCATTGTCACTGTCTGTCACTCTGGGAAAAAGAAATGTCAGCTCAGAAGAGAGAACATCATATTATGTGGCAGTGCAGTCAGGTGTTGTGTTGTGTCTCATTCTTCAGGCATCATCTTGAAAACCATGTCTTGACTGAGCAAAACAAACAGGTATGGCACTCATGAAACTAGAAACTGTGTTATTTGACATTCAGGTGACTGTGCATCATGATAGATTCTTATAATAAAACCAACTACATGCACTGATTTCTCAAATTTATTTTTGGAATAAAACTCTGCATGTTTCGGACAGTTATGTATGGTATGGTATGGTATGACATATACCATTGCTGTGTGTACAGCAAAAAACTCCTGATGATGGACAGAGGAACTGTCTGAAACATGCAGAGTTTTATTCCAAAAATAGATTTGAGAAATCAGTGCATCTAGTTGGTTTTATTATAAGACTCTATCATAGTGCACAGTCCTCTGAACGTCAAATAACACAGTTTCTAGTCTAGAGGTTTGCTGACAGCAAACCAGTATGACATATACCATTGCTATGTTTACAACAAAAAACTCCTGATGAGGACAGAGGAACAGCCCAAAACATGCGGAGTTTTATTCCAAAAATAAATTTGAGAAATTAGTGCATTTAGTTGGTTTTATTATAAGAAACTGTGTTATGTTTATAACTACACATGGTGTTGTGTTCTGCCCAGTTATGGAATAAGACTGCTGCACCATAAGGAAAGAGCATTGAAATGCTGAGTGGTGGATTGACATAACCATCACATTACACTGTTTAAGTTCTCATATAAAATCTTCCAGTTAAAAAACAGATGACTGAAATTTTTCACTGCAACTACTTTCTGTCAGTTTCTGATTCTGTGTATTGGAGCTGCAACAAAAAGCAGGAGCAATAAATGGCATTGTTTATGGTTTATCACAATGATGGGAATTGATTTTAGTCCTATTTTGCATGAAGTGACTGAAGAAGCAGTTCCTACTGAGGGTAGCCCAAACACATGAGAACATCTGTCATACCAAGTATTTGTCGACAAGTGTATTTTATGGCTGTCCACCAGTGAGCACTTGAGGACAGGCCGCAAGCCCAGAGAGAGCTAACTGTATGATGCACTAGCAAAGAAGTATTATATACAGTCTGTTCTGAATATCATGGTACATATTTTGAATGATTTTTAGTGACATAGTGAATGAATTGTACAGGATCATGAACCACAGTGTGGATGAACAGGTGGATTGTTTTAAAGCTTCATAGACTGGAGTCACCAATGTCAGTACTGCTTGATCAGTGACTGTCATGGACTATTGAAATTTTTGGAAGTAGAACTGTACAGCCTATTTGCATTGTTCTGTTAAAGCACAGAACAAAGAATGAAACTGACAATTATAAGATACAATGGTTACACAGTGCTGAGTATACACATATAGCATCTTTAAGGAGTGTCATCCCCGTTGTGCTAGTTAAAACATAAGGAAACAATTATGCATGGACATGTCCATCATAACACAACTATATAGTTGTGTTATGACGGTCATGTCCATGCATAATTGTTTCCTTATGTATTATCTAGCATGGTTGCCCTGCATTGTTGGTACCAACCTCCCAGGCTACTTCATGGCATAACCAAGAACTTGCATTCTCTTCGTAGGTATTCAAATTGTCAATGCCCAGCTGAAACAGATCAGTGTGATCCAGCATTTCACCTGGCAGGTTGAAGCCAAGCAGGGCGTACCTGTATTTCCTGCGGGTATTAGTGTGGATCCACGTTCTCAAAGCATGGTGATGAATGGTCGGACAGGTCACATCCAGTTCTACTCTCCACGCACCAGGAATCTCCTGTACAATGTATGTGTTTGTTATGTTTATTTAGCGTGCAGTTTGTGAATTTTTCCTTGTGTTGACTGGGTCGGCATTATTCTTCATTTGCTGCAGTTCTACTTACATGACTACACCATCATATCATCTGTGATTTAACCACACTTAAAAATGTAGCTGGCCTTAATAACTCATGAAGTTCTGCATTATTGGTGTTCTCAGTGCCTCACTTTGGATCCAAGTATTTTTCTAAACATTTTGCTGTTGTAATAATTTATAGCCAGTTTAAATTTGTGGTATCGATCTAATTTCCTGGTTTTTGTGTCATTGTGCTTGCAGCTGGACATCACAGGGATGAATTACCTGACACAAGAATGTAATGCTGTAATTGTTAATACAGATGTCACAAAAGTGTCCATGAATTCCGATGGACATTGGATGGCTACGGTGGAACATCGTGATGATGGGGAGACCAGCATGGAGGTGCGTCTCAAATTCTGGCATTATGATGCGGTAAAACAAAGGTAAGCGCGTTTATTGACATTTTAGGTTTTTATGGATATAAGGATATAGATTATGGGCTTCCAGACTGTACCAGCAGTCATTATACAAAGGAATGTGCTGTTTCATGTTCAGGTTATAACTGGATATTGTGGTGTATGCTGTTGAAATTGCCAAGGAAGTCTGTTCTCCCCCACCCAGTCCATGAGAACAGATCATCAGCATTTTTGTTCGCTGAAGTGTCGGCTCATGACATTCAGAGCATCCCCAACCAACACTTGGTGAACGTGAGATGGCATGATAGTGAGGATGTTCAGTAGCCCATTTTACAGACTGCACAATATAGGGATGAAGTCTGAAGATTTTTTTACATGATGCATGATGTTACTCTCATGTGATTCAAACATGCATGCTGCTAGGTATTATCAACTTCAAGGAGCATCATCCCTGTTGTGTTTGTTAGAACCTAAGGTAATAGTTCTATAAGGATATAGCAGTCATAACACAACTATATATAGGTGTGTTATGACTGCTATATCCTTATAGAACTATTACCTTAGATGCTACTAGGTGTTGGTTTGTGTGTTGGGGCCTCAGTTACATCAGCGGTGGGCCTCTTGTGTATGTCCTAGAGCACTTTCAGCCTGGATGTCTTCTGAACCATGTGGTTATATTTGAGGATGATATCCTCTGCAAGAGAGGACTTCTTGATGAGGTCACTATTTCTCATCTGCATAGATTATGTGGAGTTCTGAATCAGTTCCGTATATGCTAGATATTCATGACGGCCAATGATCTGCATGCAGCCACTGGTATTGAAGACTGTTTTAGCATTACCGTACTGTTGATAGGTGTCTGTTCTGGCAAGCAACTTCACAGTAGCACATGGAGTGCCTGCTGTTTGACTTCTTCCAATTATCTCAGAGTTTGTTGGATGGTTACAAATTTTAAACATATGTTGTTGGAAGTTTGCTGCACCTATGTCTGGCAGTATGCGAGAATCATCACCAGCATATGTGTGTCTACCATCCAGAAGTGTCACCTGTGACAAAACACAGTGTAAACCAGAGCCTTCACATCCTGCTGCCAGATGACAGCAGTAACATGGCCAAACGATACTGATGTGTGGACCGCATCTTCAATAATCACTATTTTGTTATGTAAACCCATCATTTGCACTGTGAAAGAGTGGAGAAAAGCTCTAAGAACATGGTGCGTCCAGCCATTTTATTTATCCTTCTGTTACCAGTTCCATTACACTGTGGAGTGATTTCAAAGAGGCAGTCTGAAATGGAGTAAGCCAAAGATAGCTGCCTCATGGTGCAAGCCATGTGATGTAAATAAAAACAACACAGATGTAGTAGAATTTGTAATTGACTGTGACTGTAGTGCTGGCCATTCAAAATGAAGAAGTATGAGAAAGCTCTTACGGAAAACTGGACATCTCTCTGCTTAAGTGGTTCAAATGGAAGGGAATATAATAAATGCCTGTCTGTGGTTCATTGTGTGCACATAAAGCCAAATTGTGGTGTGGAGCACCAAGATTTTAAAGTTGCATCTTGCAAATGTAATAATATGACTTATTTTAATAATTTTAACGGCTGTAATTTAAGAATTTACGTACCTTAGCAAGGGGCAGATGTGGAACTGTCTGATGATGTGGAAATGTAGAAACATGTAGGAGTGTGGATTGTGTAAAGAGACACTGTTGTGATGTATAGTGTTGTGATATTAATTGTGCAGTTTTTGGTTATAATGAAAATAAAAAGTAATAGTATTACTGAAGAATAAAAACCAACAAGATGCCACTTATTATTTTATTGTACTTCTTATAGGCTCAACATTCTTCAGGCACAACTGTGCCCATCATCAGGAGCTCGTGACTATGATGTTTATTACCACATTGGTCATTTTGTTCTTGGTTTGCTGCATGTTGTAGGTTAGGTGCGGTTAGGCGGGAGTAGTGTCAGGGCTGCAGGCTAAAGCACATGCTTTAGCCTGCAGCCCTGACACTACTCCCGCCTAACCGCACCTAACCTCCAGCATACAACAAACCAAGAATGAAATGACCAATGTGGTAATCAACATTACAGTTGTGAGCTCCTGATGGTGGGCACAGTAATGCCCGAAGAATGTTGAGCCTGTAAGAAGTACAATAAAATAATAAGTGGCATCTTGTTGGTTTTTATTCTTCAGTTATCACAATGATGCATGGTCCAACAAACATTTTTATTTAGTTTATTTGAAAATTTACATTACGATTTCTTTTCCCCAGTTTCTGTTTAAACACGTCAGTAGAGCTGCCTCATGAAGGAGGGGTTACAGCATTAGCATTCCAGCCATCTCCTGACCCACAGCAACAGCTGGCAGTAACTGCTGGGTGTGACTTCAAATTTCGCATCTGGGGCCTTGCTGAGTCCACCAGCATTTACAGTATGTACAAATGGAGTAAACAAGATGGTCCATGCCCTAGCTGACGTGGTTAGTCACTGGCTTCCTGCTATGGAGGCAGGTTTTCATCGTGGCCCTGTCCAGTTAGGATTTATGTTGGATAATTTGGCTATGGGACAGGTTTTTCTCCAAATACTTTTTTTTCCCCCCTGTTACCATCATTCCATTCATGGTGTGTAGTCTTATGTACCGTCTGCCTTTTCCGTAATTGTATTAATTGACAGAATTACAAAAAAGAATACGGAAAACCTGTTGATGGTATGCACAGCCAGAAAGCAATGCACGGGTAGTTTGCAGAGTTCAGTGTATTGGGAATCCCTGCTTTGTGTGCAGTTGTTTTGTAACTTGTCAATAGCATTTACCTTTCTAAAGAAACTGTTGTAAAGATAAAGGTAAAGTTGCCCTTTTTTATGAGTGAAAGTACAGCTGTGGTTATTCTTAAGTTCAGCACTAGATGGAAGTGATCGGACAACTTCATGTCTTAACTGCTTTTCTTCCGGTGAAAAACATCCAGTGCCCATTGTTATGAGGCTAGGCGGGTCCCACCAACAGTCCCCACACTGTGGAGAAGACCAAAATATCATGTTCCTGCCAGGAATTGAACCCATGATCCCTCAATTGGCCAGCCTATAGCATAGTCACTGTACCAACTATGCCACCATAGTTGTTTCTGCCCAAAGAATGAATTCAAATTTTTTCTGCCTCTGTTTATTTTCAGTTGTTACTTTCTGTCACATGGTAGCATGGTTGGTTGAGGCCTTGCGCTACAAGCCAGAAGGTTGTGGGTTCGATACCTGATGGTGTCACTGGAATTTTTCATTGACATAATCCTTCCGGCTGCACTACGGCTGTGGGGTTAACTTAGCCTGTCATAGAAATGAGTACCAGGAATATTTCCCTGGGGATAAAGGCAGCCAGTGCAGAGGGCTGACAACCTTATCATCTTTATGTCTAGAAGTCGGGGAGCCTCAAGCTCCTGGAACCCTCAGGGCCTGTGATAGGCTTGAGCAGGGATTGCTTTACTTTTTAACTTTCTGTCAAAGATTGTAAATGCACACTGGTTGTATAATACTCATGGTTTGTCAAAGATTGTAAATGCACACTGGTTGTATAATGCTCATGGTTAGTGGGACACTTGTGCACTACATTGTTGATAACATCCATTGCTACACCGTGAACTGGAATGGAAGAAAGAAGGTGTGACATTGAAACTGACCCTGGGATTATTGTTGTAAGCATTGTAATCAGTAGACTGCACACATGAGCCAACCACATAATGAATAAACTGCACCATTGCCACCCAACCCATCAATTGTCCATGCATTTCAGTCAGTTCTTTAAAAGCAAAAGAGATGTGGAATATTAGAAAATGTGGTATTATTGTGTTATATGTTTGTAAAGGATGTAATATTGAAGGCCAGATTGTGTTTGCATTATATTTGTCTGATATAACCTCAAAAGTTTTGCTGTGTCCCCACGTTTGCAATTCTTGACTTACAAACAGTATTTCCCTCTTCATGTGTAGGTATGTTGATGATGTGTTTCAGTACTGTGAACAGTTCATCAAGAATACATTCTTCTTCAATGTGATGCTGTCTAGTTTGGTTAAGTGGGTACCTACATTCTTTATTTTAGAGAAACCTCATGTATCCATTGTCATTGAAGAAGTTGGTTACAATGGGTGCAGCAGTTTTGTCCAAAATTTTTGTATTCGCCAACCAAATTATGTGGTGTGATGTGAGAACCTTAAATCTCGCACACTTCTTCCTTCTCAATTTTATATCATTTTATTTTGCTTTCTCTACTTGAGTGATGTTTGTTGCAGAGAAAGGAGTTATGGTCTGGAGATGTGAGAGCGTGGGTTTCTTCCGAAGTCTGCCAACTGGAGATGTTAGCTTTTCTGGTGATGGCTCCCTCCTGGCTGTCACATTTGGCCCTACACTTACTGTATGGGTGCCTGAGACTAACCTGCTCAAATGCAGCCTCACCGAAGTACATTCTAAGGAAAACCTCAGGTATGTTGTGAAGGTACTGTTTACATCTGTGATGTCAGAGGTAAAATGTTATGTGTGACTGACAATCTTCTGTTGTTGACACATTACGTGGCTATTTAATGATACTGTATCAGCTGCTGAGTTTACTGCCTATCAGACTGGGCATGTAAGGTGCTGAATGTTTTGGTTATGTTCGGGTCAGGGAATGAATGGATGAATGTAGATTCTCTTCTACCTGCCTGGATAGCAGCTGCTTTCCTTGCATGGCCTTTGTGTACTCCCGTCAGTTTTCGCCTTTATTCTGGCTTTTGTTCTCTTTCTGCATATAGATTTCTTATGGGTGCTGATGGAGAGGATGTAAAATGTATGTAGGACTGGGGAATAAGGGACCAACTAGAACTGTCACCGCCCTGGTTTGTTCTTTACAGTAATGTGCATCTTCCACTATGAGGGTAGGGTGGGACTCATTTCCTTCTGGTTCATTGTATACTACCACTTAATGCATTTACTCCAGCATCCGAAGTTGTCCAGGCTACCAGATCTTACCACAGTCAGGTAATGACAGTAAGTAGTGGCAGAACAAAGTGTGTATCCATCAGAACGTATTCTGAGCACATGCTTGTTCCTCTATTGCACGTAGCTACTCTTGCCAGTTGCCAGTTCCATGGACATAATTAATTTGTTATGAATTTTACATTTTCCATTCTGTGCAGTATAATTCAATTATTACAATTCGAGCCAACAAATGCGCACAGTTGTATTAGTATTATAATACAATTACATTGCCCACCAACTCCTACATGTACTTGTAGGAGCTGGATGTAGGATATGGTGGGCAATGTAACAGGATTATAATGCTACTAGAACTGTGTGCATTTGTTGGCTGAATTGTAATAATTTAATTTCTTATGATCAGGGCCATAGATGAAGGGGGAGTGGGGGACTGGTACTGCCACACTTGGCAGCTGAGTCGAAAACTTGGACACCTGGGCGGCAAAATTAATATTTTAAATTGAACGCTTCATTTCCATCACAGTTGCTGAGCCAAATGTAAAGAAATTCAGTAAGTGACTGTGATTTTTTGAAACTTCATAATTTCTCCTAGGGGTGGCAGTTGTTATGACTTGCCCTGGGTGTCAAAGAATCTAGCCACACCTCTGGTTACATGTGTGTTGATACTGTAATTACATAGTCCGTTCTGTATGAGGAGAAGGGCAAGAATATGAAGTGTTGTAAGCTGCAATTATGACAACATTGGTTGGTTGGTTAGTTGGTTGGTTGGTTGGTTGGTCTGTCAATCATTCAGTTAGTATCTTCTGAACAGCTGAACAGACAACACATGTAAAATACCAGTACCATCCAGGCATTGGTGTCTACAACCAGCTTTCAAAAATGAAGCAAAACAAACTTAAGACAACCAACCCAGCATAAAAAAAAACCTGCAAGACATCAATCCATGAACATTTTAAAACAATCAAATAACCATCTTTAACTTTATCACATTTATTTATTTTGTACAGTTTGATTGACGCAGCAACATATATTTTAACAAGTACAATTAAGATCTCAATTTTAAACATAATTACAGTTCTATATATTTCCTTTCTACTGGATTGATCTGGCTGAGGATAGGGACAGGTGGCAAGCACTTGTAAAGGCGGTAATGAACCTTCAGGTTCCGTAAAATGCAGGAATTTCGTGACTAGCTGAGAACTGGTTAGGCTCTCGAGAAGTAAGTAAGTATATATATTTCCGTTTATGTATTTTATACCACAGGCCTGAAGATGACACTTTGACATGAAAACATGTTGCCGCACTAAAGGTATAACATAATATCAGTTGTGTTGACGGTATTTTATTTCTCATACAACAGGGTTATGTTTGATCGCTCTGTTTGTGAGTCGCTGTTTGTTTGATTAGCTGCCGTTATTTCAGGCGTAAGTTTAATTGCTCTCTTACTGAGTTACTGTTCGTTTTGTTCCACTTCTCACCGCTTGTCACACCAAAAATCCAATTTTTTGACTTGTAGGAGTACAGGTAGTCCCCTTAAACTTCAAGTAGCTATCGGAATGAAACAGTACTGTGTTGCGGTTTTCAAGTGTGTTTTCATTCCTGCCTAGTGCCTGTCAAAATTGCTGCATCTCTCCATGCACAAGAAACATTTTGGGAACAGCTGGTGAGTTTATCTGAAATTTTTTTTTATTGTATATCGCAAATTACAATCTACTCAATTAGATAGATTAATTAGTAAGGTTGAGGTAAGAAAAGGTCGTGAGGCAGGCACCATCCATCGGTGGTTCACTGGAGTTGTGCTATTGAGCTAAGTCTTCCGGCCATAGTCGTTTGAGTCGTCTCTTGACTGAGGAGTTGAAGAGAGCTCTGATCAGTTGGTTACTGTGCTCAGTGCTGCAGTTTTTGTATTTGTTGGCATTCGAACCACTTCCGTTACGTACGGGATATCAAAGTCGCTGTGCAAGGTTTGATTGGAGACGTACCAGGGGGCACTGCTGATCATTCTGAGCATTTTTTTACTGGAATGTTTGGAGGATCTTGGTGTTGGATGGCTTGCTGCATCCCCATAGCTCTATCCCGTATGTCCAGATGGGTCGCAGTCTTGCCTTGCGTACGGTTAGTTTGCTGTCTAGGGATAGCTGTGAACGTATCTGAAATTTGTGTGGACTTTACAGTTTTGATTAAAATATACTAAAGTAACAGACACTTGATATGACACCCTACACGTTTCTGTGCACATCCTGAGCTTAACTCACATGCAACATCCTCAAAATTTATCAGAGTGAAGACTGTTTGAAACAAAACTTTTTCTATAAAAATAAACACCAGTTTTGTGCCCACTACATTTTGACCGTAAGTTGCACAATTATTGAGCACATTAAACAAATTTTACATAAGTGCGCCGGAATTCTCTTACCAAGGTATATGTTTCCCGACTTTTTTTAACAGTGTTTCTGCATTATAATGTCATCTTTTAGTAACAGAGTCTTATTCTTTATATTAATGTTCGTGTTCTTTGTTACAGCCATGTTGAATTTGGAATGGTGGATTGTGGTCATTTGGTGGTGACAGGCAGCCCAGTGAACATCAGTGTATGGAATTTGCTAACATTGTCACTGATGTGGACGGTTCCTGTCAATGTCAGTGTGCTGACAGCTGATCCACATTCAGAATTCATGGCCATATTCACATCTAGTAATGACTGTAAGTGTGGGTGATAGTTAAATATATGTTTTTGTTTTTGTATTTTGTAATGAATGTGGTATGTATGTGCACGGTAAGTGGATTCCTGTCACCATGATGTGATGTGTCCTCTGGTGATGAGGGGACTTGTGAATATGTTGACAAATCTTAGGATTTATAACATTTGGGGTATTTCTATACAAGCTGAAGAAATGTTAGCTTTTCAAGAAGGACTTTGCTCAAAGGAGTGATTGAGTTACATGCATATACAGGGTGTCCCAGGAGGAAAGGACCTAACTTCGGGAGAGTGTTCCTTAGGTCAAACTATAACGATATAACCCAAAACACCTATATCCAAAGTTCAGTGGTTACGGAGATATTGGCCA
>Ga0123354_10004118_pt1 | contig 20468 bp, 13 predicted proteins | sample TergutLab28metaG_2_FD_97872 | JGI IMG/M metagenome (GOLD analysis project Ga0123354, IMG submission 97872) | Labiotermes labralis P4 segment gut microbial communities from Petit-Saut dam, French Guiana - Lab288 P4 | ecosystem: Host-associated > Arthropoda: Insects > Digestive system > Gut ...
GGGCTGTAAAGGGTTAAATCTCTGTTATAAAAACCAATCAGTTTATGCTGTAAGTGGCACAAGTCGCTGTTTGTTCTCAGATAAATACAAAACACATAAATACAGTGTGGGCAGAGCGTACAGATGTTGAATGTTATACTGGTGGTACATATAGTGACCGGTAGGCTTTAGAAGGTTAAATCGAAATCAATCAATTTCACACCTACACACTCTAACCCTTAAAGTACTGTTTTAATGCTAGCCTCCTACCTCAGGGATGAAGAAACTACGACAAGCGAAAAAAAAATTGATGCACATATAGATACATTCGATTTTCCGCCATAATTTCACTTGAGAGTGTAGGAAGTGAAGATTAGCAAAGAAATGATAATATTTCTACCGTGCGCTATAGGCTGACCTTACTGCCGTGTGTTGTTCCTTTTGCAAGGAACACTGGTTGTGCCGTTATTTCAGTTGCTAAATCCTGTTGCTGCTCATAATGCACTGTTGTTACGAAAGAGATGTGTTGTTGTTGTTGTTGTAGGTTCTCAATCGTTTTACTTGGATCAGATTACATTAGCTATAGTCAAAAAGGCAGGCAATGTACGAGGGTGAGTCAAATGAGAACCTTAAATATTTTACAGAGGGAAAGGAAAAAATTAAGGCGGGGATGCCAAAATTCTATATTTCTTACCCCAGAAATTTCGGACTATTATTTCCCAAATTTCTGGGGTAAGATATATAGAATTTTGGTATCCCTGCCTTACATTTTTTCCTTTCTCTCTGTTAAATATTTAAGGTTCTCATTTGACTCATCCTCGTATTTATAAGCGTAACATAGAGGCGCACAAGTGCAACAATTTTTGCAATTGAAAAGCAATAAATATTACATATTCTGAGTGTGTGTTTGTAGTGTTAGGTATACAGCATGCAATGCGCTTGCGCTGTATTATAATGTCATCTGTAGCCTGTCCGGCTGTACTATATTTCGCTACGGCACGATATCTGGGGAAAAAGCAAAATTTATTTTACGTGAATTTTTTTTTAAATTTTCTCTACAATATTTGTCCGAAAGATTTCTTATTTTAAGAAGAATTGAAGGAGATATTATCAAAAATATGCCCTGAACTTCATATACTGTACCCGTTGACTTAAACTCGAATTTTCTCTACAGAATTTTTTTTTTTTTTAATTTGCACATTATCAAATTTCATTCAAATTCGTCCATTGGGAGTCGAGTTGGTCCATTCTGACTGGACGGACATGACGAAGCTAATAGTAGTAAAGAGATTTGCAAAATTCCGCCTCCAGCTCCAGACACCCACTTGCCCCGCCCTAACAATCCTACAGTCACCTAACGGGTTTCTATTATAAATTTCTGTTATTTGTGGTACACAACCTCGCAGTTATAATCCCTGACTTCCATTCCCGAAATGGTGTTATGCCTGCATGCTTTACAACTGAGCCTCCTGTCTCTTTTGTTTACCCCTCCGCCCGCCCCCTTCTTTTTCTGCAAGAAGACTTGTTTGATGTGTTCATCCAAATACGTATTTTACAAGGAACCAAACTTCTTTTTTTTTATTTGGTGCACCAGCCCCCAGCGGGCCAGGGCCTCCTCATTCACGAGGTTCCTAGATCACACACAACGACGCAACACAATCAGTAGGATTCCTCTGGACGGGTGATCAGCTCGCCGCACAGACCTCTACCTGACAACACACAACACTCACAACAAACATCCATGTGCCCGGTGGGATTCGAACCCACAATCTCAGCAGGCGAGCGGCCGTAGACCCACGCCTTAGACCGCGCGGCAACTGGCACCGGAAAACATGATTTTCGACGGAACAGAGTAACAATTAATTGAACTACGCTCTGACATTCTGATGACACAAAATGTCGATACTGCGTCACGCAGCGCCCCAACGTGACAGCAGCAATTGCAAGGTTTTCTGCTTTTCACACAGGCATTACAACTGTGCTGACTCTGTCAACCATCAGCCTAGACAGCAGGATAGACCTGCCTAAAGTCCGCTACGCCACAGCTATGGACTGGTTCCTGCTAATGAGCTTCTTCTACTGTATTGCTACGCTCCTGGAGTTTGCTGCAGTTCATTACTTTACGAAGGCAAGTACTGGCGTGTGCCGGTCCCTTGTTCGACGAAAGGGGAGTGTATTTCGTTCTGAAGTGAAGAATTAAAAGAAAAAAGGGGAAAAATTACTGAGCCGGAAACTTCCTGATTTTCTCTCTTCGCCAAGTATAATTTTGAACCGCAATTCAAGGAGGGGGTGATGGGTGAGGCATGTAGCAAGAACGGGGAAATTATCAAGGCACGTAAAAGGTTATGTTCGGAAAACCGGATGGTTGATGTAAAGTTTTAATAATATCATGCATGGCATGATATTATTAAAACTGATATTAAACAAACCACACTAGTTGGGTCTAACATAATAGAAGGTGATTTTATCAGTTTAATTCGAGTAAATAAACTTGTGTTGTTTTAGACCGAACAAATGTGGTTTGTTTAATAGTCAACACAGAGGGCTAACTTATGCAAAGATTGGATACTAAAACTTTTAAAACTGAAAATTGAGGTGCTTTTCTGCCTGATAGCGAAAACAGCGTTGGTTTATTTGAAGGTTTCCAGGTTTTGCCCGCTTGTCCTTCTCATAAGATTGGTATTAAGATGAAGAAAAGTAGGACTCGTTGGTGCAGTGATACTGACAGGGAAGGACTTAAGTGCTTGGAGGAAACCCAGCAACGGTGTAGCTTTTTTCAGCACAAATTTCGCATGTGAATAGAGCCCAGTTGAAATGTGATGGCACACGGTGACGCACGGGAGGGGAAGTGAAGGGGAAACCGGCGAATGCAGTGGGTAGCCAGTACCCTTCACACTACCTCGGAACATGGTGTATCCAGCACTACTACCGCTGATGCGCACACCTCGGGTGTCAGTATTCAACTGAACTGACGTCCCCGCCGATTTAAATGGACTCGTCCGTTTCGCCGAAAGACGAAATCTGGTTTCTGCGCGTGTGCCATCACATTTCAAACGCAGTCTAGTTGGTTTACACTGCACATAAAGCACAGTACATGTCACTTACAACGAACTGCAGGTAAATGCTCTTTTTCGGAAATAATTGGTGTATATATACAATTTTTCTTCAAAATCATACCACCCGCATAAATACACAGTGTGACACAAACCGGATCCTAAATGTTGTTTATTGTCCGTCTTACACAGCAACCATTGTTGTGTAAGACGGACAATAAGCATCGTTGTTACTTAGAACAACGGGATGGATAAACCACAATTTAGGATCCTAAATGTTACAGCGGGCGGTATATGTAGCGACCATTGGGCTTGGAAAGGTTAATGAATAAATTGTGAAGCTCTTGCCTGGATTGATGTGGCCTAAGATAGGGTCGCTGTACCACAGAATAGATGCAGCGTCTGTGTGTAGGACTGATGTGTCTACAGGGAGAGCTGCAATGTGCCGTGAAATGGGTTAAAAACGTATTTCAGTAGTTTAACTTCCACAGGTGGGCAGTGGTGAGATTCCGGTAGATGAAGAAGAATGGGAGGACACAGAAGGTCCTGTAGAGGAGTTCCTGGGCTGTCCTGCGACTGACATACCTGAAGCCAGTAGGAGCCCGTCTTTACGATCAGGACGACGTAGGAGCTCCTTCATCTGTCCTATTTACAACGTAGGCGCCTGTGTCTAACACAGTACAAATAGGGGGACCTAGTGACCTAGAACTGTAGTGCTTCTCAGCTGGTGGTCCAATGTAACACTGCTCATCCTTACCTCAATTTATACTTGCCCTCATACCCTAGTCGCTTCGGGCTGGACAGTACTGGGTTCGAAACCTGGTGGGATGAGATTTTCAGCACCCGTCCAGAACGGACCTGGGGTCCACCCAGCCTACTATACAATGGATACCGGGTCTTTCACGGGAGTAAAGCGGCCGGGACGGGGCGTTAACCACCCAGCCCCATTTGAGGTTAAAGAAAGAGTATAAGTATACCTCTACTCCCCCTCTGGTCCTTCATGGCCTGTTTTGGAATGAACTTTATCTTTTGAACTTTCATCGTATACCCTAGTTAGATTAGTATATGAGTTTGTTTACAACTAGAAAAATTAAGCTTAGCACTGTACGAGTAGCTACAGTGGAATGACCAGGTTTGTGATCAAGTTGCTAACCAACCAGGAAAAATCCATATGTTTGATCTGGACCCCGAAGTCGGTCTGAACATGGCGGTGAGGAGAAAAATCCCCGAACCTGACACAAATCTTATAACATGCATTCGGCCTGCAGACGATCGACAGAGCTTATGTAAACCTAAACACGCACCCAGAGGTGGCCGAAGACATGTGGGTCCCCTGGACACTCCCAAATTTGCCGCCCTTAAAAACAATATTCTTCAAGCCCTTTCGACCTAGGAGAGAGCTAGCGAATATTCTTTAGGGCTCGTGTCCAAATTGCTGATAATTTTCGAAGCAGTTCTTTCGCGTGTAGAACCTGAGTTTACCAGCACCATATTTCCGATTATTCCAGTGACGTCTCAGCGCCACTTATTTATGGCACCCCGGGTAGCTATCTGGCTGTCCCGCCCCTTAGACCGACTCTGCATATACATATTCCCTAAAATAAATAATAACTTCTTATATCAGACAGTAATACATCAGTTTGTACCACAGAGACCTAGTTCTATGCTGAGGGCAGTAGAGGTAGGATAGTTTTTTTAAGTACTGCCATATTCGAATAAAGGTTGACCAACTAGATGACACTTGCTTTATCATCTACTGCTACATAACACCAGCACGCCTCAAGTCAGCTTACACAACGCAACAAGTAGTCACAAGCTCCTGAGGATGGACGTATTAACGTCTGAAACATGTTGAGCAGTAGATAATAAAGCAAGTGTCATCTAGTTGGTCAACCTTTATTCAAATATCAAGATGATGCACGGTCCAATACGCATAAGATACTGCCATATTCATTTACTAAAGCTTCATACTGAGAATTTATCAAGGGTTGATACAGTCTGCCAGAGTACCAGGCAGACTGTATCAGGGACTCAGCCTCACCCCATCCCAAAAAGAAAAACATCAAAAAATATTTAACAATAATTTACAGGCAAATATTACAAAGTCTGCGTTTCTTCTCTGTTGGAGAAAATATACCATTTTCTTTCGTTCTACCTACACTGTTCCGACGTTATAAAAACATACAAAGTCCCTCCTGTCATATTGAGGATGATATATAAAATTTTATATACATTATATATTTTATATTTTGTTGTACATATTTAAAATACTGCTTTTAACCATCCACCATTATTTTATATATCACATTCGTCAAGGCTAGTAACATTCAATATGACCAATCTAAAATTTTAAATTATATATTAATAGCAGCGTATTTTACTGATTACAGTTAATCAATACCAGAAGCTGTATTTACAGCTGTGCCAGCTCCTGATGATGGGTGTCAACACCCGAAACATGTAGAGCTGCATACAGACAAGCAATAAACTGAATAAGTCGCATCTTGTTGGACAATTATTAAATTCGATATATAAAATGTTATTTTGCTGCATTTAATGGCACTATCATGCAGAAAAACCTGCATTCAGATTTTTAATTTTTTATCTCATCTGAGTCACAATATCAAGCACTGGGTTTCCCCAGCAAGATAATAAATGTCTACACATTTCTTTTCCTCCAGTCCTAGCAAACCTTTCTGTTACCCTGAGAAGAATTCATGAAGCCTACTTCCCACTTTTCAAGTTCAAACATCCATTATGTTTTCATCCGAATGCAGGTAATTAAAAATGACATGTTGGTTCAGTTTGGAAGTATATTATCCTTTTTTCCTTCAAGGATGAAAATTTGGCCCAAAACACAGCACAATTTTTCCACATATATTGCTGATAAAGTGTACAAAAAAGTCTAGTCTTGGCTAAATTTCATACATTAATCATAAAGTTGGTGACAAAAATACGTAAAATGCATAGGTTTTTTTATTGTCTTGTTTTTATTGGTACAACTATATAAGACATGTGAATATGTGTAACACTTACTGCACAATTCCAAATAAGCACATTGCTGAAAAGATTATAAATATGTATTGCATAACAAAACATATTTTTACATTGCAGTTGGCAAAAATTACAAAAGAAAATAGTAAAAAAATGCAATTGTAAAAAAGGCTATCTAGCCTCGAAAAGGTAGCACACTTTCTTCAGTGTTTTGATATAATTTCACATCTAGATTTTGAATCATGTAAGAATTAATGTAAAATATTAATTTTCTTTTCATTACCACAATTTGACCTGTATAAGTGTAATGACTTCTCATTCATGCATTAATTTCTTTGTTCGTATGTTTATTTGATTACTTTTCATTTCACATTTAAATATCTGTGTTCATACACAACAAGCATGTTGGCTCTTAGGGGAGGTGTAGTTTTCCATTCTTGAAGATTTTGTCCAACTCTAGAAGATTTTAACCAACTCTTGAAGATTTTGACCAATTCTGTGCCCCACAGGATCCACAAAACTACGGAATCTTGGCATCATCTTCCCCATCATGCCAGCAGCAGCAGCAACAAATGGCACACCACGACCATGTCACAAGTGTGACCCGTCACACCCAGACAGAGCGCCATATACCCAAATGGCGACAGCTGCTGTACTGTTTAGCAGGAGATGATGTATATCGTCGTCAGCGCCAGCGTGAGGCAGCCTATGCTGCAGCTGTGGGGGCCTCAAAATGCACTGGAGATGGAGGAATAACATCCAGACACGTGAATAGCGTGTCCTACATAGACAAGACAGCACGAATCCTATTTCCTGCTTCATTTTGTCTCCTGAATCTCTTTTATTGGGTAGCTTATTACACATATCCAGAGGAGTTTGGTTGGAGAGACCCACCCGATGCAACATTCAGTCATTAAAATCTCAGTAAAAGTCAAATTTTTCAGAGCAATCTGCGCCCCCATCTATCATATTTCAGATTTTCATAGCAGTGAGAATTCAGATTGTGATCTTGGCCTTGACACTGTGTATGTCTGATAAGTGGTTATCAACATCTTGGAGGAGTCTATTGCCTTCATCTTTGGGTGACCACCTGCCAGACATCCCAGTAGACATTACAGTCTCTATAATCAGTGCCATGATGATCTCAGTTCTTACATACTGAATGTCAATTTATTTCATGTGTTATATTCACGTTCTGTCTTCATCCCTAGCAGGACATTATCTGTCATTCCATTCATTCTCTATAGTGTAAATCCATATATATGTCGTAAATATATGCATATAATGGACATTCCATATGTGTTATACTTACCCTGCATTAATTTGTGTTATGTGCATTATATGTCAGATATAAACAGAATTTAAGAAAATTTATAATGAAAGAGAGGCTTAAATTTTATGAAATAATAATGACACTATAACAGTTCTAAGGGCATATCCCGGTGACCTTGCATTCTAAGACGTAGATCTGCCACCACTGTATTGATGACATCGCGAGTTTGAATCCTGCTGCGGGCATGGTTTTTGTCCCTTCAGTGTTTTATGTGTTATGTAGGTAGCAGCCTCTGCAATGAGGTGATTGCTCATTAAGAGCAGTCGTAATGTGTGCGCGCGTGTGTGTGTTTTTTTATACACACTTTATTTACACTGCATGCTCCATTACACTGTTGTAATACTACATGCTTGGTTATTGCATTTCTTTCCTGTTCTATGTTTTCTATTGTGATATAATGGTATAGTTACTTATTGCCCTTTTGCATTTATATTCTGCAGCTTGGTACCCTATTCTGTATTCACTAATTTTCCAATTGCATTTATATTCAGTCTTATTACCCTATTCTTTATTCAACACTATATTGTCCGTAAATTCTTTAAAGTTATTATAGTACTTTTGTGCTAGTTTGTGTTTGCTGACTAGCAATTGTTCTGGTTTTATTATTGATGCTTTCATTCTATCCCTCTCCTGTTCATGGAGTTTGCAGCTGTATATTATATGGTCCACCGTTTGGTCTTCTTTATTGCAGGGGCATGTTGGGTTTTCTATTATTTTGAACTTGTGGAGGTACGTTTTTATATTGCCATGTCCAGTTACTATGACAGTGAAGTTTGGTGTTGGGTTAATTCTCAACTTCAGCCTGTCTTCTATGTTGGGGAAGAAGGATTTTGTTGTTGCTCCTTTTGTGGTCGTTTCCCATTCTGTTTGCCACTGTTTGAGGCACTGTTGTCTTAGTTCGCTGGTAACCGTACTTTTCGGGATTCTATTGTAGCACTCCTCGAAGTTCTCGCTGCTAGCTGCTTCCTTTTCCAGTCTATCCGCCAGCTCGTTCCCCTTCTGGCCCGCGTGTGCTTTGACCCAGCTGAATTCGATCTTCCATTCGTCCCGTTCCATGTTTGTAACTTTGTTCTTGATTGGGTCTATTATGTATGTATGTCGTGTGCGGTTTTTTAGTAGTTGTAGAGTTATTCTACTGTCTGTGTATACTAGAGCTGTTTTTTCTTCGTTCAGTTGTTGTACGTATTCTAAGGCCTTTAAAATTGCCATCTGTTCAGCCTGGTTGTTGGTGCATCGTACGTTTAGTCTGTATCTCAGTGTTGTTTTTAGGTTTCCACCTGTGAAGACGGCTATTCCTGAACCTACTCCCGCTTCGCTTTTGCTTCCATCTGTGTAAGCTTGGATGTTGTGTGTGCTGTCTTCTTTTGCCTCGATTATGGTGATTTGTTTGGCCGGGTTTATCCAGTTTTTAATATCCATTTCCCTATCGTACTTTCTCCTTCATCTTTGGCTATTGCGTAGTATTTAGATGCTTCTTCTATTTTAATGTTCATCGGTATTAGTCCGGTAATAATACATAGCGCTTCGTTCGAGACAGTGCGGTATGCTTCGGCTATCTTGATGTTTATCAGCCTCTGTATTCTTACTAGTTTGCCTTTGTAGCAGGAGCTATGTAACACTTCTTTCCAAACCGGTGCTCCGTATAGTAGCAGGGGTAGTATAGCCCCCGTGTATATTTTCTTGAGCGCCTTATGTTTCAGGCCCCATGTTATCTTCGCTGATGTAGCCAATGAGAATATTAGTTTCGTGCACTTTCCTTCTATGTAAGTAATGTGTTCTCTAAAAGACAATTTGCTGTCGAAGATTATCCCGAGGTATTTTATACTTTTCACTTGAGGAAGTGTTTTGTTGTTAATATAAATGGCAATATCCTTTTTTCCCTCCTTTTCCTCCGGGACATTAACATAACTTTAGATTTGTTCTCATTAAATTTCATCTTATTGTTTTGGGCCCACTCCTCTATCTTCCTCAGGTCCAGATTTGTATAGTTTTCAGCCTCTGTCACTGTCTCTCCTCTAGTCCGTATTATTAGATCGTCAGCAAAAGCTATGGCTTTTGATCTGCTTGTTAGTTCCAAGGTCAAGAGGGAGTTGTATAATACGTTCCAGAATCCGGGTCCGGAGCATGAACCCTGTGGGCGTCCTTTCGTTATTGTTCTTTCTATTGAGTAGTTGTTAGTGGTCATAACTGCTGTTCTGTTGTTGAAGAATTCCTTGCTCAGATTGTAGAGATTTCTTGGGCAGTTGAAATCCCTTAGGCCTTGTAGTATTCCTGGCCACCATGCCGAATCAAATGCGCCCTGAACATCTAGGCTAGTCATTATAACTATGCCTCTGTTCTCCAGTATAGGTGCGATGAATAATTTTGCCTCCATTGCGGCGTCTATTGTACTTCTCTGTGGGGTGAAACCAAATTGTCTTTTTGTCAGCAGTTCATTTCTGTGTAAGTGATTAGTTATTCTGTTGATAAGTAACTTGTCTAGTATTTTGCCTCCAATATTTAATAAGCTTATTGGGCGGTATTTGGACGGATCTATGCTGTTTTCTTTCGCCGGTTTTGTTACTGGGATTACTTTAGCAATTTTCCACCTTTTTGGGAAACATCCCTGTTTAAGGCATTGGTTGTATATTGTGGTAATTATTCTGGGGAATATATTGAACATTCGATGGTAGATTCCGCCTGTGATGCCATCTAGTCCTGGTGCTTTCTTGTAATTGAAACTCTCTATTGTGCTTTTTATTTCTTCTTGGGTAAACTCTGCATCGTCGTCGGTGTGTATGGGTTCCTCAATGGCCCTCCTTATGTTTTTATGGTGGGGGTTGTCGTCTCCATTATCTTCTGTGAGTAGATAGTCGAGGATAACGCTTGCTGTTTCATGTAAGCTCGTTGTCTCTGTTCCGTCGGGTTTCCTTACTGTGGTCATTTTACTTTGTTCTCTTGCTTTGCCCGCCGCCAGTTTATATACCTGCGACCAGGGGTTCGTTGAGGCTGCTAAGTTACAGTACTCTTTCCAGGAGATAAATTTCGCCTTCTTCATTTCGGTTTGATATGCCCTCTTGGTCTCGTTATATGTTGCTTTTCTTCTTTCCCTTAGGTCCTTGTCACTTTTGGTTCTCTGGTATAATCTTCTGTTGGCCTTTACTTTTTTTCTCATTGTTGTTAGACTGGTCGTCCACCACGGAACTTAGTTCCTCTTGCTGTTGTTATTATAGGAGTTTGTTTGTCGGAAAGTTCTTTTGCAGGCTGATTGAATGATTTCTTCGATTGATTCTATAATCTGCCCGATATCATTTCCTGTTGCTATTGCTACTGATAGATAGTTGTCGGTCTCCTCTACTCCTCCTTCTTTGCTTGTTACGTTGGTATTTTTTAACATTTCTTGTGCTAGGTTCCTGTCAAATAGCTGTAGCTTTTCTTCCGTGATTACGTACTTTGCACTTCGGAATTTGAAGTTGTTTGTATTTGGATTCCCTCCGCCTAGGCTTATTGTATATTTTAAGTAGTTGTGATCTGATAGGCTATCTTCATCGCTGATTTCCCAGTCGTGGATGTCTTTTAATAGTTTGTCGTTGGCTATAGTCAGATCTATATTACTGGCTCCTCTGGAACTTCGTTTATTATGTGTAGTCGTGTCCCTGCCAGGTACTCCTCCAGTTTTTTGCCTCTGGGGTTGGTGGTAAGGTCGTGCCGTGTCTTCGATCTTGAGTTAGTATCTGCCGCTATTAGTATTTTGCCTCTTTTTGTTAGCTCCATAATCTCATCCGATTTGTTAAGGTTTTTTGCTAATTGTTCTTGGATGTATATATAAGTATATACTTATCGCGTAAAATTTTAAGTTGTTATAAATCAATTCCAGCACAACTGTGTCTTCGTCTGATGTTTTCGTGATTAGGATGGCGTCTATTCGGATGTTTCTAATTAAAATAGCCGATCTATGTTTTCCCGTGCCTGCTGTGAATATTCTGTATTTCTTTCCGAAACCTGCTGGTCTGTTCTGGTATACATAGGGCTCCTGAATAAATATTATGTCTGTTTCTTCTGTGTCTATAGTCTGCAGCAGGTTGTTAGTTGCAGCTTTTGAATGCTGTAAATTTATTTGGATGCATCGTATTTGAGTTTGCTCTGTACTGTGTATTCCTTTATTTTTATTTTTTATTTTTTTATTTTTTTTTTATTTTGTTGACGGCATCGGTTATCCATGTCAATATTCTATGTTATCTCTGTATCTTTTGAGCACTGCGTGGAGGCTGGGACAGTCCTTACTAAGAGCTGAATGGTTCTCGTTGACCTTCCTATCTTTAGAGTGACTATTGTAGACGATGCAGTTTATGCATTTCCTTTCGGTTGTAGCGGTAGTGCATTCTTTTAACTTATGTTTGCCGGCGCAGTGTGGACATGTTTCTTCTCCCTTACACGCGTAGTGTTTGTGATTGTATCTGCTGCATTTGTAACATCTTGTTGGTACTAGGTAGTCTGCTGCATTGCAGATATCCCATCCTATTTTGTTTTGTTTGTAGTATTTGCTTCCGAGTCTGAGGGCCTATCTCCAGGATTATGTTGTATCTACCTCTTTTGTTTTTGTATCTAAACTTGGCTTCTGTGTTTTCCTCTTTGGCTATGACTTCTGGATTTTGAGTACAGATGACGTTTCCTACGTTTTCTACTGTTATTTCTTCTGGTACGCTATATATTATTATCCTCGGCTTTCTTAGTTTATGTTGAATGACGTCCAGCGTTTCGCCTAGCTTGTTGCTTATCTCAGCGCTGAGAATGTTTCTCTCCTCTTCGCTGTCTGTCTCTATTATTAGCCCCTTGTCTCTAGTTGTTTTAACTGCCTTGATACCAACTTTGATGACCGTGGGGTTTATTTTCTGTTTCAGTTGGCTTTTGATCTGTTCTGGAGTGATATTCTCTTCTTTCGGTTTCAGTGTTATGCTATAACTTTTGTTGTTCCCGTGGTTTTTAACGGCGTCAGAAAAGTTTTTTTCCTCCTCCTCCAGATGTCATAATCTGCCGGTCTCCAGCACTCTGTGTTTGCTGTGTGTGGTCAAGAGATGGCGCCACTTGTCTTGTTGGTTGGCTGGAGTTTCCAGATCCGTCACTCGTCTTGGCGTTCTCAACCTCTTCTCTATATCTGTTGTATTCTTCTTTAACGGTATTTAGTTGGTAAATCAGTTGGGAAGATGCTTTCCTCAATGTATTTACCGAAACGTGAATGTCGTTTTTCAGATCTTTTCTCAGGTTTTCACTCTTTTCGGTGATACTAGGGTTTCGAGAGCGTCGTTAACTCGCTGCTTCTCCTCAGCAGCCACCTTGTGGTCTCTCTCTCTCTCGTGTGTGTGTGTGTGTGTGTGCGTGCGTGCGCGCGCATGTGCGCGAGCGTGTGTTGCGCGCGCGCGCGCGTCTAATTGTGTGTGTGTGTGTGTGTGATCTAGAAACCTCAACAATGAGGCAGCCTAGTTTCATGTAGGAAAAAAAATAACAGTTCTGAATTTTGCTGAAACTTCACATAAAGAGGAGTTTAACAAAAATAAAAGACATGTACAAAACATATTATGTGCTAGCTTACTGCTAGATCATCCAATTGAAATCTGTGACTGTAAAACCTGATATTTCCACACCAGTAATAGTAAAGCCTGTCAATTAGCAGTACTGTGAATTACTTACAAACCAAGTCCCTTCTAAATAAATCCATAAGCTTTCCTAGGACACATTTTAATGTTTCCTTTCTTTATTCTGCCAAGAGTTTCCTCACCAAAATTCTCTATGAATTCCATGCTGTCTCCTCCCCCCCATACCAGGAACATCCTAGCCTCCTACATATCACCAATTTGATGTACGTACTGATCTGGTTCAGTGGAACATAACGGAATGAACAGGAATCTGGTCATCAATAAATTGCCAGATAACCAAGGATCTACTTTTAATTTCACAAATAAACATTAATCACAAAATTTTAATAGAGTAAATCTTGAACTGGTTAATAATGGTTGTAATGTCACTAACACTGCCTTATGCAAACTGCTGAAAACCATCTACAATTAACGCCCCCATGAAATTAGTACACACAGTGTCCTTCACACATGCAGTCTTCTAGGAATCACTAATTACACTGTTACACTTGAAAATAACTCTTGTAAATTAGTCAAATACTGAACCCTTATGGTTGTAATTGTCAGATGATAACTCTGGTTTAAACCTCACCTCACATAAAACTTGTAACTGACTGCAGACTGCCTCATGCAGACAGCCAGCGTAAACGTGTCCTTTAGACCATGGAGCCACTTGGTAACTGAACAAAGGAACAGAAGCCGAACTAGCCCGTGTCCTGCCTTTGCACGCAACACTAAGAAGCATGCCACCACTCATGACAACTAAGTCATGGCGCGCACTGTAGTCTCTAACGCAGGCAAAATTCTTTGCAACATCTCTTCATTTCCCCTTTTTGCAAAGTCAGAAATTCAATGTCTGACAATTTTTTGTTTCCTTTCAGTTTCTTAATCTCTTCCTGTACAGCTTCCTTAATGACACCCAATTCCATGTCTCCAATTTGAAGTTCCAGCCACTGTCTGACATTGCCAGTTTCTTGGAGAGAACCACTCATCTTCTCCTGTGCCACTTCTGCAGCTCTGTCAAGAAGTGAGTTACATGCAATGGTACCCTGATTTATCTTGTGCTGAAGACTACGATTGGCTGCAAATAACTCCACATGTAACTTCATGAATTTTTTCAATTCAGAGTTTATACTTTCCTTCAAACATTGGAACTCTTGATGTTCCTTTTGTACAGGACTCTGAGGCCGATCACATATCTCCTTGTGTAGTTGAATTATGGAATTCCATAATGCATGCCAGATGTTCTGAATTGGAATATCCTCCATACAACAATGCACATTTTCTGGTAAGATTCTTTTGTTTCTAAATAAAGTTTCCATTTCCACATCTTTCATTTTGTAAAGTTTGTAAGATTCAAGAATTTGTGCTTTACAATAACAAATTGCATTTCCTCAAGAAGTTTATAAATGCTTTGCACAAGACCCTTGCTCATCAGAAGTGCCACTCTCTGTTGGTTGATGAAATAGCTTTGCAATCTGACACAACCCTTCATATCTTACTGCTTCCTTCTCAAGGTCTTTTTTCTTATAACACAGTTTTAAATTCTTGGGAGCTAGATCTCTTGTTCTCTGTTTCACTGTCTGTGTCTTACAATTCAAAACTTCTAAAGTCTGATGACTCAGCTGGAAGTGACATTCCATCACACAAATCTCCTCTTCTTTCTCTGCAAGCTTCTGCTTTAAATGGTGTTTTTGTGACTTTCTTTTTAGTGCCAACTTCTTTCATATATGCTCCACTTCACAGATAGGTCGTATTTCTCTTATGACACATTCAAATACCAGTCTTCTTTCACTAGTACAAAGTTTCTTTACAAAGTCCGCGGTGTTGCCTTTAGTCATGATGCTCATTTTCCTCGCCCAATTCCGCAGATCAGTTTCCAGTCCACTTCCCCCCTTTCCAGACATTTTAGTAAGGAAATGAAAAGAAACTGGTGTGGTATTTACACACACTGTAGCATTAAACAGATACTAAACTGAAAACAGACATTACGAATAACACGCTATACTCAGAACATCTCATTTAGTGTAGTGTATAATCACAAACTTCCTTGGTATGTATTATCAGTCCTACCTACATGCCTAAGCCATCACATCCTCCTACTTTTCACAATACTAGTAACATCAGATTATCATATAAATAATACAGTTCCTTGTTGTGTAATACCCTCAACTTCTCGCTTAATTCATACTTCTTTTCCTGGGCACTTTGTGTTCAGATGCTGGTAATTTGTGTTCTTCCATTAGAGTGAAATACTGTGTTCCATGACCACAGAAAATAACTGCTATACATACTTTATGTATGAGATGATTTATACGTTTTAACAGTGTATGAAGTTTTGTGTTATAGGCATTCAAATCCTAAATAAATATTGGAAGTGGCAAGTTGGAGGAAAAAAGGAGGTTGCAGCCTTGATGGAGCAGTATCAGTCTGTTGCAGTGGAAACTGTATGAAGCATGTTTTGCATGACAAAAATACTTAAATATCTACCCTCACGTCAGTAAATAAAGCTGTCCCTGTACTTAATTAAGCCTCATACCATGAAGACATGTGGAGGATTATTAACATAGTTCTATGCTTTCTTAACCTCAGAATTATATCATGTAACTGCAATATATATGCTCCACCTACAGGGAATTACACCCCATTATTCATTTAATAGGAGACCGAATGAGAAATTTTGGATGAAGTAGACTAGAAAAAATGTCTACCCTTCAGGGAATAGGACACTATTTTTCTGTTCATCCAGTCTGTGGCCTGTTCGCTCTACAGGCTGAGCTATATCAGCTCCCATTTCCATACAAGGGTTGATGAGTTTTATCACTCTCCGTGTATGTGAGTGTCTGTGCAGTTCATTGAAATAAATTGCAGTTAGCTGAACTAAATGACACTACACCTCCATTAAGCAATAAGGTAATGTTCATAATGTTATGATACTTGTATGTGAAGTTCATGTGTTACTATCTTTTCATGTAAGTTATATTATTAAACTCGTTGACAAGAATTTAACATAAATCATTATTACATATTTATGTTTATAATGTAAGATTTGAAGCCAGGGTGACGTGTGGGAATGAATCAATGACAGTTCCTTTCAAGGCACAGACCATATGCAGTAACTATAGTTATGCCACTAGCAGGCAGTCATTTCATTGAATGGAGGTACAATTGCAGCCTAAAAATTTTATGCTTGATGTAGGCGAGATATAAGCTGCATCCCCCAGTCACACACAAGGCATATTTGTTTAATGGTTTACTTAATGATGCTTCCAGTACCTTATATCACCTTCGCTTCAGTGAGATACAAGAAAAAGTCGTTAAGATATAGTGTACTGGGATATTATGCCAAGTGATATGCTACTAGGTAGGCACCAATATTTTCAGGAAATCCCTGCTTCCATCTTTGGGCTAAAGAACAACTTGTAATGGACACTAGTTTTCTACAAATGAAGAAACTTAAAATGGGAGAAGTACAAACAATCAATCTCAACCAAATTTATAACAGTTTTATTTCTCGCTACATGTTTCGGCTTTAGTGAAAAATTATCACCAGGCAATTAAAAATACATAAAGAAAGATAATTAAATACAACCTAGTTACATGGTCATTCTAGCACAATACTTGCATTTCACTTTAACAAAGAGCTACAATACATTTTGGCAAAATACAGAGTAAATTTCATAAAACCGTATGTGATCTCCAGTGCTCCTCAGTAGGAAAAAGGGAAATAGACAAGAAAGTTTCCAAAAATGTGTTAATCTTTCGTTTGAAATTAATCACTACTCTTCGGCTAAAGGAAGCATATTGAAATCACAAGTGTTTATTCTAGTTGTTTATGACTAAGTAATAATGCACAAAATTCAGTTGATTGTTGTTTATCATTAAGTAGTAATGCACAAAATTCATTGACTGTATGATATTTTCTGTGATCTCTGATGGTGTTGCTAATATGCTGACACATTTTACAGTATGATGCAGGATAATTTTTTTCATTGTCTACCTCCTGATGAAGGCCACCTACAATTTCACATTAAAATTCACTGTAAGGGATATTAGATTCACTGTGCCATTGCTTCAAATTCAGAACAGTTGTATCCTAATTAATATGTAATACTGCAATTTCTGTCATATTTTGATATACAAACTTCTGAGGAAATATGTATCACCATAAATGTGTACCCAGACTGTCCTGATGTTAAAATGTACTTATTTACAAATGCCCAGTTTATAACCACAGTTCAACTGCTTTGTTAAAACAAATATGTAAGAGATAGTGGTACCATTGTGGTGACTGTCAAATGCCTAGAGATGTGATTTCCTTCACTTTACTGATATACCCTGTCCTTGTATCAGTTCAAAATGTATTTCACCACTCTAAAATCATCCCCAGAACACGGGAATAACATTCAGTGTTATATTATGGTGTGCTTTAGAAACTTCATTTAAATAATATAATTTTTGGCAGCAGATGAGAAAAAATATTCCACACTAAATGATAGTAAACTATCTCCAGCTTTAATCTGATTTTAATTTCTTCATGAATTCAAATTTATATGTTAGTATCGTTCTAAACATATGAATTTGACATATTTATGAGATTGGCAAATGCCTTATTACTGCGGTTTGTTTCCTGTTGTCGTAATGAATATAAACATATACTTCCTTCTGTGTGTAGCAACAAATTCAGACGTCAAATTTTACACCACTGTTTATTAACTGTTTTCTGTCATTTGAATGCTTTAATTATCAATGAAACTATCAGACATGCACAACACTAAGAACATTCTGTTGGTTGGTAGGTTACTTTCTTCTAATACAAGTTTATAGGTTTCAGTTTTCCAAACATGAATGTGTATATCAAATATATATCATATCACTTATTATATTCCATAAATCCATCATTGTGTACAGAAACCACTGGATCTGGAACTTGTTAAAGTAGTATATACAATATAGTTAAACATAATTGTTATATGGTAGTAAACTATCTCCAGCTTTAATCTGATTTTAATTTCTTCATGAATTCAAATTTATTTGTTAGTATCATTCTAAACATACAAATTTGACATATTTATGAGATTGGCAACTGCCTTAGTATTGTGGTTTGTTTTCTGTTCTCGTAATGAATATAAACATACTCTTCCTTCTGTGCGTAGTAACAAATTCAAACGTCAAATTTTACACCACTGTTTATTAACTGTTTTCTGTCATTTGAATGCTTTAATTATAAATGAAACTATCAGACATACACACCACTAAGAACATTCTGTTGGTTGGTAGGTTACTTTCTTCTAATACAAGTTTATAGGTTTCAGTTTTCCAAACGTGAATGTGTATATCATATATATCTCATATCACTTACTATATTCCGTAAATCCATCATTGTGTACAGAAACCACTGGATCTGGAACATGTTAAAGTAGTATATACAATATAGTTAAACATAACTGTTATACATTGCACATCGATATAAACACTTTCAATGTTAGTTGGTCAGGCAAGTATCATTAGTATGCATTACAAGTAGTTCAAGTTCAGCACAGGTTTAAAGTATCTGTTCACTCTGGTACGAACATAAGTTGGTTGAACAATCTGTTCCAATATATATGAAACTGGTTCAAAAATTTATTACTATTAACAATAACTGGTAAACACAAAACAGAAATGTACTTAATTAATTTATGGTGTTCATGAATACGAAACACACACCCCTATGGTGAAGCACTGCTAGAACCCTTTGTTCTATGATTCACACCCCTATGGTGAAGCACTATTAGAACCCTTTGTTCTCCTTTGAATTGTAACAACCTAAATTGCCTGCTTATTCCCCTGTGGAAACGACTCACAGACCGACTGATGCTGGCAAGACGTGCACTCAAAGTGAAGCTAAGCTAGCTGGACAAAGAATGAAGCTATGATGTCACATAACTCGTGATGATTGCGTCATTTCACACAGTCACGAGTTGTGAAATCACTGCACCAATGTTACGCATATTATTTGCAAAAAATCCAACTATAAAAATTCTGCCCTTAGCATAACAGTATCCTTTCCATAAGCTTATGATTTACAGCTGTTGTAATATTCAATTGTGTAGAATGACTTTAGGTGAAGATATTTACCTAGTTCCGATTTAAATCTTTTAGCATCACAAGATAAATTTCTTATGTTGGGAGGGAGATTATTAAAAACCTTAACACCAAGAATAGTAAGCCCCTTTCTGATACAATGTTAAGTTAGCCTGAGGCTGATGAAGGTTAGAATTTTGTCTAGTATTAATGCTCTGTATGTCTGAGTTTACATAAAAAAGATTCTTATTGTCCACAACGAATATCAAAAGGGAATGTATGTGCTGGGACTGTAGTGGGAGGATCTTAAACAGTTTGCTACAGGCATCCCTTGGTCTTGATCCAATAATAATTCTGCCTTCTTTTTAAGTCGGAAGATATGTGAACTGCACGAAGAATTGCCTCAATAAATTATCCCATAGCTAATAAGGGAATGGAAGTAGGAATGGAATGAAAATTAAAAATACAACTACGCATGAAATTGATAGAATAATTCACTCTATAAAAAGCAAGGATTCCTCTGGTTACAATGAGATATCTTCAAGAATTCTAAAGATTAGTGCTCCTTATGTATTGTCTCCTTTAACATTTATATTCAGTAAGATTTTAGATACGGGTGTTTTCCCAGAAAGATTAAAATTCTCTGAAGTAAAACCCCAATAAAAGAAAGGAGGTGCTACTGATTTTTCTAATTATAGGCCCATTTCAATATTGACTTCATTTTCTAAAATTATTGAGAAAATTATTTATAAAAGATTGTATAGTCATTTAATTAACAACAACATTTTGGTTAATGAACAATTTGGTTTTAGGGAAAAATTATCTACAGGTACGGCTACATATGCTTTCTTAAATAACGTACTATCATCTCTAGATAAAAGAAATTATGTTGGTGGCCTATTTTGTGACTTGCAGAAAGCGTCTGACTGCATCAACCATAACATTCTTTTGGATAAGATGAAGTTTTATGGAATAACCAGCTTAGCATACAAGTTAATAAGATCCTATTTAGACAACAGATATCAGAGAGTGACAATGAAAGATAGTAAGATCAATAAATTATCCTCTACATGGGAACACGTGAAACATGGTGTTCCACAGGGTTCTGTACTGGGTCCATTGCTCTTCCTCATATACATTAATGATTTTCCATTAACTATAAACAAATTAGCTAACTCGATATTATTTGCCGATGATACGAGTATTATCGTATCAAATACGAATCCAGAAGAATTTACGAATACTATTAATTCAGTCATGACAGAAATAATGGATTGGTTCCAGAGTAATCTTTTAACACTAAATTTTAACAAAACAACATTTCTTCAATTTTTAACTAAAAGAATAAGGAAATTAAAATAAGAATTTTTCCCTCCAATTCAATTACTACTAATGTTAATAGCACCAAATTTTTAGGTTTAATCATTGACA
>Ga0123354_10004119_pt1 | contig 20466 bp, 17 predicted proteins | sample TergutLab28metaG_2_FD_97872 | JGI IMG/M metagenome (GOLD analysis project Ga0123354, IMG submission 97872) | Labiotermes labralis P4 segment gut microbial communities from Petit-Saut dam, French Guiana - Lab288 P4 | ecosystem: Host-associated > Arthropoda: Insects > Digestive system > Gut ...
ATAACTTACCTTCATATTTGCAATTAATGTGTTCATCACTTTTGTTTAAAAAAAAAAAAAAGACACTGGACTGATATCAAGATCAGAAACTTCAATACGTGAGTGACCAACAGCAGTATATTACAGAATACAGTATAGCCACAAATGTAAAACAACAACACAGTATGTCCAACCTGATAACTTACACAGCCATCACATGAACATCAACATCAACATGGTATAAGCATGTAGGCAAAATGTTCATGTCCGAGTTCAAAAATTCATATTTACTGAAGTAACCAGCATATAGTGATAAATCCAAACATACATCAAAGTGCACACACTCACCACAAAATACATACATGCCGTGGTCTGAAGTCCTGACATGCTTCCTGGAAGAATTACTTCTTAATTATTTTATTATATTTGTTCAACAAATGCACAATATATTGTGTATTTGTTGGACAAATATAATAAAATTCTACACAAATGCACGGTACATACATCAAGATTATCTCATAATGAATTGAAGCAACTGAACACTAATTTGCATTTTAGAGACACTTACCTTGGTCACACATTGCAGCAGTGTTTATATGGTTTTTTAACCTACAGGTTAGTTGACTCATTCACAATGCCATCTGATGACAATTTCTTCCCCTCATTCAGTGCTGTTTGCAATGAATGGATTTTAAAGTGAAGCCTTGACTCCAATGAATAACCAGTGTAATTTTTCCTAGCAAAATAAAATCAGTAAGTCCAGTTACTACAAACAATACATGATTAGTAAAATACACAAATGATGAGTAACAAGCATGATACTATGTTTTACTGAGACATAAGACATTACTAATGTTTTGACTATCCTATAAAAACATGGTATATCATGAAACTGTGATCCACTGGTATTTATAAACAGATGGTTTAGGAAAATTTGTAAGATCTTTTGGCCTAACATTATCTCCAATGAAGAGCTGTGGACACATGCACAATACAAATAAATTGCAATGCAAAATCACACTGTGACAATGGAAGTGGATCAGACTTACACCAAGGAAGGAATTCTCTACCACAGAGTAACAAGCTTTGAATCTCTAAGGACAATAAAGGATGACCCAGAAGAAGCTGGAAAAGAATGATAGAGGAGGAAGGTGAAACTGTGGGAAAGACCTGGAGGGTGGTCAAGGCAGTAGCTGGTGTTGCTTTGTGGAGATCCTGTGCACTGAAGTGGAGTAAAAGGAACTATTTGATCTAACCTACTGGAGCAAGATATGAACATACAATACTCAAGATTGGTAGGCTTGAGATCAATTATAAAAAACAGCTGCACCCATTAACACCACAGGAAACATGTAACTGAATGCCAGAAAATAACTTTAAGCCATATGACAGACACAGAAAAGAAAAAGGACGGGATGGAAAATCCCTCACTGCTTTCCATTCACATTCAAGAGACTTCACCTGTTTTGGCTTTCAAAGAGGCATTTCACAAGATCTTATAGTTCAAGTTGCAAACCGAGAACCACCGTACACGAAAGCACAAATGTATGTGTGCTTGTACATGCAGGAACTAGATATGGAATTCTGTCAAGACTGGTACTTAAAAATCACCAACTACTTGACTTTTTATTGTGGCCTCAGTAGACTTCTGTGCAGATTCAACTACAATACAAATGAAAAGGTCTCTACAGTAACCATTTTTCTTGGCAACACAGTTCAGATTGTTATTTTTCCCTTTCTCTTTCAATTGCTATACGCATTTCTCATTTCTCAGACATGCTACATGCCCCACACATCTCAACATACTTGAATAATAGCCCTAAGATCTTAATTTGAGTACAAATTACTACACTTTTAAATATGAAATTTCTGCACCCTCCCAGTACCCTTTTGCCTCTTAAGTTCAAACATTCTCCTCAAAAGATGGGACACTTTCGTCCAAGTATTAAGGATACATGTAGTTGTATAAACAGACACAATCATAACAGCCAAGAAAAGTAAGCAAGTTTTCAAGGGCATTTAAATATGAAGAAATGTTAACACCTTACTTTGCATCTTCCAGCAGCTGCGATGATTTAGCAGTGTTCCCCTGATCCCAGCACAGCAGTGCAAGCTCTACTAGTGTGTATGGTATTAGGTATAGGTCATCTTTTACCTCCTTCTCTAGTGAAAGCACAGTATTTAAACATTCTTCTGCTTGCAATGGACTTTGCATCTGCCGAAGACTTGCGCCCTTCAATAACAACACTAGAGCAAGGTTATCTGCATCAAACTCCTGACGTTCTGCACATAAAAATTTAGAATGACTTTAGTTACCTTACATGTTAAAAGCCAATACATTTACATAACATATAATTCATATTGTATCACAGACAACAAACAAAAATTTCTTACATGCATTACATTTTTTGGGATTAAATTAAACTCTGAAATCAGGGTGTAAATACAAAAAGGTAAACCTATCATGCAGTTGGTTTCATACCATTTTACTGCAGTGTCATTTCAGCACAATATCTACTTCTCAAGTACATTCAGTGAGGAAAAGATAATGTTGTATAGCCCCACTCACTTTTAACCTGGTCAGCTTCATGCCTCAGCCATTTCACCCACAAAGAGAGAAGCCCAAGTACCCACCAAACAGAGGCCCAGCACCAGTCTCAAGATCTGAGAGAAAATCTCTTGCCCTTGTTCCAGCTCTTCCAGCCCACAGCCTGGTTACTGTACTGACTTGGCTCACTAATGGTTATTTTCTGCTTTGCACAAGCATCATCAATCATGTAGCTACTTTCCAACTAACTAAATACTTTGCTCATTAGAGAAACAGGTCAGAAATTATTTTTCCCTCTTACAAGCAGATATCAGGCAAAAATAACAAGGCAGATGTCCCACTCACATGTCATAGCCACTGATATATACCATGCCAACACAAATGCACCAACATACTATTTCAGTTCTTTTTAAATTCATACGATTATCATATATATTTCTTCAATATATGTTTTAACATCATAATTTTTAGTGAACTTGACATTGAAAGAAAGAAAGAAAGGAAGGAAGGAAGGAAGGAAGGAAGGAAGGAAGGAAGAAAGAAAGAAAGAAAGAAAGAAAGAGAGAAAGAAAGAAAGAAATAAGGAAAGAAAGAAAGGAAGAAAGAAAAGAAAAAGTATATCATATTTATAGAAATATTTGTGCACTTTACTGTACTTAAACTTGAACATGATTTGTCTTCTAGAAAGAAAGATTACAATATTCAGACATATTACACAAAGGGGAATGAGGTAATACTTGTATGATTCTGTGAACACCCACACTCCTCCTCCAAAAAACAATCAAAAGGAATCATAAAATTTGGGTTTAAAAATCACTAGGACAACTGCATCCTGAATCTAAAATTTCTTTAATTTCAGGCTTGTTACTCCCTCATGTTTTGCGGGTACTCTTACGTTTAATAAAAAAAATTATAATATGGCACAAAATGTAATATCTGAGGAAATTCCTACTGCAGGACATGTGTATAGTGGCTGTACAACACGCATGATCAACATACATGATGGATATTAAATCCACCTTTCTACCAGCTGTACACTAAACACCACACTGTGACAGCAAAGAACCCCAAATTCTCAGACAACGTACACAGCAGCAAACAATAATATTATTACTGACACTTAATAATGACAACTACATCAAACCGTGATTCACACTGGATAGTATGGATTTTCACCATATAGGAACCCTTGTCTTTGGATTAAATAAATGCTTGTCATACATAAAGAGGTTAGATTTCAGGGATTTCCTAGCAAAAATCCAATTATAAATTACTCATCTGGATGATAATGGCAAAAGAGGTCTTTACTTAAAGCAAAGAAAATATTTTATTGCATCCCAGTCACTATCCACTTTCCAAGATATACCACAAAACACATTTACATGCGCATGAGATAAACATTTGGGAATATACAAAAGTCAGACTCATCCATAAATAACTTCTTAGGCTGATGAAATCAGAAATCAGATTTTATATCAATAAAGAGTAGTTTCTGTATCTGGACAAATCCAAGGTTCAACACTAATGCTGACATGCTTGATTGAATCCTCGTTGTTAACTACATTCCAGTGTTCTTATATCACAGAACAGAAAATGAATATGTAACATCTTACTCTTGTGAGCGTCAAGCTTGGCTAATGCTTTCTCGATCATCTTATACATATTTTGAATCAATTCACGTTTCTTGCCCAGTATTTTAAAATAATTCCACACATATAGAAGTTCCACTGCTGGAAGTACCAACATCTTTTTCTGAGCAAAGAAACGTTCCGTCTTCTTCACTATAAACTTTTCCATTGGCAATGACTTTCCTGCAATTCGCTGCTTCCACTGGGGGGCATCTCTGTAAGAAAAGTCTACAGATAAAAAGGCAAGAAAATGAAACTTTCATTCAAGCTAAAGAACATGCACCATGTTCATCCAAATAAAATAAAAGAATTGTTTTCAACGGCAATACCAAAAATACGAATTGCTTAAGATGATGCAACCTACCAGCACAATTCTGGTTTATCAAACCTTCTATGACATTCATATTTAAATTCCAACTCCTGCACAGGATGGATGGTTCTTAATTTTTTAGTACCCATACATGCATTCATGACCACACATTGCACTAAGACTGGCAACATGTGACGAACTAAAGGTCTGTACGGCACAATGAAGCCAGCAATTAAATGTTAAATATTGTAACGTTCAGTTCTAAACTGTTAAGAATCAGAACTGCCAACAATAACCACACTTCACAGTAAGTATTTCTTAAATGTGTAGCTTTTTACTTATTCCTTTGACATAAATTCCTTACATGGTAAGTCACAATGACAGAAAACTAATGTCCCCTGAAAAATTAATACTAATCAAAAGCAAAACGTAATATTTTGTTGGGGGGTTAATAAGTTGAATGTGTTATTTTTTTATCAGCGAGTAAGAGGAGTTCATATAGTAGTCATCAAACTTTTCAAGTGAAACATTGGTCAACAAGAGATCAACCATTTTTAACAGCATACAAACATACATTTCTCCTGTCAAAACAGTTCCTTCACCATCATCATTCGAAGATCTGCTGAGAGAAACCATGCAGTACATACTAAATACTAACCAGCAGCATGATCACTACATTAATATTAGGAAGCCAATTATCAGGCATGCCTGCACAGAAATATAACTCCACCTCATGAGGTTATGAATTTCAATCTCTTCATCTAAGGAGAGATCATCCCCAAGCATACATAGCAAAGCTGCTCTTTGATAACTGTAGATGGTCCGAGACCAGCGACTCTCTTGCAGCAGTTGATTGGCATACATACTTGCCTCTCGCCACTCTTGTTTCATACTGTGAAAACAAACAGATTAGATAAAGAAAGACAGCAGCACCAGCAATACATACTTTTTTATACATCTATTTATACCTATATATTTTACCTTTTTGAAGAAGTATTACTTAGTCAAAGAGCAGAGGAATATCCTACATGAAATAAGTAAACAGAAGGCCAACTGGATTGGTCACATTTTGTGTAGAAACTGCCTTCTACAAAGGGTTATTCAAGGAAAGATAAAAGTGGGGACAGAAGTGCCAGGAAAACGAGGAAGAAGACATAGGAAGCTACTGTATGACCTTAAGGAAAGGAGAGGATACTCTCATTTGAAGGAGAAGCTCTAGATCACACTACGTGGAGAGCTCGTTTTGGAAGAGGCTTTGGACCTGTCATAAGACAGACTACTAAATGAATGAACGAATTTTACCTTTTATACATTATGTTACTAATCTCTGTATTCAGCCTACACATACATAAAACACCCATTTTATCCTATAAACATTATTTTTACCCTTATTTTACTGTCAATCCTTCATGTACAATAATTCCTTAACTTTCTTTTCACATACATTTATAATTACACTGTTCCATTATAAAGGTTTGAGAGCTCATGCCTGCTTGCAGTTTTAATTTTTCTTTTTAATATTCTAGTTACAGGCCTATACTACCTTCTATTGTGAGCTGTTCATGACTATTTGGAAAAGACATACATCTGTAACTTAGTAATATGATTCATTTAGAGTTCAAAAGGAATTCATGTGTTTCCTCTTTAGAATCCAAAAGCAAGATCTCATGTCCATCTGCCTCTCCATTAAAGTCAGACCTCTGTAATATACACATTAGTTACCCTGTTTCCTTGGAACTCAATCTGAAGAGCATGCTGGTTGAGAACAACCAGACACAATATTTTTTAACTCCCTGTCAACATGGATGGCTTGTGTAACCTTGGGGTGGGAACAACGCTAGTATCAATTCAAGGCCTGTCTTAAGAAGCACTGTTTTGTTCCATTCAGTCATTCCTTCATTTACATTCCATGGACCTTACAGGGTTACACAACCATATGGATTTAGAAATAGTCAAAAGACAGACCAATGAAGTCACACATCTTATCCTTCAATCTCTTGATTGGTTGGCAACATTCCATCTGGAACTACTGCAAGCCATTCTTTTCATTGCTGTATAAATGTCAGCTCCTGCGTGTTATCCTCCAACAGGCACCTCCCCAGGTGGCAGATCAAGGAGGAATGCTCTCTAGATATAGTGGGTAATGGGGAAATAAAATACCCAGGACGGACCTGAAAACTGACCTATGACGGGCTACCCAGAGGTAATCAGGACCTAGGCCAAAGTGGTAACTAAAAGTGGGAAGCAGCTCTTGCAAAACTGACTAAAGGTGGAGAAGAAGTTAATCGGTACAGCTATAGATCAGAAACCGACGGGAGAAGATGAGAGCCACTGTTTCGCCTGTCGCTCTGCAATGTGGAAGGAAAGGAGAAACCACCACATAATGATCTCAAATCAGCAACCAAAGTATTATGATGAATCTATCTGGTACTAAATTTTCTGTAGATAAAATAGTCCCCCAGTCAGATCTCTGGGCAGGGACAGTGTCAGATAGAATCATCAATGAAGAATATGTAAATTAAAATAAAAGGGTAACAACAAAGACAGAAGTTAACAGAACCGCAACATGGAACGTAAGATCATTAGGAGTATGTGGCAAACTAGTAAACATAAAGATAGAAATGAAACGAATGGAATTGGAATGAGTGAAATCAAATGGAAATACAAAGGAGACTTTTGGAGCGACAATTACAGAGTTATCTACTAAGGAGACAAAAACAGTAATAAAGGAGTCATATACATATACCTAAATAACCAATAACAATCAATAATAATCAGTAACAATACTTGCTGATAATCAGCAATTGTCACAATTATATTTATAAATATAACTATCTGTCAACATTACTGAGTGTTTAACAGTTCATGATTACCAGCTTTAGCACGATATGTGACACAGAAGTCCAGAAATTTTTTGTTTTTGACATATCAAGGAATGCTTTGACTTTGGAAGATTCTGTCTGCAGTACAGTGCTGGGGAAAAACAAAAAAAATGTAGAAGCTGCTGAAGATATAAGAACTCCAAATAACAAAATACAGACAAGTCTCCAATTACACAGCCCTTTCCTTACATGGTCAACATCACAATTTACATATGACAGCAATAAGAATGTTTTAGTTACTGTTATGTAAAATTAATTGGCACTCAATTACATTCATTTCTCTTTATAAATTTTTGGACAACGCCTTTCTACTATCTCCATACTTAACTTTATTACATGTCTTCAGAAAGTCTGAATAACCTTTAGGACCATAAATGCAATATGCTGATAGCACCTGCTTCTGATATTTGTTCACAGTTCTCTGGACGGTCTAGATTTTACACTTTGCTTAGTGGGAACCCCTTATATCATTATTCTCGTACCTGTTTGTCCACATCAGCTCCCAAAAACAAATATGATTGTACTGGGGCCACTTATTCTGTGACTTCCATGACTTTATGTACCAGTTTATTGAATCATCAATGTTACCTTTCATAAACTCTAAGCGTCCTTTAAAAAAAAGGAACCACACGCCTTGAGGATACAACTGAAAAAATAGGAAGGAAATAATTAATTTTATTACCTGTTAACTAATTATCTGAATAGACAAATCAAGATAGCCATCACAAAAACAAGCACCATGTAATGTTGATCCAACCAACCCCAATCCACTTGAATGAGAAAACTGTGTATAAAACCAAGGATGATGACCTAATATGTGTTACTCAATTATTATACCAACTACTGCACATATATAAAATTTATAAAATTTACACAATAAAACACTAGAACATTAAAAACGCTCTGACATGTTTCGGTCCTAGGACCATCATCAGAGAGCCGTATTGTCCTTGCTAAAGTCACACTATAAAAAGTCACATTAATTTTGCTGTATTGTGGCAGTGCCCTGCTACAGATGTGCATTCTTTGAATGTACATCCATAGCAGGGCACTCTTCACAACATAACATTACACAACACGGCATGCTGCCACAATACCCAACTGGTACAGCGAAATTAATGTGACCTTTTATAGTGTGACTTTAGCAAGGACGATAAGGCTCCCTGATGATGGTCCTAGGACCAAAATATGTTAGAGCATTTTTAATGTTTTAATGTGTAAATTTTATATATGTGCAGTAGTTGGTATAATAATTGAGTAACTCAACAACATGCATGGCGTAACAATGAAAATACGTAATATGAACTCCGCTCACTTTGAAGATACCAATGAAACAATCATCTATTGTCTGTATACATAAGAATATTCTAGTCAATCAAATTACATGTGGTCTGTTTCCAACAGTTTGCACTAACATTTTGTATCACACACACAATTACCAACTTGTACAAAAAAGAAAATAATGTATGAACATGTTGAGAATTAAATGGTTTTCAGTGGTCTGTTCAGAATAATTGATAAATGCGTATTAATATGAATATAGAACACTGATGAAATGATGTGTGACAGGAAAAGGTGAAGTACTCTGAAGAGAAAATGTACCAACTCTACTCAGTCCACTACAAATTCCACACAGTTTTCCCAGGGACAGAACGTGGGCCTCTAGTGTAAAAATTCAGAAAATAAAAGCAATGAAATATGCATAACTTCGTTATGCCTCATTCTGTTATTGATTTATCTCCCAACGTATTTATCTTCATATTGCATCTTTCTGGTACTCTCTCTCTCTCTCTCCTCATTTTGTCCTTTACACTTCTTAAATCCTTATCTCAGCTGGTGTTACATCTATTACACCCTCTGTTTATCCATGGAAACGTACCTGTTTTGTACATTATGGAGCATTTCTCATTTATATTGGCTGACTAACTGGAAAAATACTCTGCCATTTCAGTTACTCATTTCAACAAAATCCCAGTAAAATGTATCCCAAAAATTCAGAAATAATGTTAACAACACATTTCTCTGAAGTTATCATTTACACAAATGCATCACTTTTCTACAACACACCTGAGCAGTGGTATTGACATTGTCCATTGCTATGTGTTTCTCTGTAACACGCTTCAAAATCTGGGGAGCATAAATGGTGGTACACAAAAACCCAAGACAACAAACAATGTCAAAAACATTAGTCAACTTTATTAAATATACTATCACCAGAACACTTGAAGTTTAACACCATCTATTAATTTTTTAAAGCCTAAAACTGGTCATAAAAGTGACTTGGCAAAAATCAATTTATGTGATGAACTGAAATACATTAGCAAGTGTCTGTATATAATGATGAAAAATGCACTAAAAGTAGAATATTCTGTTACTTTTATATGTTTTAAACAACAATTTGTTGCAATAATGTTAGTTCACAGTGCTGTAAAATAGATTCAATTACAAACCTGAAGCTGATTTCTCAGTATCTCATCACAAATCTGTAAGTCACCATCAGAATGACTAATAGCATACACAACCATAAGATGATAACCAAGCAGTGACATCACACACAATATCTGACGTATGCTGTGGTGGAGGCGATAACCCGTTTCCAATTCCTGTAAACCAACTTCCTAAAACAGTCAAACAAGGCATGAAATCATGTCACACAGAAATCAGTCACAAATCTCAGACATATACAAAAATGGTAACTGCTTATTTAATGCACCATAAGCATGGGAAGGAATAATGCAATGACCTGCAGACATATATACTGTATAGACAGGACATGGTACTAAACCAGACTCACACAAAGCAAAGAGGTAACTCATAATATTTTGACTGGATTTTCCTATCTCAATGGTAGAAAGACAAGCAAAGAGATCTGCACTCTTCTGGGATATTACGCAGTATACCACATGCTATGTAGTATCCCAGAGGAGTGCAGATCTCATCTACTTCATGGCGGCAGCCTGAAATCATGCCAGGCATGCAATGTATGTATAACAGAACACTGAGGCATGTTCACATAATCATTCTTGCCATGGAAAAGCAATAAGTATTACATACTCTGAGAGTGCGTTTGTAGCCTCAGTTATCCAGCTTGCAAAGTGCATGTGCCATATTATATTGTCATCTGTGGCCTATCTGGCTCTATCATATTTTTTCACATTATTTCATTAACAGCAAGATTTTCAGAAAAAGTTATTGAATATAAAATGTCTGATTTGATTTACTCTACAAATTTTGTGTGAACCATTTCTCATTCTAAGAAGAATTCAGTGAGATATAACTGTACATGTCTTCATGTAAGACACCCATTATTCTTGTCAGATTTTATTGAAACTTGAATTTTCTCAAAAGATTTAAAAAAAAAAATACTCAAATACAAAATTCCATGAACACCCATCCAGTAAGAGCTGAAATGTTCCACGCCGACAGACAGACAGGCATACTGAAGCTAACAGTCACTTTTTGCAATTTTATAAGTGTGCCTAAAAATACTGGTAAGAGTTATATATAACAGCATGCTTCTGTTTCATACTTCCAGTAAATGTACAAAAATGGAATGCAAAAATGTTGCCCACTCTTCTACTCAAAAGTACACCCGGGCTTGCTACATGGCAGCAACAACTGTGCAAAAACAATCCTGTTCATGAAATATGTTTACTAACATACAGAACTCACTTTGCTTCCTGAGAACCCAATAAATTCCAGCAGTTTTATAATACGGGCAGGCAGTAATGAGATCATCTGCAACAAAAGACACACTTGCAGTGATGATGACAGTAGAGTTAAGCCTACCATAATACCTTTGACTGAAATGTCTGTGATCCAGTTGCCGTGTATCTTATTTACTCTGATGTCATGAAATTTTTATTTTTCACATTTCCTCTTCTGTTTCTTTGTGACATGCCAGCAGAAGCTAAGTTTGTTCTTAGTCATAATTCCTAGTCTTTCTGCAAGGCATTTCAGTACGTTCATTCAACACAGTTTATGTTCATTTTGTCTTTTTACACTGCATTCTCTTACATGTTGTATTATAAATGCCAGTGTTACAAGATGAAAAATGTTACTGTCCCACATTCATCACATTCACAATTTGCATGCAACATTGTATATTATCAGAGTGCTACTGATGATGATTCAAGTCTCCTAAGACTTTGGCAAACTGTAACTAAGGTTTTTTTTTTAAGGACAAGGAAACCCCACTGTGTTATAATACACTAATACACTGCATACTATTGCGTTATTTATTAGGTACTGATGTTTTGGAGAAGCCTGCTACCTACAGGAGAGAAAACTTCATCTTCATCATAATTTGCTTCATTACACCCACTGAAAGTGGGCCGGGTAGCTCAGTCGGTATAGTGATTGATTATGGGCTGGATGGTCCAGGATCCAATCCTGGTGGGGACAAGATTTTCTGCCCTTCCAGACTAGCCCTGGAACCCACCCAACCTCCTGTAAAATGGGTACCGGGTCTTTCCCGGGGGTAAAGTGCGGCCGGGGCATGTTGCTGACCACTCACCCCCTTCTAGCACTGCGGTCATGGAAGAGTAGAGCTATACCTCTACCCACCCTCTGGGCCACATCGGGCCTGTAATGGGAAAACTTTTTACGCACACTGAAAGATATAATTTCATTAAGTTAAATATGTGGTCACAAGTTTCAGTCATAATAATGAAAAATAAGTCTTCAGACAACTAATAACACAAAACAAGATTTTTCTTTTGAAGTAATCACATTAGAAGCCACAAAATTGTCAGCAAGTATAACATGCTTACAACAAAGTAACAGCTCTAGAAATATACGACCATGTACAATTCACTCCACCTGTCTCAATGCTGCTTTGATAGCGAAGGTAGCACTCAGACGTACTTCCATTTTTTCATGGCAGTAATTTTTGCTGGTGCTCCATACACGTATTTTATTCATCTACCATCAATCCTATATAATCTCAGCAACTGACAGCATCATTCATAAAAAAACAAACACATACAATGCAGAAAATACTCTCTACACATAAATTGTACTCACAAGATTAAACATTCCGATCCCCATTCTGACGCCACTCTCAAAATGCACTTTATGACTTTCATCACGCCAGTTCCTGTGGTTTAAAATGTTCTTGCATTCTCTATAAAATGGACATTACAAATGTAGTTAAAAGAGATACTAGTCTTTCCAACAATGATTAAAATTCATGATAACAGTGGCAAGTACTAAATAAGAGACAATGCATATGAAGAAAAGTACTGAAAGATAAGGACCATAATACTTCACTAATATGTGAGACCATGGAATGTTTGAATGGGGTTCAACAGCAGGACAGCATGATTTCAGGCTTCCGCTGCAAGGTAAATGAGATCCGCGCTCTTCTGGGATATTACACAGCATATGGCAGTAATTCTTGAATTACCACCATACACTGCATAATATTCCAGAAGAGCACACATCTCAGCAGGGGCAGTGCTTTTTAAATTTTGCCCCATCCATATAAGCTCAAGCATCCATATTGCCTCTTACCAAATGGGTACCAGCAGCTCCTACCCCAGAAACACAAAAGCCACAACATACAGATGAACACTCATGACATTTTGTGCCAAGATTAAGCATGTACAGAACTTCACCTCATGCCATGTCACATAGACATGTTGTAGATCTTAACACGCATTTTGGTTAAATTGAAAATTTGAGATTTTAGGTTTTCATGGCAACAACTATGAAGAATACCATCTTGTGATGCCACACAGTCTAGTAAAAATTTACTGATGTTTCAAAGAAATCAGCTGACTCCATCTTCAGGGTATAAGAATGACTTTTCTACCCTGATGGTGCAGATTGAAAGTTCCTTTTGAATGTCTCCAATTTCTACCAAGTTAAACGCGAACACTTACCAAAGACAGCATTTCTCAATTTAAAAATTACTGAAAAGGTGTTCAGTAATAGCCATAGAGGAAAGAAACTTCTGTTGGCAATCAAACCTCCCTTCAAGCACACAATAACTGCATCCAGGTTTCTTTATTGCTCTAAATTTTATAACAAACCAGGATGAGGGCCCAACTCATGTGCACTATATACTCTAAATGTAGTTGTTAGAGCCAGAAAGTATTCCAATACTGAAACTGCATTCCATTACAATGACTCTTACACTTACTTGTAGGAATTATAACATGATCGAATCTTGATCCCAGCTTTAATGAAACTAATGAGCGTTTCATCTTCCACAAATGTCAGCATAGATTTCAGTAGCAAAGCTTCTGCATAACATAACTCTGCATGAATTTCCTCTGCAAGGAATGATATTGTATGATTAAAACTCCATTACAATTGGTCAACATCTTGCTCCTATTTTACAGCCAAGACACACACAGGTCTGTCTCAGTTCCTTTTCATTAAAAAAAAAAAAAAACTTTATTTAACTGTTGAGTTTCAGCCACATGCAGTCTCTAAAAAAACCACCACTTATCGACAATTTCACTTTACTTGCAGATCATATAATGATGCTACAACAGGCACAGCAGCTACAAAACTGATGATCATAGAATGAGAAAAATAGGTGGAATGATTTGCAATTAAAATTAAATTGCTTGTCAATGCACCCTTTTCCACCACAAAACTGAAATTAAACTTGGTTCTTGAAATCAACACTGATGCACACCATTCTTGTTAACCACTAGTCATTTCACCACTGACACCTGGCAAAGTCTCTTCTCAGTGTATACAGCTTTACACATTTGAAACAACCTGCAGAGTACATACAGATGACCTCTAAGAATGTAACTTTGAAGTACTTGTGAGGTATTATCCCACAAACCGCCAAGCAGTTTTAACTTTACGAACATGACTTAAAAATCACATTCATAAAAAACTTTTGATACTGAATCACACAAATGTTGTGGACAACACTGCTTGTTGGTTCACTTTATACAGCAAATGACTCTTTGGAGAAGAACATATTAATAAAAATTATGGATAAATTTTGCTCTTCTGTAAGTGATATTGTAAAACTTGCCTGGTGAATACAGATCATAGTTGGGTTTCTTCACCATCTTTCCCAACGAATCAGAAATTGTGTTTCTTCTCCGATATCTGTTGCATACTGTAATGCACAGTTTCAATGCCTCTGATGCAGCCTCAATGTGTTGCTGAAATAGTGTAACTATTAATTAGGAGAGAAAAATAAAGCCCAGCTTTTAACTAATATCATCTCATCTGTAAAGCAATTCAGATACACACACAAACATTTCAACAGAAAACAGGACTGCCAGGTAGGCCCATCCTGGAAGTGTCCTGCCTTACAAAGCAGAGAGGATACAAAATATCACACAAAACAAAGATGCCCCAGCAAGAGCAGTACAAATTCTATAGTTTGACTCACCACCACCTTTCTTATGCCTCGCCTCCCTCCCTCTTTGTATACTTCTCACACCAACCCTCACCATTGTCCAAACCTACAGGGTACCAAAGCCACATCTCATGCCACTCAGGTTGTAGCAAGGAAATCACAGCATAACTGTTACAAAAGATGCTTTCCACCCACTCCTAGTGCACTAGTCCTACAGGCTTAAATGATGCCCTGGCTCCCCTCTCCTGTGGATGAGCAACCACCTGTCTATAACATAATTGCATTATCACTCTTCTCATTTTGACTGAGGATGGTGGCAGAATATTCACCATAACAGCCAACTTTCCCATGGTGCTGACACCCAAAAACAGGATCAATAACAACAAAAAATGTCCATGAAAGCTTTAAGTAAACATGGTACATCATTCTTCAAACTACCATGTCACCAATTTTTTACTTCTAACAAAACATTATTTTAAACACCAATGTACATTTCAAAACATTAAGATGAAAGCAGCTTCATCCATCCCAACTTGGCATCTCTTATGGCACTCTGGCACTCTTAATAACGAACAGGTGGCATTTCCCTGTCCCCAAACAGCATGTGAAAAGTACATATATGAGGCTTGCATAAGTGAAACTCATTTGGGGATTGTTCACAGCATAGAACACAGGCCGTGAAAACTGTCTCCATGAGCCTTTTGGCAAGCATCCCACTAACACACCAGCTCCAGGAAAGAAATTCCTGGGATGCTGATGGAACCACTGTACCACCACATATTTCACATCTTCATCTGATCTGAATCTATGACCCCTGAGAGGTGGTCCAACAACTCCCAGTACATGCAGCATCATGGATATTGCCTGGATGATACAAAATATGTCTTTTTCATGCAACATGATGACACCAGCCACAAGAATGCCAGGATGTTGTTTTATGGTAATATGCAGGTCATGTGGGGTTCCACAATAGCCCTAAGCAGCTTGTTGGTCCTGACTACATGGATTCTGCACCTCAAATGCTGGCATTGAACTGTGTCACAGTATTCCTGCAAGCACTGACACACCCATTCTGTTGCTGGTATGTCAGGCACACAGCCATGTTATTGCCTTGCAATGGCTGTATTTGGTACCATCACCACAGAAAACTTTCATCTGAAAAGAACTCACAGGTAAAGTCCCTTAGCACAAGGCAGTATTGTGATCACACTTCAACCAAATTCACCTCTAAAAGTCACTTGTACTCTTTGGATGGAATGCCATGTAAACTTCCGAACATATGTGGTTATGGCAGCGATGAAAAACAACCACCCCTAGAAAAATAATGTTGTGCCATGCCTCACATGATTACTTGTATGTCTCTAACTGTACTAGGACTGGTTTTTCTCCCAAGAACTTCAATTTTCCCTGTCAATATCATTTCACTGGTGCTCCATACTCATACTTCATTCATCTACCACTGATGGTATACAATCTTTGCAATTAACAGTGTCATTATATATAACACCCCCCCTCTCTCTCTCTCGCTCTCTAACAAAAACCTGGAACCTGTCAGTGTGAGCCCATAGCACGCCACACTACAGACTGAGCTTTCCAAGCTCACATAACTATCAACAGAAAATGCCAAAGGAACGACAATGTAATGACCTTTTAACAGAAAGGCATTCACTTTGAAGTTCATGAAAAGTGCACCCTCATTTCACAGCATGTAAGATGACAGGGAGAGAAGTAAATTATGTACAAATATTATCTTTCTCTGTTAAAAGCTACAAATGAGTAGTTTTATGTTACTTACTTGTTCAAATGTGAGAATAGCTTCAAGAAATGCGAATACACCACATCCCAAAGAATGATACATGCTGCTGTCAGCCCTGAATTACAGAATAGAACACCTTTACAGACACGAAAGAATCCCACATATTATGACCTGTATTTATCTTAGAAGAAACAAGTATCAAATTTATCTAAACTGATGCTCACCAAGGTTGAAGCATCTCTTTTGCTTCAGTAAATTTATTGTTAAAAAAAGAATGTACTGCCATCTTTGCCTCATCTACAGATGTCTGCAAATCCATGGATGATACCCTGCAAAATATAAAACTTGTTCAGCAAAATCTACCCAAAGTAAAACCCACCACAAAATAGGAAAATTTACATTCTAATAGCTATAGTTAAAGTGACTTTGGAAGCCATAAAGAAGTACTTTCACAATTTTCATGAAAGTGTCTTTTTTTTTTTAAAGGAAAACTGTTTTGAAACATGAAAAGAAATGAGATAAGGAAAGAGTATGTGTGTTAATGCTACAGAATACCTAATGAACCAGCTAGCTTAGGTAAAAATATGACTGACCAATTCACAATGAACTTATTATCACGTAGTTTACCAGAGAGCCACATCACATTAATTACCGCTTTACTCACGAGTCTGGAAGCAGAATGGACATCATTAATTACTAAATAACAAATGAATGGAAGAGTATAAAAGAAAAATAGAATCAGAATGCTTGAAGGGTAGTCATATTCAGGGGCACTGAAACTTCAAGCCAGTCCATCCCAAAATGCTGCGTACATGATCAACACAAAGAAAATTCAGAAGTAAGTGTGTAAAGAAAAACCAACTTGATGCACAACTTACTCTTAGTATATTTCGTCAACATCTACATGGTTGGATTGGAGTTCCAATCCAACCAGGACAACAGACAGTCATCTAAAAAGAATAATAAGTTCCAAGTGTTGTATACATATGGTTATAACTCCCGATGATGAGCCTAGATATGCCCGAAACATGCAGAGGTTGATGAAATATACTAAGAATAAGTTGTGCATCAAGTTGGTTTTTCTTTACACGATTATATCGAGATGCACGGTCAACAAAACATAAAATTCAGAAATAAGCTGTTGTTTCTGCAAAAAGCGGGTTAAAAGGACTGTACAAAACACATTAAATGGAAAAGTAAGGTATTTGAATATGTTCCAAGCAGTATGCCACATCATCAACACATCACCCACACAATGGACTCAAACTCACCATATTACTACAATAATCAGAACTCCATACACACCAAACAATTTTAACTTCCAAGATTTTAATAATTATCCATTTTTAGCTTTATTTATGTTACTTAAATAATTTTAACCACATTTGCAATTCCAATAATCATGAAGTGAAGGGATACAACCACATTTATATTTTTTTATTCTTGTAATAAGAACATCACCCTGAAGATGGCCAGAATACTGGCTGAAACATGTTGATGAGAATATTGTAAATAAAATACATCATAAACATTGAAGTACATTGTTGGTTATTTATATATTTTGGAAAAGTAAAGCTTCATAAGTACCATATAAGGTGAATAAAGTGATCCACGTAAATGGAAGTGATGATGATGATGACGATAATGATAACAATGATTATGACGATGATGGCACAATATGTTTCCAAGCTGCTGATACTGTAAAAACTATAACTGGTACACTGAAGACTTATCTGCTTAAATTAATGACTTCTGAATGTAACATGTGAAATTCAGGGTAATGGCAAAGTAGAGACAACATCCACTCTTAGCTAGATTTGATGTTCTCCCAGCTGTAAAGTCCTCTGGGATGTTACACCATGTTGAATGGTGCATAGTAACCAGTCAACACACCACAACATGGCAGAAAACTTGGATCTTCATCAGCAACTGTTAACTATACTGTATGAGCTAAAACAAGAGTAAGGGGGTACCCCATGTTACAACCAGTCATAAATCAAAAAAACATATGCAGGAGGTACGAAGACCAAGTACCGCAAGTGTTTTGCAAATTACAAAGCAATGATTTAATGCTCAACACACAAATAAAGGATTGCACTAAGCCAGCTCAACAAACAAATCAACTACTGTATATTATCACAAAGATGTCTGTAAGCCAAAGCAATCAGTTACACCACATATGTCATATGATATGGCATGATTATAGGAGATGATACAATTATTTATCTTTTGCGTGACAAGTCAGCAGTGGCTGATACATAAATGGAATATTTAAGAGAATAAGACTACAGGATTAGAGCATGTAGCAGAATGCCTAGCATACAACATGAAGCATGAGGGTATTCAATTTACTGCCCCATACTCTCCAGAACAAAATGGGTGGCTGAATGGAAGAGGCCAGTGGTGAAAATCACAAACCACACGTTACAAAATGAGGGACACCACCAGTAAATGGGACAAATTACCAACCGAATCAACAAACATCACATGCAATCTGATGTTTATTGGACCGTGCACCATTGTGATAGTTGAAGAATAAAAAACCAACTAGATGTCACTTGTTATATTTACTTTACTTCTTAGATACTCAACATGTGTCAGGCATTAATATGTCCATCCTCAGGAGTTTGCGACTATGTTGTTGAACTACCACACTGGCTGTATTGTTCTTGGATTGCTGTGTGCTGGAGTCAGGGTGCAGTTCGGCTGGGGTGGTATCCGGGCTGCTGGCTGAAGCACAACCTGTTGTGCTTCAGCCAGCAGCCAGCAGCATGCCAAAAACATGTTGAGCATCTAAGAAGTAAAGTAAATATAACAAGTGACATCTAGTTGGTTTTTTATTCTTCAACTACCACATGAAAATTTGAGCTACTCAGAATACAGGCAGCCTGACATACTTAATTATACCTAAACAGCTAGGGAGATACATTTAATGAAATCACAAAGGAAATATCTGTGTGGTATTAAGAGGGATCAAAAGCATACAACTTCCTTGATCTTGAAACCAGGTGACTTGAACATGCAACCTGTGAATGACATCAGTAAACAAAAATGATTAATAAATGGTACTTATGTACTGTTACAAAACAGGAAGATGACTGACTAAAGCTGAAACATTTTCCTAGAAGCAATGTGACAAATTATTTATTAATAACAATAATAAAAATTTATATATAAATACTGTGTTTCATTATTACAAACAGCAGAATGGGATGACAAACATCAAAACTAAGATGATAAAACCAATTCATACTTTCACCGAAATCAGCAGCTCTCACTCTTAATTTATTGGTATGCAAAAACACTGCCAGGACTGCACTGTTGTCAATATAAGATTAATATTAATAGTTCTTTACATATCTTTTACATTACAGATATACATCACAGTCAATTAAACCTACACAACAAACATGAGTTTTATATAATATTCACTTAAAAGAATGCAAGCAGAGTACAAAGATTCAACTTTGTGATGTAAAAGAATATTACTTGATATGGAACACTGAATTCCTGCATTTTTAAACAAAATGCCTCAAATAATAAATCCATAGCCTTTGAACCAAAACTGATATTAAAACCTACCAAAAATTTTAAATCAAAGACGTGAGGAAGGTGCCTGTAAAATATTTACACAAAATATACAGAGCATATGGTACTGCTGTCTTGAGGACTGCACACCTCACAGGATGTCCTGGTGGATGGATGCTTTCTTTGCAATAAAGATGCCATGCTTAGTCTTGTGATAAGAGAAAGACCTTGTACTATACAAATGTTGTAAATTCTAATACAGTACACATATCATCTATGTACAATAAGATTGACCCAACAACAAATTTAATCCTAACTTAAACCTCAACACATTCAGACAAAACTTTACACAAATAGACTTCCGGTGGGTTGATAGATGTAACAGACTAAATAAGGCACAGGTACTTACACTGGCTGTGACTCATAAGCATCTTGGAACTGAAAAAGAGACACACATTACATGTATTCAGGCCCTGTAACATATATATATATTTTACCA
>Ga0123354_10004120_pt1 | contig 20465 bp, 13 predicted proteins | sample TergutLab28metaG_2_FD_97872 | JGI IMG/M metagenome (GOLD analysis project Ga0123354, IMG submission 97872) | Labiotermes labralis P4 segment gut microbial communities from Petit-Saut dam, French Guiana - Lab288 P4 | ecosystem: Host-associated > Arthropoda: Insects > Digestive system > Gut ...
ATATATATATATATATATATATATATATATATATATAGCGCTGTGTGTAAATATTACTGTAGTTTTAATTTCACGTTGACATAATTTTCATACAGCAGTTTACACCCATCTCATTTCTCCACGTATTTGTCCTGCATGTCAGTGAATTTGGTCCATTGGTCCCCAACTGTCACGATTACATCTGAGTAAAATGTTTTCCGTTGAATTTCTGAACCATGGAAGGTGCACTTTTTAGATGCCATTTGAACTGTGCCGGCTCCACATTTGTCCGGAATATGCTGCTCAACTTGTTTATTAACCCCAGCACACGTAACAATTTGTGGCGGAACGTTATCTGCGTCATGAACAATATTTTTCGGCCCTTTTTTTTTTTTAACGTTTCCTTCCATTCGCACATTTTCCTCTAGCACTTGCAGTTATCGTCAAATACCGGCGCCAATTCAGTGGTTTAAACACCCCCCTAGCCACAGAAGCGGTAACACACTTCGCCGTTTTTCTGTGGCGCATTCTGCCTGTGGATCAGCGTTGTTATCTGTGTCAAAATGTTAAGGTTCCCGCCTTCAGCAGTTCGAACACACTCGGTAGGCCAACCAGTGGGAAAGGGTTCGTTTTCTTTATGTCCGCCATCTTTTTTAGTGCTCTATTCCGCTCGAGGGTGTGACAGTCCTGCTTCAAATTAGGGAGGTCTCGATTGTATATCGTGGCCCGGAGACCGGCCATTCTGCCAGGCGCTTTCGTGGTTTTCCTAATTCCTTTCAGGAAAATGCCAGAATAGTAACTAAAAATCAGGCTACGACCGCTTCTTTTTGAATTATTTCAGTTCACCGTCCCTCAGTTGCATTCTACTCCGTAAAATCAGAAGTACTGGATACAAACAGCCTATGAATAAATAAAATGTAAAGTGATCCCGTTACAGGCCCGGTATGGCCCAGAGGGTGGGTAGAGGTATAGCTTTACTCTTCCATGACCGCGACACTAGAAGGGGGTAAGTGGTCAGCAGCACGCTTCGGCCGCACTTTACCCCCGGAAAAGACCCGGTACCCATTGTACAGGAGGCTGGGTGGGCCCCAGGGCCGGTCTGGAAGGGCGGAAAATCTCGTCCCCACCGGGATTCGATCCCGGACCGTCCAGCCCGTAGTCAGTCGCTATACCGACTGAGCTACCCGGCCCACATATGAATAAATAAATGACAACATTCAAGGCTGGGCCCTTTTGCTCCATTCCTGATGTGCAAATATGTGAAGCATAATTCGTTATAGTTTGACACATTGCCAAGAATGTAATCTGCTTTATAATAATACCGTTTTTATGAGTGCCACCCCGTTTACCATGGAAACTGTACCTACCATATTGTTCTCGTTTTTGGTACGCGCCGAGGCGAAGAAGGGGGCCGGGATAGCGTACTCAGTATAGCGGCTTGCTACGGGCTGGAAGGTTCGGGGATCGAATCCCGTTGGGGGCGAGATTTTCCGCACTCGTCCAAATAGGCCCTGGGCCCACCCAGCGTCCTATACATTGGGTACCGAGTCTCTTTCCTGGGGTAAAGCGGCCGGGGCATCGCGTTGACCACCCACCTCATCTAGCACCGAGGTTAAAGAAAGAGTAGAGCTATACATCTCCCCCTCTGAGCCTTCGTGGACTGTTCTAGGGTGAACTTTACCTTTACCTTGCCGAAGAAACTGAACAGATGTCGTGGGGAAGCTTATGTATCTTGTGTTAGCCCGTCATAGACGAACGGCTCTGAAACTGCACTTGTGCTACCAAAATACCTTTCGACTTGATGAAATTTCTTCGACCGCCATCTGATTGGTTACCAGCTCTTGCTAAAGTTCTGGCGTCACTAATTATTGCGATGTGCGCCCCAGGAAGAAGTCCTGTTGATTTTTCATACCCTGTGTAGCTAAAGGAACGGCGGTGGTCTGAGTGGCGGGAATTTACTTGCGCGGAACTCTGCACCCCTTCGCCACCTCGAACACAAAAAATGGGGCCTCTTCCTTTCATGGTTTTAACCTGTCAGGTTTTGTTCTCAGTCCGAGACTTCAGAATCGGAAGTTTACAAGAATACGCCTTGAGTTGTGTTGGTAATGTCGGGGGGAGATGGGAGAAGAATATTGTTTAACGACGTTGTCAGTTCCTGAGATTCTATAGTGTCATTGATGAATGAATGAGATATGAGTATGGCGCACCGTTGGAACGGTACTGACAGCGGACAATCGAATTACTCGGAGAAAAAATGGTCACAGTGCCACTTTGTACGCCACTAAAGAATGGCGTCTGTAATAATGAGGAAAGATAGGCTGCAACTTTTCGAGATTAGGGTGCCGAGGTAGATACTTAGGCCTAAGGTGGACGAGGTATCAGAGCATTGGAGGAGACTGCACCTTGAACAGCTTCATGATCTCCTCCTCCTCACCAAATATTATTCGGGTGACCAAATGAAGACGAATTAAATGGGCGGAGCATGTAACGTGTGTGGGGAGAGGAGAGGTGCATGCAGAGTTTGGGTGGGAAACCCGAAGGAAAGATACCAGTTGGAATATATGGGCATAGATTTGAGGATAATATTAAAGGGAAACTGAAGAAAATCCGTTGGGAGGGCGTGGACGGGATTGTTCTTGCTCAGGGTAGGGAACAAGTGGTGGGCTGTTGTGAAAACGGCAGTGAACCTGCTGTTTCCATAAAATGAGGGGATTTTTTTGAGTAGCTAAGGAACTCTTAGCTTTTCAAGAAGTACTGTGCTCAGTGGAGTTAGTTGGTTAGTGCTGAGATTACGAATGCCTGGCACCCAACCCCCATAGACGTCTTAATGTTGTGGTGTTTGGACACAGGGAATTTGTCTTTTTTATTAGAGCTGATGGTGGTGGTGGTGGTGGTATAGTGGTCGTACCCTTGTGCTAATGCAATGGTGGTGGTGGTTCTAGTGGCAGTAGTTGTGGATCCCCTGTGCCTTAAATTTTCCGCGACATACTGTTCAGTATAAATAAATGCACTCAACAGGAGTACCCCCTTTCTCACATTATCACGCATCGACCTACGGACAGTATGCATGTCGTTGTCAATTAAAGCAGGGGTGTGCATATTTTCAAAAAAAAAAAACTATGAAACATCTCAAAATTCCAGACGCCACAGCAATTACTAGCAGCTATTTCCGCACTGTGGACCCACATATATTAGGCTGAGTTGTACAAAATCCAATCCCCCGGGCGACTGGGCACCCCTGATTTGTGCACCCCTCATTTGAGGTATTTATGTTTTGAGCCAAAGGCAGTGAGATGGGCTGGTCATGCGGTACGTATGGGGGAGATGGAAAGATGCGAAAAATTTTAGGAAACGTGAAGTGATAAGATCACGTGGGAGAATTGGGTGGAAGAATGTTTGAAGTTACAGAAATAAAGTTTTTAGGGAACGGTTAAGGTCATATCACTTCATCACTTCTTGTGAGCGGATTGTACTCGTGGGAATGTGATCAGTTGCAAGCAGCGCCCGCCATGTTCTACGCCTCTCCGTAGCAGGACCGAGGTGCTGGTAACGTCGCAATGTGTCCTTCAGGACCTTTTGTCAACACATTCATTGTAAATATTCGAACCAAGATATTTGTTACCTTGGTGTGCTGCCTGATTTCCATGTCTATGAGTACACTTGAATTTCAGTAATTTTTCTCTTTGTTGTGTTCAGCACGTGTTGACGTCGGTAACGAAGTTTTTGTAGTCAGTGACCTTGTTGACGGTTGTCATTTTGTGAGACCATGTTCATTAAAGTGGTGGCCAGGATAGTGTAGTCGGTGTAACGAATTGCTCGGGCTGGACTGTCCGAGTTTCGAAACCCAGTGGGAGGGGGGTTTGAGATTTTTCGTAGCTATCCAGACCAACCCTGGAGTCCACCCAGCCTCGAGTTCAACGGGTACCGGATACAAGGGTAAAGCGGCCGGGGCTTGGCGTTAACCACTCACCTCCATCTATTAGTAGCGATATACTTCTGCTCAACCTCTGGGCCTTCATGCCCTGTTCTGGGGGGGGGGGGCGAACTTTACTTTAACCCGTTCGTTACATTTACTGTTACTTGTCACCGTGTTGTGCTGTGTAATTGTATTGCACATTTGGTCTTAGTAACCAAACTGCGTGATCTGCGCAGAAGTATTTAAATGTGTCTCGCAGTGTTGCATTGTTCTGGAAACTCCTGTTTGTGAAGCTTTGTGATATCCACATTTCTGCGATTTTTGGTATAAGTAAACGAGTCGAAAGCACCAGTAGCTATATATTTTCATTTCTTTCGGTGTTTGTTTGTTTGTTTGCCTGTTTTAATCGTTAATGTTTATATATTTTTTTCTCATTTGCTCATGTGTTACTCGTGACGTATTTACAGTCCAGACTGAAGATTTGTATATTGGCCTTCTACTGTAGTAAATTTATTCAGTGGTCTTGCTTCCTTTTCACTCTTCCTGTCATTTATTTATCTGACAGACCAACGTTTCGACGTCTACGTGTCAATCATCGTCAGTGTCTAGCCATACTGCAGCGCATTGTCGCCCAGTCAGGGCTCCGCAGAACCCGTTCCGCCAGAAATCGTGCAATATAAACTGAAATACGGCAAGAAACTCATAATATTCACCGAAATGTCGCGGGAATTGTTGTCATGCCACTTCCAATACTGGGGTAGTATTCGTCGGCTACAGATCGCCAGTTTGCTTTATTTGGTTTCGTATTTAAGGTTACGCTTAGTTGGTGCCCTGTAATAGTTTCGTATTGTTGACAGGGCATCCGTACAGATCGGCCCTTGGGTCCATCCAGCCTCATGTACAATGTGTACCGGGTTTCTTCTTCGGTGGTAAAGTGAGCGGGGCGTGACGTTGAACACCCCTCCCTCTCTCCATCTAATGCTGAGGTTAGAGAAGGAGAAGGAGTAGAGCTATACTTCTACTCCCCAGCTGGTCTTCTGGGGTGATCTTTACCTTACTTTACAGAGAATCTTCCCTGGTGGCGACAAAAAGGTTTCCTGATCTCAACTTTTCCTGGCGTGTAGACTCGTGAATGAGACGACTGGACCCACTGCATGATGGGATTTGTGGTGGACAAAGTGACAGTTTGAGGAAAGGAGAGCGAGCGTTACGGCCGCACCGGACGGCAGAGCCCAAGGAGCGGGAGAATTAATATTTCAAATAAAAAAAAAAATCGCGTTTTTGTGCTGAACAGAATTTAAGTTATTAAGCCAAATAAAATGAAAGTCATTAAGTAACTGTAATTTTTTAAAGCCCATAAATTCTGTCAGGGGTGGCCATGGTTATTACGTGCTCGGACGCCAAAATCTATTTACGCCGCCAGTTAGCCGAACAGGTCTTCGTGCACGTCCATGATCTCCGTTATTCCGCAAGTGCTCTAAATTTGTGTGTCTTTCTCTGAGGCAGGCCCTCTCAACCCGTAGCTCGTGGGCTACTTGCTGCCAGCGACACAGTGCCGTTGTTTCCCGCGCATTGACATTTGAAATGAGAGAACGTCTGTTAAGCCTTTCCCTCGCATAGCCGAGACAGAACTCCGCAGCGGGTTTGAACGCTTACGAGCTGTCTGTTTGTGGAGTCGTATATTGCAATATTGCATTACTAATTCATTTTGTAAAATTGTGCTAAAATACTGACATTATAGCCCTGGTTGTGAATTGCGTTTTTTTTAAATGAATTTTTCCTATTATTATATTTTTTGTGCATATACAATAGCTGCTTCCGGTGGCCATGCGGTCTGAGGCGTTGTTTTGCAGCCGCTTGATTGCTGGGATCCCGGTTTCGAAATCTCTACAAATGTATGGCTAAATGATGGTGTTTATTAGCAATGGAAAAACTACATGTTTCGGCCTATAGCGGCCATCTTCCAGTTTTGACAACTTTCTTGCTAAACCGCGTGGTGATGTTGAGATATCATCATTTTACGTGTTTTTGTTAAGCTAAGTCCGGTGGGATGTCTGTTGCGTCAGTTGCCTAAACAGCGCGGTTTAGGCATATTATATAAAACTCTTATAGCAAGAAAGTTGTCAAAACCTGAAGATGGCCGCTATAGGTCGAAACATGTAGTCTTCAATTGCTAATAAACACCATCATTTGGCCATATATTTATAGTTATTTTTGACTGAATTTACCTCACCTTATAGTTCAAACGGGGGACCGCGGTAGCACAGTGGTTAAGGTGCTGTGCTAGAAATCGGAAGGTCGTTGGTTCGATCCCAGCTGGTGTCAGTGGTTTTTTCATTGACATAAAATCCCTGGGGTCGACTCAGCCTCTAACAGAAATGAGTACCAGGAGCATTTCCTAGGGGTAAAGGCGGCAGGTGCGTAAGGCTGACAACCTGACGAAATCTGGGAGCCTTAACTTCCTGGAACTCTCTAGGCCTGACCAAGCCTGTAATGGGACTGATTTACCTTTTATAGTTTAAACACCCAACGGTGATGGAACACCTCAGAATTCGAAATCTCGCTGAGGCCATGGATGTTCGTCTCTTATGTTTTGCGTTGTATAGGTAGCGACGATCCTAGCGGGTGTGTGTGTGTGTCTAATGTGAGTGATCTAGAAACCTCAAACAATGTAAGGCCGCCTAGGCCCCTATTTGGGCTGTTGCGCCTCAGGGGATAACAGGGGTTTTATGCGTTCATGTATTCATTCTTCATTCTGTGTATTGAATGTAATGTTGTCAGCATGCAGTCCGAATTTTGCTGGAGTTGTCTGTACCGTATACTAGGCTGAGCAGACTTGCTCTTAGGCATGCATTGCGTCTGCCCAAATAACGCGTTATTACGTGATAAGGAACTTACCGTCAGTTCTATACAAATGTGTTGGCTTGCTGGAAGCGGTTATCCTGGTTGGCATCTCATGAGTGCAAGTGCAAATATTTGCGTCTAGCCACTATGTTAGTATTTGTGTTTAAGTTACCGGTAATAACCTGTAACACCGGTGTGTGCTTTCTAACACAATGAACAAGTCTGTCGTCTGCTTACGGTTACTTACGTGCGTGATTACTATCATGTCTGAGTGCTTTTGATTCTGCAGGGCAGTGGCGGAATTGGACATCATTAAAGTTAAGTTAGTGTGATGCAGTTTGGATTAGTTTGCATAACACAAGACTACATTGCCTTCGAAAACTAGCCTTCGGCTCCTTTCAGAAGACGTCACACACACACACACAAAGACAATTCTGCCTAAGACAAGATTACTCTCATGCGCATATCTAACGCCTTTTGTTGCTTCCAATTCATAGTACGAGGGACGTTATTTGGAATTTTGGTCAATTTTGAGACAGTGGGAAGCCGGGCTAGCGTAGTCGTTATTGTGACTAGGCTACTCGCTGGACGGTCCTGGGTTCTAATTCCAGTAGGGGTAAGAGTTTTTCTGTTTTCCAAAACATTTAGACCGCTCTGAGGCCCACCCCGCCTCCTCTCCAATAGGTGCCGAGATTTCCTTTGTCGTGGGTAAAGCGGCCGAAGCGTGAATGTAATCGCTGACATCTGTCTGTTGCCGGGTTTAAGAATTGGTGCAGCTATGTCTGTTCTCCCCTATATGCTTTTGTGGCGCGGATAGGGAAAATTCCATTTATTGCAATTTAAAGCGTCTATATTTGGCCCAGAGCCCTTGTGTACTGTGTTCGTATGTTCCACATTATTCTGAAAAAAAAAAGTTTGACAGTCGTAACCATACTTACCACATTCTATAACATTATTCTCACAATCATCACCGATTATTCCTCTAAACATTAACTGGTTAGTCTTTGTAGTGGAGATGGAGTGTGTTCTCTGTGAGGTTGTTATGTCGTACACATGTTACGTAATTTACATGACTTGTGTTCTTTAGGATGATTATCGTGTGTCTTGCGCAGTGTACTTCGCGCGCAGTATTTTATCAAATCTCCAGTAAAGCTATCAACAACGCAGCTTTATGGCTGGTGGCAGTCATTATCAAGCCCTTTATGGCGCGATGACGTGATAATTTTAGACGCAGGTATGTTGATGTGAGAATAAATGTGGAACTTAACGTCATCATGTAGCTAAGAAGCCGACAAATATGAATATACGCCACATGACTTTCATCAGCTATATACAAGGTAATATCTGAGCTCCCTTGAAACATTCCCGTATTAGGTGACATCGTCCTGTTGTGCAATACTAATTAAGGTACTAATTAGCCTACCAAACGCAACATACAGTTCTGGTACAACAGTCTTTTATTATGCACTACAAATTGTTTCGGGTGTCCAGATCAGCCATCATCAGGTGGATGTCGGATACACAAAAAGAACTGTAAAGAAATATTAAGTGAGAAGAGTCCTCTCTCCCATTATATTTCATTTTGTGCATCCGATATCTGCCTTACGACGGCCGATCTGGACACCCAAAACATGTTGTAGTTTATAATTAAAGACTTGTGTACTAGATCTGTACGAGGGGGTGCTGTTAAGTCCTTAGCCCGACCTACTTCCCCATGTCATAGGATGGAATCGATAGTGTCGTTGGAAAGAGGGTTCTGTTCATGTGCCGAATTGCAAGTCTTTTATTGTTACAGAGGCTGAAAGGAAGCATGACAGGTGACGCGAGCGATTTCCACAACATGGAGACGCGAGCTGTCATCAGGTATTTTTTCCTGCAAGGCAAGACGACGAAGGAAATTCACGCCATTCTGACAGAAATATTGGGGGAACATGCACCATCGTATGCCACCGTCAAAAACTGGGTGGCCCAGTTTAAACGTGGTGATTTTTCCACCTGTGATGCGCCTCGGCCTGGACGACCCAAAACAGTGACCACCCCGGAGATTATTGGTCAGTCACGTGCTAATCTTGGAAGACTGCCGGATTAAATAAAAATCAAAAGCTGAGCAACTGGGCATCTCAACGTGAGCTGGTTGGGTCCATAATTCATGAAGATTTGGACATGCGGAAGCTCTCGGCGAAGTGGGTCCCGAAATATCTGAACGCGGATCAAAAACGCCAATGGTGCCAGTCGTCTGGGCAAGTTTTGGAATTTTTACGGCGCGATCCAAATGATTTCGTGTCGCGATTAGTGACCATGGACAATGGTTATATCATTATGACCCGGAGACAAAGCAACAATCAATGGAGTGGCGGCATAGCGGCTCACCCCGCCCCAAAAAATTCCGAGTGTAAACACCCGCTGGAAAAGTTCTCGCCTCGATTTTTTGGTATGAACACGGCATCCTCCTCATCGATTATCTTCCAAAGGGCCAAACTGTCAACGCGGAGTGTTACTCATCTCTGCTAGTGCAATTGAAGGAAACTTTGAAGGAAAAACGCCGCGGGAAATCAGCAAGGGGGTCTTGCAGCACAAAAGAAATTGGGCTACCTGGGCTTCCAGTGTCTTGATCACCCACCCATATTCCCCGATCTGGCCCCGTCGGACTACCACCTGTGCCTTGGACTGAAAAAAAAACTGAAAGGTCGCCATTTTTCGTCCGACGCGGAGGTCATTGCTGCCGCAGAGACCTGGTTGGACGGACAACCTTCGGAATTGTTTTTGAGCGGCTTGCCAAAGTTACAGCAACGGGCTAAAACGTGTATTGAGCTTAGTAGGGAGTGTTTTGAATAAATCCTGAGTTTGGTCGCTGTAGCTTGTTTCTTTCCTTATAAGCACCCCCTCGTATGTTGCATTTAGTGGGGTGATTAGCACCTTATTCCGGTGCCTGTATCTTCTGCAGTTCAGCCAACGAAAAGCTTTTATCATTTAAAATTACAGCAGCTGTTACTCGGTTGGATCGCAAGGAAATGTTGCCTTTTTTAGTTGCCACGAAACTAAGCAGTTTCAGTTCTATTCCGAACTTATTTCAAGAGGAATGTGTGCTGTCAAGACACCTCCCTCCCACTGCACCCCAAAAGTATTATATTGATGGATGGCGTTTTCTCACAAAATTTAATTATGCGGTTAAACACACCTACACTCATCCCAACAATAGAGTTTATCTTACGAAGTGTTCGGGACTGTAGGTGTAACCCGTGAACATAAGCCGCGTTTCGGTAGATATTAGTCTAAACACAGGATTCCTGTGTAGTATGTTATTGCCCGTGAATGACAATGTAATAAAGGCGCCTTTGAGTGAATGTTTAATGACAGTGGTGATCGACTGGTGGTAATTCGGTCTTCCATCAGCATAGATTTTTAAAGGAGACAGCTTGAAGGGCATGTTTCCATTGGAATCCTGATATGCTGGAGCAGAAATCATGGTCAGTTTCCCGATTGTAGCTGGGTTTTGCGACAGCAACTGTTGAGGTGCGGTTTCAAGCACCAGCCGCCAGATGGCATCGATATCGTGAACTGTATGTTGCAAGTTTACCGTAGTTTGACGGGGGGACGTTTCGTCCTATGAATACGGTAGTGTGCATGTTGTGCTGCTGTCTTTCTTCTGTAAATATTATTTAAATAAATTTCAGGTTAGAAGCTTAAAAAATACGTTTTAATTATCTTTGTGGTACTAGGTGCAGAGGGTCATCATATTCTTTGTTTGACAACTATCGGTTACCCTTCCTGTCGGCTTGTGTATCGTAGGAACACTGCGCGATCAGCCGACTGTCCACACGCTTGACAGGGTAGCGGGTGGAAGTGAGAAACGACATTTGTCGGATAAAAAAAAGGACCCGTATAAATGGTATATGGGAAAACACCGATGGGGCGTGGAAACCCGCGAACTACACTTCAGCAAATATCTGTTACCGTTAGCGTGTACAGCCCAGTGCAGACAAGCACACTAATGAAACGTGAAGTAGGTGTTTAGCCTGACCGGTCCCACTGACAGGAGTCAGCTGAGGTGTGTCTCTATTTCCATCTCCTTCCTCTCCTGCTTGGTAGCGCGCAGTCACCAGGCCAGCAGCTGCCCCTGCTTTACCCAGATCGTCGTTTGACACGCGTAATTTAACACACACACACACACACACACACGCATTATACCGGTAACAACATGCCAATCCAGTGGTTCAGGCTAAACGCGCTGAGAGTTGATATACAGCCCCACTCTCCCCGCCCAGTCGCCGCCGTCCTACGTAGTTCTTGTGCGCTGCCCGTCCGTGAACTTGCTTTTCGCATATTCGGTGCAGACGTACGTGAAGCTTTCTTTTCGGAGTTATTGAATATTAATTACATATGACAGCAATTGGAGTGGGTATTTAACGGCTTACCTGAACCCATTTTCAAAACAAATGCACCGTGGACTTTAGAGCGAAAGAAATTTTACACTTTTTAATGGAGTCTGGTTTCACAGAGATACTGACGATGTTACTTATTGTGTTTGTATGTTTATATATATATATATATATATATATATATATATAATGATGATTTAGGACAATTATATTGAGATATTTACATAGAGAACATATTTTATTTTCGGTAATTATTTAATCATAATCGAAATGTAAAGGCTTTTCTACGTTCCAGGATATGTAAGACTGTTGTCCCGAGGACGGCCAGGTTTTACCGAAACATGTGGGGAAAATTTTAACTGTTTTATTGTATGTTATATTGTGTACTGTGCTGGTCCTGTAGCAATAGCAACATTACGTGATTGTGCAGTCTTCCGCCGCGAAGTAGATGAGATTGTACTTTGCTGGGGTGTTACGCAGCGTAGAGTGGAAATTCCTTACGACGTTTCGGGACAACGTATCAGTCCCATCTTCAAGGGTCAAGAAATCGAAGAAGAAATTACAGCGCATAGTGGTAATTCCTTGCCGACGTATCGGGACAAGCTGTCGGTCCTTGACCCTTGAAGATGGGACCGATAGGTGGTCCCGAAACGTCGGTAAGGAATTACCACTATGTGCTGTGTAATATACCAGAAGAGCGCAGATCTTGTTAGCAACGTTTATACGTACATGTGCATTAATTTAATGTTAGCGGTTGGTGTATGTTATCGCCAAAGTGCACATGTAGCACTTTTCTTCCACAAACTCGGGTGTGTTTCGCAATCTGAATAGTAATTTCATTTATCAGCAACTTCGTAGCTGTTAACGACCTCATGATTCTGACCTGCGATGCACCGCTGGTACTTCCATGTCTTAGCACGGTAGGTTTAATTTTAAAGTAGGCTGTTTGCTGGTTGAATTTGTACTGGTTTGTGGAAGCTGTTAATTATACGTACAGACATGCGCGAAGCTGAATTGGTTTTAACGGGGCGCCCTTCTGTTATGGGAAATGAAACTTTAGAGTAAGCATCAGCATGTACTTGTTGCGGGAAGATTTTAAAGGCGAATCCAGAATGGTACAAATTATTTAGTTGCTGCCAAGGACGATGAGATGGGCAGGGTATGTGGCACGTGTGGTGGAGAAGAGAAATGAATACAAGATTTTGCTGAGGAAACCGGAATGAAAGAGATCACCACAAAAAAATAATATTAGAAAGTACATTTATTAGTTTGGGAGACGGTGGACTGGATTAATTTGTTGCAGGATAAGGAGGACAAGTGGGGAGAGAGAGGGGGTTGTATACGGTACTGAACCTTCGGTCTGCATAAAATGCGGGGCATTTCTTGACAAGCTGAGAAACCGCTAGCTTCTGCGTCATTGAGTAAGAAGTAAAGTAAAGTAAAGTTCACCCTAGAACAGGCCACGAAGCCTCAGAGGGGGATTACAGGTATAGATCTACTCTTTCTTTAACCTCGGCGCTAGATGGGGTATGGGTGGTTAACGCCACGCCCCGGCCGCAGGAAAGACCCGGTACCCATTGTATAGGAGGCTGGGTGGGTCCCAGGTTCGTTCCGGACGGGTGCGGATTCGATCCGCGGACCGCCCAGCCCGTAGCGAGTCCCTATGCCGACTGAGCTGTCCCGGCCCATTATTGCATTGAGTAGTTATTAAATTGTTATTGCATGTTGTACTAATCAGTAGCAGAATCATGTCTCCTGGAATGCTACGCCATGTTAGGCGGTAAATAGCGACGTCCTAGAAGAGTGACTAATTGACCCTGAAGATGAAGACACTGAGATCTTTCGAAATGGTAAATATTTACCAGTCGACGCATCGGAACTTCCCAGAAGATTTGAATCTTCAGTAGCGTGGCCTTTAGAACCTTTAAATCTCGCAATGTTAGTCCTCATCCGTCCGACAGCAACGTTCAGCGTATACGTCTCCGTGATGAACATACTCCATTTCCGAGTGCTGCAGGTTTCCGTCCTATTCTGACCGTATATTTTTGCTATGGATTGTAAGATGGTGTTTGATTAGCGTGGGTATTTGGAAAAGAGCCCATTCTCTGTCTCGCCCGCGCAGCGCCCAATCTGCCGGGCTAAGTGAGTATCCGTTGTTATACAGTTCGGAGTGTTGCGGACAGATGGCAGGCTGCACGTTGAAGGAGGGCAAGTGTGGAGAGTTTGAGGATAAATTACTGGAGCAAAAAGAGAGACAGAGAGAGATACGGTCGATATCCTTTCTCAAAGAAGTTCTTTAGCGGCATCAAGAACGAATGTGGTGAGGAGAGTCAACAGTGACATTCTTGCGCACAAATAATGAACTGCTATTATACAGCGCGTTTACCAGAAAACTTCTGACGCTCGCGAAACTTTTATCAATTTGTTAGGACACTTTCTCGTAGATGCTGTGTGTTGAATGTGTGCTTTTGTCGCATGTTGGGAGGTGTTATTTTCTCACAGCGATGTGGTTGAAGCTTTAGGTGTACTGCGACGTGATGCCGTGTCGATTGGTAAACGTATACAGTCATGTCGGAAGCTCTTGCTGCCTCCATCCTCAAGGTGGTCTACCCTAAAAGCAGGCTACTCCGAAATGTTAGAACGTTCGTATCAGTCCACTTGGCGTCATGTCCCCGTTGACTGGAACCTGTTTTTATATGTTCCTAAAAGAGAACTGATATGATGCATGGCCCGATATCAGAAAAATTATGCGAGCTGGACTGTCTGTAGTCGAAAACACCAAAGAGAGAGGAATCAGGTCTGTCGTAATTTATGTGGTGTGTGTTAAATGTGATGGGCTTCTCTCCAATCCATAGAGCTAAAAGTAATGTTAACCCCTATCCTGCTAACGTTGAGGATATGGTGAGCTACTAATAGTGCCAGAAAATGGCAGGTGGGATTTAACTCGACGTTTAAACGGTTAAAATTAGGAACATCGGTGACAGCGGGGGAAAAACTTCTGCATAAAAAAAAAAACGCAGCCCGATCTGTTAGGCCGTTACTTTACTTGGAGTGTTGCATATAGGATGCATTACTTCGAGTAAAAAGGTAAAGTGCACCCTTGTACAAGCACTGAGGCTCTGTACAGGCCGTGCGGCCCATAGGGGGAGTAGAGGTATAGCTCTATTCTTTCTTGACCACGGCACTAGGAGGGGGTGAGGGGTCAGCGTCACGCCCCGGCCGGTCTGGACAGGTGCGGAAAGTCGCCCCTCACCAGGATTCGATCCCCGGACCGTCCAGCCTGTAGCCAGTCGCTATACCTACTGAACTACCCTTCCCACATTACTTTAAGTGATGTCTTAATTCCAACAGATGTGGAGGTACATTTGAATGTCTCCTTGTGTGCTTGTAGTGGCAATGCCTTTGACGGACCCGGGCCAAGGCCGCCTCATTTTTGAGGCAGTATTCCTCTGAACGAGTGATGAGCTCGTCGCAGAGGCACGACGCGCAACAAATACAAGATACGGACATCCCATGCCTCAGCGGGATTGGAACCTGCGATTTCAGCGATCAAGTGGGTGCAGACTTACGCCTTAGACCTCACGGCCACCGGTATCGGCAAATGTTCCACCTAGGCCTTCGTAATATCTAGATCAGCTGTCTTAAACTCAAATAGAACGCCAGCCAGACGGATACTTTAGAAATTTAAGAAGAGCCGCAGCGGTCTAAGGCCTGAGTTTACGGCCGCGTGCGTGCTGCTGGGATTGCGTTTTCGAATCTCGCCAGGGGGCATGGGTCTGTCGTGAATGTTGCGTGCTGTCAGGTAGAGAGGTCTCTGCGACGGGCCGATCCCTTGTCCAGAGGAGTCCTACTGAGTATGGTGTGTCTGAGTATGATCGGGCGCAACAGTAGTTGTCTGCACCTGCATTGAGTAGGCAGGAGAGGTCAGACTAAGAAAAAGAGAAGGAAAGAAGTTCCGCGCTTTGTTTCAATTAATAACTAGGGTAAGTATTTCCATTGAAATTGAAAACTCTATTAAGAACACGTCATACGTCTAGCAACAGAATCAAAGTCCGTTGTAATCAGTTTATTTAAATCGTTATTGCATTGCTGTCTTTGCTGACGTATGTTGTACGTTACCATCCTGGGATATACTGCCTCTTTGAACGTTAAACCCATGACGAAAAGCATTTTGAATCAAAACGTATGGTATGAATGGAAGGCCGTATAAAGAAGGAACTGGCCGGCAGCTTATTTGCGACGTCTTAGTGTAGGTGATATAACGTTTGTCTGTCTCATGCCTAAGCGCCGCGTCAAGAGGGCGTAGAGGGGGAGTGGAGGTATAGCACCATAGATTATGTACGTCGGTGGTGAACGGAAGCGAACCTCCAGCTCGCTCAACGGACGATTTATATGTGGCGAAAGCAACAGGTAGTGAAACTTCGGAGTTCTTAAAGTGCGGGTAATGACTTGAATAGCTGAGGCACTCCTAGGTTATGGAGGACTCTGCTCCTTGGAGCTAGTTAGGAAGAACGTACGGTACCGGGTGGGTAGGCTTACTAGGTGCCAGACACGGTCTGAACGTAGTGGTCAAGAAGTGATTTCTGCCCTTCCGAGATAGTAGTTCTGGTCCTTCGGCTTTTCCGAAATTACGTGAACAATTTTTGTTTCATTGGAAGAAGAATGACGAAATCCAAACCATATCTCACGGTGGTTTTAGGTGGCCTTCAACGGGCTAGGTCCTCCTGCCTGGAGTTCCTTCTCCAAGTGTAGCGGCTGCTTATCACTGCTTCTCCCATGATTGCTATCCATGTAAGAGTGCTTTATCATACACCTGCTTCTCAACGGAAAACACCTTCAACACTTCAACCCACAGTTAATTTACACTCGCGAAAGATCATGGTTCTTAATTTGACTTGTATTAGTAGCATAATTTTTTAAGTTTGTTGCCAAATATGATCATCCGACTCTTTGAATAAGGAAGGCACAGGTGAGAACGATGAATTTGAAGTACCGATTTTTTTAGTTTTCTTTCTCTTTCACAGACATAAATTAGGATTCTTCAGCAGTAGCTCGTCAGTATCCCTTCTGCTGACAACTCCGTTGCTCGGTCTCATTCAAGGCCGACCGTCCGGCACAATATCACTTCCTGTTGTAACGTTCCGTTCAGCAACATGACGCCCTAGATCCCTAATACTGGCCTGAATTTCCTGTTGTGATCAGGAGTAGTATGCCTGTAATAGCTGTCTTAATATTGGTAGTATTCGTCAGCCTTGTGCGTAAAGGGTGTGATGAAAGGGAAGAAATTATAAACCAGAGAAGTCAGGGCCAAAGTAAGTTTATAAAAAGATATTTGAAGCTAACCTGTGTAACGTTCTAGGAGGACTGCAGCGAGAGAAGGACTGTGATATGTTTAAACAGGGTATTTTATAACAAAACCGTAATTTCTGTACGCGTTCGGCTCTCTGTCTCGAATAACCCCACAAGATACAAAAGCCCTTTCCAGATGAGCTCAAAGAATCGTGGCGGATTCTAGACTGATTATTTTATTCCGTACAAAATGATTTGGGAAGATGAAAGTAATAGGTTTCGAATTTCGTTTAAGAATCAAGAGCGGAAATTCTAAATCGATTGTTCTTTAACAAATGTTGTGTTGAACATAAGATGCAGCTGGATTGATCACTTTCGAAAAATGGAATAAGGAGCTGTACGGAACAAATACTGAAGTACAAACCAGAAGGGGTAAGGGAGATAAATGAAGACCCCTTAAAGTCAGGGATGGATCTATCGTGGGTATTTTGCAACCGAAACGTGCCAAAGGAACTGATTGGTGACTGAAGAAACTGTGTGGTTTGGGAGTGTGATGTGTCCGAGTATGTGCTTGTCTGTGACTGACTGCAGTTATGTACGAATCGTATTTACGTAAATAGGAAATTGCAACATTTACAAGACAAAACTGAAAAATATTAAAATGCTTGCTTATTGTAAAATGTAGAAACTAAGAGTAGAAGACCCTTACAATATTACCAAATATTTATCCAGATTTTACAAGTCAGTTTGCAGATTACGAACGCCGTAAAATTAAAGAAGTTAACAATATTTTGTGATACTACATGAGCACAGACCTGTTAACGAAGCCAAAATTAGGGTGATAAAGAACAGCTAAAATATCAGACTCTTTAGGTTAGTTAATGACCACGTGTCTCAAGGTCAGGGAATTTCTCTTGTGGAGGTGACTGTAAGATTGATATGGCTGGTTCACACACACACACACACACACACATGCGCACTCGCACACGCGCGCACAATACCTGCTGTCAGTGCCTATAGCTTGCTTACGGTTGTGTCGACACCACCGTGCGTCAATGTGTGTGAGATGTTGAGAACATTTTGGGTAATTAAATTTGCGTTTACAAATACCACCTTTATATTACGAGCGAGTGTCACGATTTTTGCTATTACAAACGCCTCCCGACGTCTGTGGTAGCGTCGTGCCATCACCACTGTCAACTCTGATAACACAGATTTACTACATATGTTTGGTGTCCATTACCACGTTGCCAGAAAGCTTGATGGGTAGAAAACGTGTCTTAGCAAAGCTGACACGTATGACACCAACATAGGTGTTGGAACATAACATAACATAATACTTAGACGCACATTGTGATAAATGTAGTTAGTATATGATAGTAAAGTTAATTAGCAAAGCTATGGGGTACGCCGCGTTAGCACTGTGGTTAAGGCGCTGTGCAACAAATCGGAAGGTCGCTGGTTCGATCCCAGCTGGTGTCAGTGGAATTTTAATTGACATAAAATCCTTCCGATCGCACTATGGCACTGGGGTCGACCTAGCCTCTAACAAATGAGTACCAGGAGTATTTCCTGGGGGTAAAGTCGGCCGGTGCGTAAGGCTGACAACCTTACCACCATCCTGTGCCGTTGTCATGAAATCTGGGAACCTTAACTTCTTGGAACCCTCTGGGCCACTCCAGGCCTGTAACGGGACTGCTTTACCTTTACCTTTGCGGTTTACGCACAATATGCAGTTTAGTGTGTGTGTGTGTGTGTTTAAGATACATGGATTACTGAAGGCTTACTAAGAATGTGAGGATTGGGTCCTGTTACATACACGTAGAGTGTACCATGTGTCAAAGATATAAACAATCGGGACACCTGTTGGGTAGCGTATATCCAGGGCGGGTATGTAGGTAGGCATGTAGCTAGTTTACCTTATGTAATTAATGGGCTCTTGTCCTATATCTTAAACATGCGGTCAGATAAGTCGAATGGCTGTTTCTGGAACGTTGAGAGTGGCGTCGTGTTGAGGCATGCGCTTTTCTTTGAGCGTCTTTAATGCTGTCGGAGAAGTATGGATTGTGCTCAGGATAGGGACATTTGGCGGGCACTTGTAAATGCGGTGTTGAACCTTCGGGTTCCATAAAATGCGGGAAATTTCTTGATTAGCTGAGAAACTGTTAGCTTTTCAAGAAGGTCTCGCTGCATGGATTGAGTAAGTAAGTAAGTGAGTAAGTAAGTACGTGAGTGAATAAGTAAGTGAGTGAGTAAGTAATGAGTAAGTGAGCAAGTAAGTAAGTACGTAAGTAAGTAAGTAACTGAGTAGGTATGTGAGTGAGTAAGTAAGTAAGTAACCAATTAAGTAAGTGAGTGAGTAATAAGTGTGTAAATAAGTGAGTAAGTAAATGATTAAGTAAGTGAGTAAGTACGTAAATGAGTAAGTGAATAAGTAAGTGAATAAATAAGTATGTGAATAAGTGAGTAAGTAAATGAGTAACTGAGTAAGGAATTAAGTGAGTGAGTAAGTAAGTAATTGAGTAAGTAAGTGAGTGAGTGAGTACGTGAGTGAGTATTAAGTGAGTGAGTGAGTGAGTAAGTAAGTGAATAAGCGAGTGAGTGAGTAAGTAAGCGAGTGAGTGAGTAAGTAAGTATGGATTGTAGATACCGCTTTAGCAAGTTTCAGTTCTAAAAACCATTGCTGGAGAGGATTCGGTTTAAAAAAAGCTGTCAGCGTTTACCCTTCAATCTCATCCTTACAGCAGCTGTCGTAATATAACTGCGGCTGTAGACGACAACGTAATCAATTGTTATGAACGTAACTTAATTGTCTTTTGTCATTAAGTCCTTCGACATTACGGTAGTGTTATTAGATTTAAAAGAGGACGAATCGTATCGTAAAAATTCTGTTTGCATTTACTATTATGATTGTGTTCATGGTGTGTTTGTGTCTGTGCTCTGCTTTCGTGTTTCATCTCTGAAAATATTTAATTTTGACTATATTTAGTATGAGATATCCACACTGAGCGTTAAGTAATCTTTTTGTATCGGTCCATTATTATGTCTCCGCGGTAGCACAGTGGTTAAGGTGCTGTGTTACAAATCGGAAGGTCGCTGGTTCGATCCCATCTGGTGTCAATGGAATTTTTCATTGACATAAAATCCTTTCGCACTATGACCCTGGGGTCGACTCAGCCTCCAACAGAAATGAGTACCAGGAGCATTTCCTGGGGGTAAAGTCTGCTGGTGCATATCCTGTGCCGTTGTCATGAAATCTGGGAACCTTAACCACCTGGAACCTTCTGGGCCACTCCAGGCCTGTAACGGGACTGCTTTACCTTTACCATTATTATGCCTACATTGCATAGATTAATACGAGAATTTAATCTATTAGTGTTCTCAAAAATAGTTTCTTTGCAAAGGAACAAGACACAACATAGATCATAGGCTCGTATCTTAGTTGAAACTATAATTTAAGATTGTTCGAAAGAGCTGTTGACAAGCCGGTAAAGCATAATCAGTAGTATAATGTGAAAGCGACTGGATGGACGATGCGGGTTCCGGCTCCCATTAAGTGTGATTGATTTTTCTATACTCCAAACCATCCGGATCGGCTTTGGCCGTCCGCTTCTCCCTTCAACTTCTTACTCAGTGGGAAGCGGAGTTCCTCCCCGGGGGCACAGCGGCCAGGGCGTGATGTTGACCGCTCACGTCCATCTCGTGCCAAGTTTAACCTGTAGGCGCCCAACGTCAACTATAGTTGACGTACCGCACCGCTAACCTCCAAAGTTGGATTTTATATATTTATTCAACAAATATAGGTACCGAATATTTTAAACATGGTGTATACTCTCCGTATTTTTCTCTTCAAAATGCAGTTTGTTTCATAATTCTAACATATTTGGTTCCTGTATTATTCACATTTTATATACAGGGTGTGCTAAAATTAAAAAATAATTCCGGCGCCAAAAGGTTAAGAATCAGTGGAGCTCTGCTTCTCCTCTCCTTGCATGTGTTCATGGCGTTGCCAGGTACAGCTTTACCTTCACCTTAAAGTGAAACTCGATTATAAAAAT
>Ga0123354_10004121_pt1 | contig 20462 bp, 13 predicted proteins | sample TergutLab28metaG_2_FD_97872 | JGI IMG/M metagenome (GOLD analysis project Ga0123354, IMG submission 97872) | Labiotermes labralis P4 segment gut microbial communities from Petit-Saut dam, French Guiana - Lab288 P4 | ecosystem: Host-associated > Arthropoda: Insects > Digestive system > Gut ...
AAAAAAACAAACAAACATGAGTCCGCTTGTAAGCTCTGAAATCTTCATTCTGTAAAAGATATTCTTTGAGATTCAGGTTTACGGGTCTATAAGAAATTTCTGTTCCGCAAAGCTTAATGTGGGAAGACGCCTACTCGTTACAGTTGACACGCGTGCTGCTGTAGGTCTCGCCACTATCGTAGGAGTAAAAGTACAACTGCAACGGTGCAGCCAGTGTTTTAGAAGTTACGATCATACTGCTGAGTCTTTCCGATAAGCCGTTATAGCCTGTTCAGTTAAGTATTCTCTACCTTTCATTTACTAAATCGCATGTCCTTAAAGTTGAGACCGAAAAAGTGGTTTCGGGAAGTCATTTTATCGTTACTACTACTACTACTACTACTACTACTACTACTACTACTACTACTACTACTGCTGTATTCTCTTTCGGGTTCAGAACGAATAAAATCATAAAACCTCCTTCTAAGTGTTAGGTTAGGGAGCGCATGGTGCCCAACATTGGATAAACCCTACTGGCGGTCGCCATCTCTAATAAATTCAGATGTGGCAAAGATATCCTGTTTTGCTGTTGTCCTTTCTAATGAAGGCATGGGACGGGGTAAAGAAAGAGTAACTTTTCTTTCATCTGCCACTATGTAAACACCACTAAAAACATCTGAAGAACCTAAGCGATCTTTTCTTTCCGTGCACAATATGTTCATTGTGAGAAAATGGCTACAAAACTGGCCGTTATTCTCTCAAGGATTCTGACAACGGCTTCCGATTCAATGGGCATACCTCGCAACTGAGTTCCACACTGCCCACTGTTTCATGCATGTTCATTATTCAAAATCCGCGATGTTCCGGAAGTTGTTTCTGTTTCCATTTTCAGGTTTAATAATATTAACAACAACAAGGATGAAGCGCTTGTCTTGTAATATTCGCCACTTTCCTTTAGAACCTCCACCTCCACAAGCCTAAACTAGGCCTACCCGCGTATGAGGGTTACCAAAACAATGGTTGTAAGATCCTGTAGCTGCCATTAGCAACGCGAGAGATAGCCTGGCCGAGTAGGCTAGAGTAGCGGTACTGCTCTAAACCTAATGGCAGGGGTGCACAAATCCTGGGCGTCTGGTCGCCGAGGCGACAAAATTTTGTACGTTGGCGTCTGCTATGTCCAGATTTATTTTGCGGTTCATTCCTTCTATACAAACGTGTGTATACGATTACACACATCAGGCAGAAAGCGCCAGGTCACTCCACAACTGTGGGTCCCTAGCATGCAGCTTGCTCCTTGTCACCCTTCGGGCGCCTAGAAATTGGAGATGACTCCTATATTTTTGGGAAATTCGTGGACACCTGTTATTAGGTAAAATCCGGAAAATCTAGTGCACGTTTCGGCCTTTGTATATCCCTCAGTCTGCCCAGGTGAATGCCGGGATAGTGACTTGGAATAGCCACGAAAATCTCATCCAGACATTTCAACTTACTTATTACGACCAACAAATACACACGTATAAAATATGTTTATATATTTATTTATTCATTTGTACGTTTATATATTTTATACAAGTGCATTTCTTGGTTTTATTACATAAGGTTAAATATTCCTTTAACGCAAGGATACTGAACATATTAAAATCTGCAATCATATTCACCATAAATCGCATAAGGTCCAATATAACTCGTACACGGGAAAACATATTAACATGGATCTTAGGGAAATAGGACAGGAGTATGCAGGCCGAAATCATCTGGCTCAGGAGAGAGCAGTGGACGGCTCTTGTGTACGTGGCACTGAAATCTCGGGTTGCGTAAAACGCGGTGTATTTGGCTAGATAAGGAAGAACTATTGGCTTCAAAAGGACAACGCTGAATGTAGTAAGGTGGATGCAATGTGACAAGTGTAGCTGAAACAGTGTCGTTCATGAACCTAACAGCAAACAAGATCATAACGTAGTCTACGCCAGTCACGAACAAAGAGCAGCAGAAAACCCACCAAATGTCAGTATCTCAACAACATACCACACGCTTGCCAGAAAATATCTTTACATAAATTGTATTCTCGGCGATACACACATAGGGCGAACTGGTTCAGCTTAGTAGAATTTCGTGCGAATTCGACGATGCGCAAAGGATGAGTTTTTTTTTTAAACGGGGAAGAGGATTCTGGAATGGAGAAAGTATAAGGCATTAACGTCAGTGTAAAAAGAGGGTGTCTGTTTTGTCGCACATAACCAATAAACAGTTAAACAGAAGTTCCAATTTGCATACCAAGCTCTACAACGGTGTCTGCCGTGCGTCTACTGACAAACACGAGGTTCTGCAATCATTTTGAATAAATGGGTATCCGTACAAAGACACGACTCAGAAGGGTACACATGAAACAAGCCAGCGTCTTAGAACATTACATGACGATGAAATTGGCGATTTAAGCAGGTAACCTACTACTGTCAAGGTAAACGGTAAACAGGTCGGTGTGCACGTCAGAAAGACATACATAGTATTGGAAGTATCCTATATTTCTACTCAGTCTTCACATCGGCACGAGAAAGATGTGAATGGTCATCTTCACTCTCAGACCGCATTACCCTAGAGAAACAAGTGCCCGATAACCATTGACTAGAAAACTGGTTGGGTCTCAAAGCCGGTATGGAGAATGTGGAGAAGGCTGAAATATTTTGCCTTCATCGGGAATCGAATATATTATCGCTATTAATAGTAAAATACAGGCGGCAATGATGAACTGAGTCTGTGTTTAGGATAAGAGAGAAATGTTCACAGAATTTTGGGAAAGAAACCTCTTGGATAACAAATTTGGAAACACAAAAAAAGATGTGAGGCTAATATTATGCCCGTAAGCCACCTGCATTCACCTCTCGTTCTCAAGGCTAATATCATTATTCATTAACTAATAAGAGAAATGGTTTTACTGTAGCGTCAAAACCAAAATCTTTCAAGTCCGGTACTGACAATATCAGGCGTTTGTACACCGATTAACGGTACGGTTTTATCGATTAAAGTATGGATTTCATAGGGCCAAATGAGAAACTATAGCAAACAGACTATGTAGAGCAACTAGGTGAAGATGGGAGCGAATAATAAAGCTGGTCTTCAATAAATAGGGTTTGTTTGTGCAAGCTGAACGCGTTTCGTTGTACAAAGGGTACAGCAACTTGCTACTGTCAACAACAAATGAGCATCCGAGTTCCGTACAACGCGTGCAGTCTATTGAGTCCCCTAGCTACCATTAGCTTTTGAAGACAGTCTCAGTTCCATGAAGTAAGAAAGGTGCAGACTTCGGCCCTTACTAAGTACTGTGTAGGAGATACACATTATACAGTATGTGGCACGGCGGAATGATCAAAAGATATACCAATATCAAAGTGTAGAGAAAACTGTAGGGAATAAAGACACGATACACTCAAGAACTCACTGGCACAACATCCTTATTCCGTATACGCTTTATGTGCTGAATTTAGTGCAGATCTAAGAGATGTGACATGTATATATCACATGTTTTATGGGCCGATTGATTTCCAAATTAAACTTGCTCCTATTAGTTTCGTGCTGCGGTTTATCGAATGTTCCGGGACTATGGATCAATCCTTAACAGGAGCGAAGGCTAGAGCCCGGCCCAGCCAGCAGCTGCTGTCTTTGTCATTTGTTTGCTGTCTTCGTAAATAGCGGCGTCAATGGGGTGTGCAGACGAAGACAGAAAAGAAATAAGGACCAATTTTACATAAAATGCCTAACATTTAACTATTTTAAATTGTATTTGAAACATTTTTAATTGTATTAATACGCATTGTGAAACAATAAGACTGAGATCTCATTCTGACCAAAAATTGAATTTGCAATTGTAATTCTGTTTTTACGTCTTAGTAACTGGCCAACTTAATGCACAAATTCTTGTTTTATAATAAGTTTATTATATTCCCCTACATGTTTCGAGCACTACTGTGCTCATCATCAGGAGGTCAAAATTGTATTATACGGCATCTGATATCATCGCACTCTGTAGGTGGGCGTCCGGTGCACAGGTTGGTAGAGGTGCACCGGACGCCCACCTACAGAGTGTGATGATATCAGATGCCGTATAATACAATTTTGACCTCCTGATGATGAGAACAGTAGTGCTCGAAACATGTAAAGGAATATAATAAACTTATTGTAAAAGAAGAATTTGTGCATTAAGTTGGTCAATTACTAAGATTATACTGAGATGCACGGTCAGCAAAACGTCAAAATCTGTTTTTACATGTTCGCATGCCCTGAGGATAACCACGTAATTGGTCGAAACATGCACCACATAAATATAATATAACACAATATGTAATGTAATTAGTTGTGTCCATAACATTAATAACTGTTTTGTTACTTGTGCAACACAACGACTTGCCTAAGACAGAAACTACTTATAGTTGTTATAGTCAATCAGAAGGTACTGTACAGCCACACTAATCTTAACCTCCGCTCTAGATGGAGGTCAGTGGTCAAATTGAAGCACCGGCCGCTTTACCATCGGAGAAATAGCCGCGCAGACACCCATCGAACAGGGCCGCTTTACCCTCAGGGAAAGAGTCGCGCCGACGCCCACTAAACACGGAGCCGGACATGCTTCAGTGACCGTCTAGACTCTGTGGATATCAAGAAAATATCCTTCTCAGTCGGGAATGAAACAAATCATCTGTCAATTTCATGTTATTCATAATGCGCATTTTCTTATGCTCTATATTTTTAAACCCCAAAGAATGCACTAATTAAAATAAAATAAAATAAAATAGATTACAAAACACACTTCATATCAGATGCTGAAACATATATGGCTTGGTACCTGATATTAAGTGTGTTGTGTAATCTATATTATTGTTATTTAATTAGTGCATTTTGTTGGTTGTAAAAATATAGAATAGAGAAATCCTCTGTCATCCAGTCCTTAGCTTCATCATTATACCGATTACGTTCTATTGACTTCTTAAGTTTACTTACTGTACTTTTAAGCGGTTAATATATATTTAAGTAATCGAGAGATTTCCTGGCCAAATAGGCTGACACAAAACTCAAAGCATCACCACAGTGAACAAAAATCACCATCTGACCCCATTTTCAACGCCGGAACACATCTTCCCAATCTATTTTCCTGCGATCCCTCGCCACGCCATGAATCTCTCTACCCGTTAAAATTAATGCAAAATTACATTCCGCTGAGTTGAGCTTAACAGTTATCCAATAACAGAAGAATCTGACGTAGAGACAATATTCTAAGCTTGTAGTATGAAGATCCCTGGTGCCTACCTCGACAGGGCAAGGGATATCCTGAGGTTGTTCATAGTTTTCCTCAGTCCTTCAAGTAAAAAAGTACACATTCTCTCGATTAGGCAGAGACAGGTTCAGTCTAAATTAGGTGAACTTAAACACTTAGCCTACTACTGGGCGCTATAAGGTCTCATTTACTGATAGCTTCGTAAAAAATACGCCCTTGCAGCTCACGGTACAACTGCAGACACAAGAAATATAATGTTCTAATGTGCAAACAAATAGAAAGATTTATTGTTTTCAATTTGGTATTTAAAATATTTTGACATAAAACCAAACCGGATATCTTAGTCGGTATGGCGATTAGGCAACGAGCTAGACGGTTCGGATTTCAAATCTCGGCTTGACCAAGAGATCTTTTCTGTAAAACATACAGACCATCTACGAGGCCCACCCAACCTCCGAATCAATGGGTACCAGGGTTCCTGCCTGGGGTAAAGCGGCCAAGGGATATGCTGACCACACACCTCCATCTAGCGCCTAGGTTGAGTACGAGTAGAGCTGTTCTTCTGCACCTCCTATGCACCTTCGTGGTAAAGACAGGGGACAATTTTATCTTTAACAGAATACTTTATGCAGTTGATATTTTATTATGAATTTCCAGCCGGCTAATGGGATTTTAGAGGATGTTCTCCATACAGATTACGAGATAGTAGGCATACATCGAAACAGGTCGATATTCTTTTAATAAAACTAACGAGATGCACTAATATTTAAAAATTTATTTTTGTATGAGAACTCTACATGTTTCGGACAGAGAAACTGTCCGAAACATGTAGAGTCCTCATACAAAAATAGATTTGAGATATCAGTGCATCCCGTTAGTTTTATTATAAGAATATATCATTATGCACGGTCCTTTGAATGCCAAAAAGTCGATATAGATTCCTTTGATTTTTTATAGATCAATAATCAACATTCATTTTCATTTTTCATCGCATTTATCTCCACGTAACGTACCTATGCACCCGCGTGTTTATCTTAATGAGTCAACTGGGCCGCAGGATGACTGTGTATTATAATATGTCCACGTGCTCTACATTTTGGTGGAAGCTCTGGACCCATCTCAGCCCAATTCGGTCCACCCATTCCAAATTCCTTCAGACTCACAGCTTGCATAACGAAAGGTTATGCAGTGAGGCCTATTGTATGGGGCCGAATGGATGTACTTAGAAATAACAGCTGACCGCACAATGCAAGGCGAAACAATTTATGCTTTGAAAGTTACTGACCACCTGTCAATTACTTCAAATTATCGAAAATATTTTTATACAAATACCAGCACACATATAAGTGTATTTATTTCCCGTGATTAATTCGGGACCGGCGAAGTAAGCAGCAAAGCTTCTGACTTGTATTAAGTAGGTGACCGTTTTGCATCCCGTCCGGGACGCCCACCAGTTTTGACTGAGAATTTTTGTGGGATTTCTGAGTTCATGCAGAAATGCCACAAAAGTACCTCAAATTAGGACCAATTTTGCAGGTCCTTTACCATTCCTTTTATTGACTGTCACCGTAGCACGCGACAAGATACGAACACGCCGGCGGCAGCGTAAACAAAACATAAATTACGCTTGGTTTCAGGCTTCCGCCCCAAAGTAGATGAGATATGCGCTCTTCCGGGATATTACAAGGCGTAGAGTGGCAATTCCTTTCCGACGTACTTCAAGTACCAAGAAATCCAAGATTTCTTAAGATTTCTTGGTATTTGAAGATGGGGCCGATAGATTGTCCCGAAAGGTTCGCAAGGAATTACGCTGTGTAATATCCCAGAAGAGCGCAGATCTCAAAACATAATTATTTCAAACTGTATTATTCAAAACACTGAACTATGCTCTAGACAAGTTAAGTCACACTTTAAATGGAATAAGGAAGAGGGAATTAAGTTGTCTTAAATCACAAAATACTTGAAGATAGTGCCTAGCAGGAGGAGTTTTGATCAGATAATTCACTTGCAGCTTTTCAGACTCCTACCATCGCAAGTTGGCACGAATGTTCAAGTGTCTTCCTGGACGTCATTCCAATCACCCTGAGTACAGGGACCATGGTTCCCCGCAACCTCAGCCAACGTACGATCCCACAAGATGCCAAAGCTCAGGAGATTAACATCTGCCCAATATCGGCCTCGAAAGCCTCAAGACCTGTAATAGTGGCCCGAAAAGTACGACATCTCCATCCGTGACGTCAATAACGACGGCGACGAAAAGCTCGGTTTGAGCTTCGCGGTACGTGCTGGTTAGAACGGTCTGACACAAACCCAACAAAAATTGTGTAATATCGACTTCGAACAAAACACACTGAGTAGCAAAGGTAGCGATGAAGGGAAATGGGGGACGGGAGGTATAGATGCACCCTTTCTTAACCTCTACACTAAATTGAGATGACTGGTCAGCTTCACGCCTTGACCTCTTTTTCGCTGGGGAAAGCACTCCCGTTATACTTTGAATAGGAGGCTGGGAGGGCTCCAGAACCCGTCTGGACGCTTTGGAGAATGAACTTGTTACCCTGCCCGAAAACGAAAGACGGATCCTCGGACGTCCAGTCCGTAGGCTAGCCATTGTATTGACCATTTCATTCCCACTCCCATACATTGAGTAACACAGAAGTCGAAACATGTGGATATTCGAAAGAATATGACCTCAACCTCACCATTGTACATTAATTTTATATAAACTACTGAGCGCGAAAATCGCATAATTAGCACATAGAATTACTGCGGTACCTTAATTAATCTCGTTGCTAATCAGTTCACCTCAGTAAGTCAGAAACGATGGGTTCCGTTGTGCCGGCACGTGAGTTGATGGCTCAATTACTGAGGCTTCCAACTTTAGTCTCGAGGCGCAACAAGGCAGGCGTAGAGTAGCCGGTCAGTCAGGCGTGGGCGGCACATAATGAGCCCCTTGTTTATGCACCTGCATGGGAATTACGACGTGCAAATGGAGACGAAAGTCGAAAGGCGAACATTAGAATTCTCGGATTAAAACATGAGGCCATGTGGCTGTCAGTTTCGCGGTAGCATCACGTGACAAAAATTCAACGAATCATTATCAGCCCTCTCTATTGTTTAGCATGATATTCTCGTAGTTTTTACAAATTAATACAGCGTTTTAATAAGCGTACAGTTGTGTGGTGTTAGTAAAACTGTACTACCATATAAAACTGTAAGGTAAGGGGTCAAAACACTACATTTTGCATATATGAGTCAAATACTGAGTGTTTAAAGTCTTTGAATTTTTAAAGCCAGAGGAACAGAATAGCCGGCCTATGCATGTAGTCGCAAGAATGCATAACTGACTAATACAATGTCAACCGTAGAACAGTGAAGTTAAAACAAAAGATCTAGCAACACAGCGACTTTGTAATTCTGCGTTTGTCGGTCCGACGAGTGGTCACTCGCCGTTTCGTTTCAATCGTACATTAGTAGAATGCATTTCTCCCTGCCTCACAACGTGTTAACACTGACATCACTGAAGTCATTACACAACGAACATCCAAACCAGACGCAAGATACACAAACGTCACCGTTTGCTCTTACCGCTGAGACCTCGAGACGTTAGAAGCGGTTACAAATTCAAGATTATGTGGAATTTATTTAACGTTCATAGGTCCGTGCATCGCTAATACATTCTCAGAGTACAACCAACAAGATGCGACGTTTCCCAATTTATTTATTTCTGTAAGACGCAACATGTTTCAGACGGGTTTTCCGTCCATCGTCAGGAGCTCAAAACTGCACATAGAGCGTCAGGCATTTGTCAGACCATTACTGCTACCTGCTGCTAGCCTGGACGGGATGGAACATCTGGTCTGACAAATGCCTGACGCTCTATGTGCAGTTTTGAGCTCCTGACGATGGACGGAAAAACCGTCTGAAACATGTAGAGCGCCTGACAGAAATAAATAAATATAGAAACGTCGATTTTGTTGGTTGTACTCTGAGAGTGGAAATTTATCTCAAAACTATGCTGCCAATGACGCTCTGACTCTAGAGACACTACGTTTCTAACTCTCAAAAGCAGAGAAATTTAAGATGCAAATTCCACCAATCAGGTCATGTGAGTTACGTAGCAGCTGTCTTAATCTTGCTGTGAGAAGCTAAGAAGGGAGACATTGGGATGAAGAAGAAATGAAGCAGAATTGTTGAATACAGCTCTTTCAGATTCGTTGCTAAGCATCGTTAAATACGAATAACACTACTCCTTTGCATGCGACATACAATGACAAATTACCGCTAAACACACTTCTGATATGAAACACCCATTGTACTAGACCAGAGACAGCACCATAGCCCCATACTATTACACTCTGGTGTGGATAAAGCATCTTTACCTAATTCAATAGTGCGAAATGTAGTATGGAGGAAATGCCACTACATAATTCAGGAGATTTAATTATGGCCCCATAATTTTACACTTTAATGTACAGGAAATGCCAACGCGCATTTCAGCGTAGCAAGGCATGTATGTAAGTATAAACATTATAATCTGAAATAGAGGAAATGACACTATAAAAATTACTGGAGGTCATTCATTGCATATGTCTAATTCCTAATATATCCTCAGCAGACAAACAGAGTTTCAGTGCAACAATATTCAGTAAATTTCGTCTACTTTTTTATCTCTTCCAGTTTCTCAAACTTTCTACGATAAAACACAGACATACGAGAGTCGTTAAATTTCAAATGTCACGCTTGGAGTCCGTGTAGATAATACTAGTATAATTAGTAGAAATTAACGAGACCAACTAAAACCCTGCAGCGAGGTTAATTTGACCTGACGACAATTCATATTTTGTATTGAATTACAAACTTTTTTGAAATTAACAACAGTCTTTATTAAAAATCTCATCAATTTCCGTCATCACAGCGAACAGTTATATGACAGCTACTCAGCGGCACGGTTTGGACGCTCAAACGTCATCTGCAGGCTGCTCCATAATCTCGCTACATGTTCACGAGGAAATTGTGCATAGGCCTATACCATCACAAGCCACCATCATTTCATGCTTCCATTAATTGTGATACAGGGCGTGGAATGATTTATATTATCAATATATTACATAATATAGTTCCTAGGAAAAATAAAATTGATAAATTGCTTTTATATGTAAATTATAAAATGTTTTGTAGAGACATTATTTTCAAAACTTTATTTTATAGTCAAATTATATGCGATCATGGCCCTGCTACACGCTTCAATTTGTCTGTAATATCACTAAGGGTTCAGACGCTGTGTTCATGTGTTTAATGTTCTGTGTGTGGGTCTGGTATGCTGGATAACAAACACAGTTTTTAGCGACGCTACAGTAAAGAAGTATCACGGCTTGGTGCGTCCTTAAATGTGCTCTACGCTTTACTGAAAAGAAGTGGCGCTAGTTCTTATGACAAACGTTTTCTGTTCAAAGATCTAAGACGTATGACAAATAACAGGAAATTTATTATAACGTCGCTATCTTTAATGATTGCAATCACTTTCAGGGTACAAGCGTTCTGACTCTATACAAGCCTTCTAATATCTCTACAATTCATAGAAACGCTGCAGAAAACCATTTTCCGGAAGCCCTTTCAGCACTGTCGCGCTACATTTTGCTTTGAATGGTCCGAAATGCTTCAAAATCAATCACACAGTAAGACTTCTAACGTGGTGAAGATAAGACAGACACAAGCGGCCGAATACAGTGAAGACAGTAGGTTTTCCAGTAGCGAATATTATTTACTTATGCGGATAGATTTCGTTTTACCAAAAGAGCAGAGCAGGAGGTGCATATTTGTAATAAAAAAAAATCCACTTCTCCCGCGATAAAACAAAGGACATTTGGTGTCTCAGACGAGATTCAAACAGCAGACTTCCTGAAAATACGTTGAAATGATCAGCGTTTCGACCAGCTTGCTCTGTTTCGTGGTTTTACTTAACTATTTCGGTGGAGATTCAATACTTCAAAGCGGCCATAAAGCTTTCTTCTAAAGGTAAAAGGTAAAGTGATCCCGTTACAGGCCCGGTGTGGCCCAGAGGGTGGGTAGAGGTATAGCTCTACTCTTCCATGACCGCCGCGGCACTAGAAGGGGGTGAGTGGTCAGCAGCACGCCCGACCGCACTTTACCCTGGGGAAAGACCCGGTACCCATTTTATAGGAGGCTGGGTGAGTCCCAGGGCCGATCTGGACGGGTGGAAAATCTCTTCCCCACCGGAATTCGATCCCGGACCGTCCAGCCCGTAGCTCAGTCGCCATACCGACTGAGCTACCGGCCCACAAAAAGGTTTCTTCTACTTTTTTTTTTTTCAAATTCATCACTAACCTTCATATTCTCATCCGACAGTATACACTTATGTCCTATACAGCTGGCAGAATGTAGGTGAATAAAAGAGAAAATTCGTGCATGGGAAGTCTAGAAGGAGCTGACATGTCTAATGGGTATGATTTTCAGATTCACTCAAGACGTTGCTGCGAAACTCGTCAAATTCGAAAAAAGGCTGAGTAAGTTTAGGACGCTAAGACCTTCAAATACCAATTGTCGAAGATTCTGTCAAAATATCTTCTTAAGATTTCAAGACATGCACGTAAAGTAACGGCGCCGTAAACCTGTAAATCTCCACTCTCCAGGCAATTCACAATCTAACTTGACACTGAAGTGTTACTTTGCCCAACTCCATATTTTTTCTTCACATAACCCATCAAAACAACTGTAATGGGCTCAGATTTGGTGAATGGAGAGACCAAGAAATCGGTTCTCCTCCATCTATTTTCGCTCTGTTCTCCCTTATCCATACACATCAACGTAGAGAAGTTCAAAGCTAGATTATCGCTTCAAGTAATGAGCCGTCTCTCTGCAGCTTATAATACACCGAGAAGACAAGTAAAAAATGTAATCTCTGCGTCACAGTAAGATTTCATTTCTCACGGCTGTGGCTATAAAGTGTATTCTCTTCTGGTACATGGTGCAATGCACTTTGGTAAATAGGTACCAAAACTGAGGACGCAATATTCCATACATTCGACCCTGAAGATGGAAGCAGCACGTTCCTCAAAAACATTGGTACCTCTGTATCGAACTACAGGAGCCAGTCACATCTTAGAAGGCAAAATTCTTACAGTCAAAATTTTGTTTCATTTTACTAAGTCACGCGCCCAATAAATATTTGTAATTGTAATATCGAGAAAATGCCGCACGTAGGCATACGTATAATAACACACATCCTGATTTTTAGAGGAAGGATATCAGTTACATTTTTTGGAAACCACTTCTCTGCTTGTGAGTCTGTGGGCTGAGTCTGAAACACCACATGGTATCTGGGCCGAAATGGCCTGGAGTGATTTCAATTGAGATATGCTGCCAGTAGTTCAGTACACAAGTGAGCGTTTAGAATGATGACAAATGTCCACACAGTAAATGCGCTCTGTACATAGCACTAGGACGTATGCAAATTGGATCCTTACAATTTATAACATCTTTCTTGATTACACATTCCTTGTTCTCTTACTTAATCTGTCGCAATCTCCTTCCTCCTTCAGACGCTTCACAGATCATCGTAGTCTGCTGTGCTCTCGATTCGTTCTTGGTAAACCGTACGACGTCCTAATAATTGAATCGCTGTACACTGTGCAGATTCATGGTATGTATGAGTTGGTATAGATGTTCAGGAAGAGGCCGTGGCCTATTTATGCAGTATTTGCGAGGAAATGCTAAAGAAAATCATGAAAATAGCTACGTCCGGATCCCTGTCCATGAATCAAGATGCGATGCCGGACTACACACATAAAAAGCAAGATATCGATCGATCAACCACGATGTACAGTCCAATGTGTACTTACGATCGTGTACAATAAACCTGAAACACATGTATGGCAGAATGCAAGACCTAAGCCAGGTTTGTTACCGTAAATGTACACTACAGACTTTAGGTTTCTGTGACCGTGCATCGTGAGCAAATTGTGAAGTGAGAGAGAAAACCAACAAGATGCAACAATACAGACTCTCATAATTTGTTCCTGTTCTTCCGACTGTATCCAATTGCTTCTGCGTAACATCAAAAGCTGTATGGGGCAACTTCCATTAGTAAATCCAATTTTTTTCTTCAGATCATTTTATTCTGGCAAAGCAGAAGGACGCTGAAATCCCAGATGCAATTGAGATTCCATAGGCTACAGAAATAAAACAAGTAGCGTAACAACCATAAAATGAATGGACCTGAAAGGTTTTTCATTCACCGTTAACAGAAGTGACAGATATGTTATGTCACAGAATCGTCCCAGAAAACCTGCGATTGTGTCAGGGGTCAACTATTTTCTTTGAAATTCTGTACTTCCATTAAATTCAAAGGAATGCTTTCACCGTGTCAAATTTAAATTTCTTCCTCCCTTACCACGTGGAGCTTAATGCGAAACTTTTTGTTAACTAGATTCTTGTTCTTCATGCTTCAGATATCGTAATTAAGTCAAGTTCAACTTTCATTCCAAGAAAATCATTTGCAGTAGATGCACACTGCAATTTTCCTACAAAGAGCCAACTTACGCCACGTTTACGTTAACATCCTCTCTCTTCTCAATCAGAGGGTAATTCCTGAAATATAAAAAACCAACTAGATGTCACTTGTTATTTTATTGTACTTCTTATAGGCTCAACATGTTTCGGGCATTACCATGCCCATCATCAGGAGCTCGCGATTATGATGTTGATTACCACATTGGTCATGCTTTACCCTGCAGCCCGGGCACTATTCTTGCCTAACTCCACCTAACCTCCAACATACAGCAAACCAAGAACGAAACGACCAATGTGGTAATCAACATCATAGTCGCGAGCTCCTGGTGATGGGCATAGTAATGCCCGAAACATGTTAAGCCTATAAGAAGTACAATAAAATAAAAAGTGGCATCTAGTTGGTTTTTTATTTTTCAGTTATCACAATGATGCACGGTCCAATAAACATCAGAGTGTAATTCGTTTTGGACATTACATTCAAATTATATCTAGTACTTTAATAATAACTTGGCTTTGTCTGCGATATGTACATAACATGTAGAGGTTCTTCTAAATGTGAATCTGGAAATACTTTCGGACAGCCAAAATTTCGTTACGTCCAAAGTGAAAAGTTGCAAAGTGCAGTTTCAGAGTCTCGTAAATATGAATGATTAAACAGGAGAGGCCTCATAAAGACATTTACTAAGTGGGTCTCTCTCTTTTATAATAAGGTAAAAACGTGACGATAAAAAGACATTTAGATTTCCCAAAGACGGGCTATCCTGAATCAGGATTAATGAATGATGTTATCCATGGCTGTCAATAAGTTCAAACCAAGTATCTAGACAAGAGACAAATTTTTTAATATTAATTTTGCAAGAAACTGTTTCTATAACCAGAGCACTTAAAAGAGCGTCGTCAAAATAAGAAAGTAATAACGGAAGGAAGCTATCAAATTGGTTAATTTTTCAGAAAAAGGAAAGGGAAGGAGGCCAAGATTCGTTAAAAGAGAGCAGTTAATGCTTCGTTCATTTGTTAAATCATTTGAGTCTCACCGACCCTAGCGATTGAGAAGTTAACCTCCCCTGCTAAGTCTGGGGAAGTTTCCGATTTTAATTCTGCTTCCGGAGAAAGGCAATTATTGCTGAGGAATTCCATAGTTTTCCTCACTCACTCCACGAAAGGGCAGGATAGTGCGTAAATTAGGGCACCGCCCCATTCTTTCCGAAATATCATTCACTAATCAACCTGCTTCCGACCCTTTGAAAACTGAACTGCTTCATAATGCAAATAATAAATAAACAAACAAACAATTAAAGAAGGCAGTGGACACGTAGTTTTACAAAAACCGCTCGTTCTACAAGAATAGCCATTTACTGATCTAAAGTGACTGTAGACAAGTAACACAGACAGCTCATGTACGTTGTTTGCCATTTGAAACCTTTGTGCTAGTAGCGTTCATTTACTACAGATCTGCACCAAATTCGATTATAAAGGAGCTACTTCACCCTAGGACGACCTACGCGTAGATGAGAGGATAATATTAAAGTGGATCGCCAAGAAGTGGCATGGGGGAGCATGGACAGGACTAATCAGGTTCAGGATAGAGAGAAGTGGCGGGCTCTTGTGATTGCGGCAACGAACCTTGGTTTTCCATAAAATTCAGGGAATTTCTTGACTAGCTGACGACCTGTTAGCTTCTCAGTAAGGACTCTGCTCCATGGAGTTATTTAAGAGTTACTTAACAAAGAATTGCAAATAATGTCAACATTACGGGTGGATAGCAAGTATTAACAGTAACGATAGTTGAACTTCTCCGTCAAACACGCATAATGACGAACAGGCTTCAAACAAAACTTTCATACGTAGTAATTAATCCTTCTCTATAAGACCCGTGTGTTATTGTGCCTTCCCACGTCTCTTCTTATCCAGCGTCTACCACCAGTTTATGAAACTATTTCACTGTATTCGCTTTGCATGCAAGTGCATAACAGCTGAATGTAGTGATCACACAGCGTCACCTGCTTCCTGTTTCTTCACCAAGTTGTTTGTCTTAATGTCATTCTTAATGTGTGTGTGTGTGTGTGTGTGTGTGTCCGTGCTTGCTTGCGAATATGTAGTCTTTCCTGTATGAAGATCCGCTTTGAGGAATCTCATATAATTTTACTTAAATTAACAAGCGATTCAGGAAACCGAAACATTTAAAGATAAAGAGTGCCTCTTCCTATATGTCAGGCAACAAAGGCCTAGACCTAGGGGCTTTGAAATAACATTTTTATTCATTCTAGATATTGGTAATACAGCAGATGGATTACACAGAATCAGTAAGAGCATTCATTCAGATGACAAGTTTTACTGCTGACGTAACGTAACCGCTCAGTGTGTCATCACATAAGCTCTGTCGTCGATATATGACGGAGGCCTGTAGGACTCTTCTGCATTAATTTATACCGATATAAGTTGCGGATATATAGGTTCGGCTGTTGAACGATCTGCCAACTGGATGGACCAGTGGGGGAGCTGAGCACTGCTCTGAGGGATGCCGAGGGCTGTGTTCATGAACAAAAAAAGTCGACGTATGGTAGGACCAGGTCGGTAACAACAAATCAACTGTCCCAGTTAATATTTTGGTGTTGTTTACTATAGGCGTTGAGTCACTTTTACATAACAGTGAGTAGTAATCACTGGCCCGTGTCACGTCCCGCAGATGAATGTCGTGAACTTAGCTAAGTACTGAGGCATTACAGTCACTTAATAGCACTTAAATTCACGCAGTTAATTAACCGATATCGATGTCATTATTTCAGTAATCACGTGACGGCTAGTTACTTCTTGCTTGTGTGAGTAAAAGTATTCATATTGATTAACACACGTGTGTCTTGTATTACACAAGACAGGCAATGGACAATTAGGTAACACTGAGACGTGTTCGTGTAATCACTGTTGCTGTGGAAAATTAATAAGTATTATACCTTCTGACTGTCTGTATACTTGCCTTAGTTATCGGGCATGCGAAGCGCATGGCCAGTCTGGCTCTAACACATATTTCCACGTTGTCTCACAAACGGCACGATTTTCGAAGTGGTGGGGAGTTATTGAAAATAAAATGTGTGTTTTGATTTTCTCTACAAATTTTGTCCGAAACATATCTGATTCTAAGTAGAATTCAGCGAGATGTTACCTTTAATGTACACAGGTCTTCACGTAAAATACCCGACATTATTGTCATATTTTAAAGAAAACAGAATTTTCTCGAAGGATTTTCGCAAAATAATGAAATATCAAATTTCATGAAAATGCGTCCATTGATAGCCGAGTTGCTCCAAGGGGACAGAGAAACATGACGAAGCTAACAACCGCTTTTTGAAATTTTGCGAATGCACCTAAAAATTGCCCCAAGTTACGTCCAGCGATAATCATGCTTCTTCAATTCAAACTCAAATTTGGAACTCAAATTGGTTGGTCTCATTTGAATTCATCTGCCGTCCAAATTATCAGTGAGTCGGCCGTTTTAAGTATTTCAATCTCATTCTTCAGGGCATCTGGCCATGCAGTTTCGCCGCACGGTCCTACTCTGACCTAGCTGCAAAGGACCTTACTGGGGTGGAGTGGAAAAACATGCGGCACCTCCTACATGAGGGGCTATCACCACTTACAGCTGTCAAGCGGCGGAACTTTGATTCCTAAAACCCGGAAACAGAAATTTTCCCCCAACAGAACTATAAATGGGAAACTGTTAATCCAGCCGCTTTACCACCGACAGTCTTAAAAGTTCTTCACCCCTTCTAAAAGACACATTTTCGATTGACTACACGGAACAGTACAAGAAAACATTTAACTGGAATTTAACTTACAGTGGCAGATCCGGGATTCGAACTGACACTTACCTCGCTACAGTACTAAATATCACACATAAATATATGGTGGTTCAAATAACAGAAACAACTTCCTATGTTATGCGCATGGAACAAACAATAGCACGTCAAGTTCAGCATGTGAAACACACTGCAGCCCACAGCAACTATAGACATTAAAAAATAACACTGTTACCAACATTAAAAAAGTTAATTTTCTTCGATTCGAGTTCTTTCATTTGTCACCTATTTTTGGACCACACTGTGTATTAAGAGGTCTGAGCAACAAACAAACAACACGTTCAACGCCACCGGTGTAATTTTACATTGTTCGTTTACCCAGAGTAAATAACGCATACGAATTAAAGCCGATCAATACAGTCCTTCGTTATTTCAGTCCACATACTTGAGTAAAGACAAAAAGAGGTATTAAAATTCACGTGGATAAGGCCTCTTGACTTTCTGGTCAAAAAAAAAAGGGGGACTTCCTCTGTCATTTTATGGCTCCAACAATTACTATAAAACACATTATTAACTTTCGTAGGCAATCTGTTGTTTAACCTTACAGAGCGCAGTGGTTATTCAAATCATTATTTGCTGCAGCATTCAAAACCCTCTGCATTTTGCTCAAACATTGCAGTTCTGTGTTTATTGCGATTCTAACATTTGACACCTATTATTTCTCTAACAATTATTACTATTATTATTATTATTATTATTATTATTATATTCGAGTTCAGTCGATTCGATTAACCTCGAATCGTCACAGTGGTAGCAGATTCGCATTATATATATATATATATATATGGGGGACCGCGGTAGCACAGTGGTTAAGGTGCTGTGTTACAAATCGGAAGGTAGCTGGTTCGATTCCAGATGGTGTCAATGGAATTTTTCATTGACATAAAATCCTTCCGATCGCACTATGGCCCTGGGGTCGACTCAGCCTCTAACAGAAATGAGTACCAGGAATATTTTCTGGGGGTAAAGGCGGCCGGTGCGTAAGGCTGACAACCTTACCACCATCCTGGGCCCTTGTCACGTAATCTATGAGCCTTAACGTCCTGGAACCCTCTGGGCCACTTCAGGCCTTTAACGGGACTGCTTTACCTTATATATATATATACTCGTACAATTTAAAATTCACATTTGGTCTTTGTGGTGGAGACGTATTCTGTTCTTTGTGAGGTAGGAAACGAAATTTTTATACATCACTGACAAGAATTTCACTCTAATGCTCGGACGCCCAGACTCGATCTCGGGTCAGTCAACATGATATCTGTGGTGGACAAAGCGACAATGGGACACGGGTTTTCTCAGAGTACTGCGGTTCTCCCCCTGTCAGTAACATACCTCCAACGTTTCATAATCGTCTTCTTGTCAATACTGCTCGTATCACAAGGTGAACCGGGCGAAGCCTAGGAAGCTTCTTCGAACACAGCAGTGGTCATTCGGATGGTATCAGGGAGCAATGGACGTTAATGATGGAGTTCGATTTTTGCCTCATTTTTATGTGCACAAGACAATAGATATGATCAAGGTAAAGGTAAATTTGGTCGCGCGCTGAGCTGAACACCACGCCAGGAAGGCAAAAGATTAGTGTTAAGAGTCGGTGTTTGGTACATCCTTAGTGCAAGAATTATGGATAACGTGTTCCACGTTGATTAAACTTTTAAGGCCAACCGGTTACTTTACGCACCACCAGGTTTAACATTCAAAATATCTGCATGTTAATTACAATGCATTTTTGTGTTTTGTACGGATCTCAGAATAAACAGTAAATATTGTCATATGCATCATTAACGGATTGGTTTTTATAAACTAAGTGGAGAGTGTTTACTGAGCGGTACGGCTGAGTCCTTATATAAAGCAGATACGTTTCGTCCTTAAAGGGTTACTTAATTCCTAGAACCTTCTAAGGCAGATACAGCCAGGGAACCAGTAGCCATCATTTACGATGTCTCCGCAGCTGAGTGGGAATGCTCAACCCTGAAGATGGGACCGAAACGTCGGCAAGAAATTACCACTACTCGCTGCGCAATAACCCGGAAGATTGCAGTTCTCAAGCAAAGTAGTAATCGACTACATAAAAAAAAGTTGATAAGTAATTTTATTGTAGACATTAAATAAGAAATTTTATCGAATTAAGTTCAGTAGTTTCAAAGGCGAATAGTACCTTCGAGAGGGTGGAAGAGTTTAAATATTTTGAAACAACTTTAACAAATCAAAATTCTATTGCGGAAGAAATTAAGAGCAGATAGAGTTCAGGAAATGTTTCCTATCATTCGGTGCAGAATCTTTTGTCTTCCAGGTTGCTATCCAAAAATTTAAAGATCAAGATATATAGAACTATAATTTTGCCTGTTGTTTTGTATGGGTGTGAAATTTGGTCGCTGACATTGCGGAAGGAAAGGAAGCTGAGGGTGTCTGAGAACATGGTGTTGAGGAGAATATTTGGACTTAGGGGGACTGGAGGAGATTGCATAACGAGGAGCTAAATGATTTGTACTCCTCGCCCAATATTGTGCGGGTGATAAAATCGACAAGAATGAGATGGGTTTGGCATGTGGCGCGTATGGGTGAGGAGAGGGGGTTGTATAGGGTCTTGGTGGGGAAACCGGAGGGAAAGAGACCACTGGGGAGACCTAGGCGTAGAAGGGTGGATAATATTAGGACGGATCTCCAGGAGGTGGGATGTGGGTATATGGACTGGATTGGGCTGGCGGACTCTTGTGAGTGCGGTAATGAACCTTCGGGTTCCGTGAAATGCGGGGAATTTCTTAACTAGCTGCAAACCAGTTAGCTTCTCAAGAAGGACTCTGCACCATGGAGTAAGTAAGTAAGTAAGTAAG
>Ga0123354_10004123_pt1 | contig 20456 bp, 10 predicted proteins | sample TergutLab28metaG_2_FD_97872 | JGI IMG/M metagenome (GOLD analysis project Ga0123354, IMG submission 97872) | Labiotermes labralis P4 segment gut microbial communities from Petit-Saut dam, French Guiana - Lab288 P4 | ecosystem: Host-associated > Arthropoda: Insects > Digestive system > Gut ...
AATATATAATAAAGCAAGTGTCATCTAGTGGGTCAACCTTTATTCAAATTCCATAACGGTGTTGAACATTTTATATAGTGGACTTGCAGATATGATAATAACATGAAAGACAGAATGGCTGTCTTTATTAGTTTTCTTATGTTATTTGTTACTACTTGTCCTGCATATTTTTTTATTTTATTTCTTCCTCCTCCTGTTTCTTCATCCGTTTTTCCTCTCTATGTCGTTATTGCTGTCGTCCTTAATTTTTGTTAATTATAATCCAACTCTTCTCCTTTTACTCGTCCTTTTCTTACTTCTTATGCTGTGTGTGCCGCGATAGCTCAGTCGGTGAAGTGACTAGGCTACGAACTGGATATCCAAGGAATCCTCTTTCGATTCCCAACAGTGGCAAGATTTTCTTCTCTTTTCCGAACATTCCCGACCGGCTCTGGTGCCCACTCAGCCTCGTACTCAGTGGGTGCCGAGAGCGCTTTCCGCGGGGTTTTGTTAAAAAGGGCGTGCAGCTGACAACTCAATCCATATCCGTGTACTCTTGTAGCATGTACTGGGACAATAATTCCTTCACTTATTTCTATGTTCCTTCATCGTCAGTCTCCCTTACCTTTCATGATCTCCTCCTTCGACACTTTCTTCGTCCTATTCTTTCGTCTCATTCATCCTACATTCTACTCCCTACTTTTCGACTGGGCTCACACTTGAGCGGCTATACTAGCCGGAATTTAGCAAAAAATAAATCTAAATGCAATTTTGTTCACCACTGGATGTGTTACTTATGTAGTGCACACTATATGCTTGTAACAATATCCAGTACGCCGTCACGTTTCTGCGAAGGCACGTGATTTCTGGTAATAAGCGCTCTTTGATGGTCAGAGCTTTGCGCAGTTTTAAATTAATTGTATTATCACCACACGGATGTCCCTGTGAAAGTTTGAATTTCACGAATATGCCCTCGCCTTTTCAAACGAGGATAGGCCGACAGAGCCACGGGTCTCTGAGTAAAACGTCACTAGTACCGAGCCTAACAATGGCAGTGTACATAACTATATTTGGTCTGGTTGTCAACAACAGTTAGGTCATAAGTATCACGTCTTCCTTGATATCACAACCTGACTATATTTTGAGAAGAGTTTAAATAACTATGCTCCTCATTATGCAGTTTTCTGCAAATCCGGTGACCTTCTCTATTTCGGATCCACATTTTGTCTCCGTGCCTTGTTCTCACACACCGTAGGACCCTGTCGTTTCTTTCTGTGAGAGATCAATTTTATGTTCTCATATATTTGACAATGATGATATGATTACGACTACCAATAATTCAGATCAGTTCAATACAATTTATTAACGTGTATGCTTACAGCACAACTGCCTAATATATACAGCCAGCACAAAGACACAAACAAAACAAATAACAGTACAGATACTTAAAAACCAAACAGTAAACAAACAAAACAATCCTTGAGGTAGGAAAAGAAGTATAAAAAGTACTAGGGCAAACGCCCTAAACCCAGAAAAAAAAGTAGATAATTGGATATAAAATGACAGGGATTAGCGCTGATTTCGTTTTATGGAAGTAATAGTTTTCCTAAAGATGTCAACGTCTTTTCACACATGACTAGCAGCCGAAACACACCTAGCAGACAAAGGAATCTAGGAGATGATGATGATAACAATATAGAAGAGTGCCGCACACAGCCGCTGACTGTACCCGCCATACTCATTCTTCAGGTTTATCATCTGACGTCTATCAATCTCAGACCCTTTTCTCCCGCAATATCGCATCGTTACTGCGTCTCGTCAGACCGTAATACCCTTCCCTCTGCAGCATAAAACAGTTTTAGTGTCAGTCATGAAGGGTTACGGGTGACGGTATTTTACACACTTTATTGCTGGTTGCAGGACTTCGACAGTTGTCTAGCTCTCCGATAAGAACACGATGTTTCGTAGACTGGATCTGTTTCTATCCTCAGGCGAAATGTTGGGTTCTGAAAAAAACTTTTACCAAGGACCAAAAAACCTCTGTCAGTAAAGTAATTCGACATATACACCGAGCATGTTCAATTTTTTTGACATTCAGAGGACCGTGCATCGCGATACATTCTTATAATAAAACCAATGAGATGCACTAATTTCTCAAATTTATTTTAGGATTAGAACTCTATATGTTTCGGACAGGTATTCTGCCCATCATCAGAAGTCTAGTACTGTATACACAGCAATAGGTATGTGTCACACAGTACTAGACTCCTGATGATGTGCAGAAAACCTTTCCGAGACATGAAGAGTTCTAATCCAAAAATAAATTTGAGAAATTAGTGTATCTCCTTGGTTTTATTGTAAGAAATTATTTTTTCTCTTTAATAAAACATATTCATCTGGCTTAGTCTTTGAGCTCTACGCAATATATACTACCAGCATCCGGCTTTGTCTGTTTTTCTTTGCTTGGTATTGTTCGGTTTAATGCTTCATATGTTTCCCTGAAGCAGGCTTACGTTTGCCAGAAGGACGAGCGGCACTTCATAGGAGCTTTCAGACCCTTCAAATGCTTATGTTTCTCTATAATAAATTCGGTGTGTCTCAGTACCGCCCCCACCCCACCCTTATCGCTCCGTCTGTCTTTAACAGGAAACAAATAGTTACATTGCTACGTGCGTATAATAACTAGCTATATTATTGGTATTTTTTGTATGAAGAGTATTGTTGAAAATCTCAGTGTTTGTGGTTGGTCGTATTTATATTTTGTGTATATATATATATATATATATATTGCTATGCTCTATAAAGAACTAAAAAACAAAAAGCTAACCATGCGAGTCGCCCAGCCCTCAGTTCAGGAATGAAAGCAGAATAATTGAACATAACATGAGAGAGCAGTATGCTTGTTTTGGTGTGGGAAATTCACATGTCAGAACACACATTACCTCGCAATATGTGTGCGTTTACAAGCCCGCGGTAACAACAACACCCACACCAATGACCCTTCATTAATATATGCAGTATCACATCTGGAGTACCCTACGGGTTCGTTGTCACTAACTTTTCGTGGAAACAGGTAAATGATGATAAAAACTGATCAAGCGTTTTTTATCACTTCGTCTGAAATTATTGTATTTATCCACACACATCCAGGAGTTTGTATTTAATCGAAGAATACGTACAAATTTAGTTCATATCGTGACGGTAGAAAGTGGATCTGCGGTAAAGAGAAAAGAGTCTTGCTGTTTGTGGAAATAACCGCTGTTTGTTGACTTCAACACACGAAATGCGTAAACATGGCACGTGCGCGGAGTAGGCTGAAGTTCCGAATTTAAATAAATTTGTGTTTTTTAACCACTGCGATCGAAATGATTTTAAGGGACACTCAAAACTGTAACGTATGAGACGGCCACGCCAGCCTAACATATAAAGGATCTTATGTTGTGAGACTCTTTTTTCCGTTTCCTCGTTATTTTGCTACCTACCTACCCCGGTAGGATTTTCGGTTAGGCCGGAATTCTCCGATACTCCCTAGTAGTCTATTTTCCTTTGCTCTAATGTTCGTGGTAAAGTAGTGGGCCCTTCACAAGAGATGAAGTTTGCAGCGTTTAACAGTCGTGGTCGCGCTTAGATGGCTACCGATCGCAGGGATATGAAGGGTCGATAAGTAATGGGATACCATTTGTGATCCTGGGACACCGCACAGACTTCCGGGCATGACTGTGCAATCCAGTATGAAGGGGAAAGGTTTACGGCGAATGTACTTGCATGTTTGGACTCCATGTAGCTATTTATTTTCGTTTATCACGGCACACGTGTATCGTGTGTCATCTTTTTGCTCTTCTCTTCTGGAATGGGATATGAGTTCGATTTCCCCCTCTGTTACTCAGTCAATAGAGTAAGCTTTGTGTGAACTGGTTGCTTTCTGTGATGTTCTGTCTCAATTATTAAACATTTCCTCATGAATTCTGGCGCTTTCTAGTGGATGTATAGCAGAGTTGTCAGTACATAACTTCTGCTCTCCCGGCATACAATTTCCGAACGTATATTGAAGAGAATGACAATACAAAAGAGCTTCAGTTTTCTGCGTTTTGTAGAGCAGCTTCTTACAGCAACCCCAAATTATTAAGCTTGAATAAACACATAAAAACAAGTGATTTTTAAAGTAAAACCAAACTGAACTAATATAAATGTGCAGTGTGTGCTTCTGGATGGGCAAAATGTATTAAATCATGTTCATATGCAATAAAATTTAAATATAAACGTAATTTGAGCGGCTTTTATCAGCGGCATTTTAAAACGTACCGTAGTCGTACCCCTGATAAAACGGACTTCGGTTATGAAGGGTTTTTACAGGACATCCCTGAAGATACGTTAGGACCTAATTTGATCTGCTTTGAATAGGCTACATCCGCCTTCTCTCCGATCACCTAAAGTTCGCCGAACATTTCAATCCTCTCGTATCATTCGCAGCTAAGTAAGTGCTGCAATATTTACATTGTCGTTAAGTAACTTGAGACGTATCCACTCTTTGTCCAAAAGCTCAATGTTCTCAGAAGTTATGTCTCTATAATACCGTAATCTCCATTGTCTCCAAGAGATCCTAAAGGCAAGCACCTAAATAACATTTTATAATAGGATACTGTCCTACGGGCCGTTTCTAATCAATTAACAGACAGGTGTGATTTAAGAACAAATTTTTCTTTACATTATGAGTGACATATAACTCTTCTAATTGCTGAATTCCGCGGAATCGCGGTTACATTCCGCAGCGTTGTGAGTCCCTCTTGTGGTTAATATGCCCATCCTTATACAGGTGGCTTATACAGAAACGCAAATGGAACCTATTCCTGAAGACAAGGTAATCAGTTGTTCCAGTAACTTTCAATTTAGTGTAATCTCAGTGGAATAAGGGACTTTTTTAATGCAGATAGATAAATGGACAGACAAACATGTTCAGTCCTTACAAATATGACAAGTACATTAAAAAATGCCTTACAAAGAGCATGTACAATTACGGAGTGGTATCTAAAAATATATACACAGTTTAGATGCTAATACTGCACATATGAAGAAGTACAGTGTTACTTTATTTTTATAGACCTGCTAGAATGATGCTGGGAGAGTAAATGGGAAGTACGTCAAGTATTTAACATTAATCCTGGGGGAAGTCGACTAAGTTGACGACCAAAAACAAATAGTGGAATTGTGTACAAACAGATACAAATAAATGCAAAGCTGGAAAGAGAGGTAAAAAACAGGACTGTCTGGGAGAAGTCCGTTAAGGAGGGGAAGGTCCCCGTTGGAGTGCACTGACATTTAAGCAGAAAAAAAGACGAATAATGAAGACTAGAATGATGTTAGGTGACAAACGAGCGTCGCATTTCATATTGGTGTATTTCCCGAGGTTATAGCAAACAGTGTAAAAGAAAATGGCGTCATTTTAAATACATTTCAGCCTGATAAGTGTAGTTTTAATTAGTACGTTAAGACGGAGAGTGTGTTTGAGCTACAGAGACGTCGAAGAAACGCATATAGAACAACGCCATCATCAAGGTTAAGACTACATTGTTATATGTCAAGTTTGGCACCGACGGAAGAGTGCGGAATAACGATTTCCGAACTGGACGATTTTTCATTCCAGCTAACAATGAATGTTTGTCGACAGTGCTAAGGGCCTTTACACACTGTAACAGTCTGTAAAATCTATGTTCCCGTCAGATTGTGTCACTAAAGCACCCATTTGTTACAGCGTAAGAAGTGGAAACCTTAAAGTTGCAGCACGTAATGAATGAGAAATTTTCATATCGTTGCAAGAAATTGTGTGAGATGTTGTTGCACATTTGCGACAATAGACAATCTCGTCCTTTACCATATCATTAGTGAGTAAAAGGACTTCTTCAGGTGAACACCTGAGGAAGACGTAGCTTGCGAAACCTCGTGTCTGTATAGTGTGGGGTGAGTGTTTTTAAGACGATTTTAAAGGTCTGTTACTGTGTAGTGATGTGTGACAAGTTGCTCCATTGTCAAGAAATTTCATGATGCAGTCTTTCCCGATTTTTGTGTTTTGTCTGACGAAGACACATTTAGAATTAATGGTACTATCATTCGACACAACTTTGTTTATAGGTACACTATAAATCCACATGTAACACGGAATGTGCAGTTGATCTGTCAGATTTATTTTTATTTACGCAGTAATCGCACGTGATGGCTATTTATCTGTGCTGCAGAACACCACTGCACTTCACATAAGCATCTTATTTTTGGAATAAGAGTGCTACTTTGACGAGGACGCTGCGAAAATTCGTTCCCAAAATGAGTGGGGAGCAATTTTCCCATCGATTTTGCCCTGAGATGTGAATAGTTCATAAGAGAAAGGAGGAATATCCGAACCATCTCCTTAATCTTAGGCGTTAGTAGTGGTTTACTCTAACGAGTAAGGTGTAATCTAGAAAACCAAGATCTCTGTGAAGCCTGATATACGTAGACCTAAATGACATTGCTTGTTCTGCGAAATCCCTTACAAACAACAAAAGAAAAATGTCTTTCTTTCGCGGGTCTTTATCGAAGAACTGAGGAAAAAGATTCCGGGCTGAATGGTGGTAGGCATTTCCAGAGATCAATTTGTTCTCAGTTTCTCCATGAAAAAAAAATTTTGGTCTGTCATTTTTGTTCCCAAGCATTTGAAACGTGCTACGCCTTCAAAGGATTATGTTCTGCGTTTGTCCTGAGAATTTAACGTATTTCTTAGCTTAATCTGCACTTTCTTCTAGACCAGACTTCTTACGAGAGACTACTGACTCTGCATTTGTCTATATTATATCAATGTTTTCGTCCATTACATAATGGCATAGATCACCACGTGATGTAACCCATTCAAATTTAACGCTCCTTTCTCTTGGGATATTCTCGAAGAAAAGCAGTGGTAGTGAATTCCCCCTTTTCAGACCACTTTTAATAGGAAATATACCGTACAGACATTTGCCTTTCCGGGATTTACTACAGGTTTAATGTAAACAAAGTTTTATTAACCTGAATATTTTATAGGGTTATCAAACTCGATGAAACATATTATACGAAGTTTATAAACAGCTTAATTATTGCCACATTGCTTTCCCACATTGTCTTAAAGTTTTGACGAATGCAAAATATGTGATCAGTACCTGATTTGTCAGGTCGTAATATATACTTATTGCCTCCAGTAATTTCGTCTGCATATGGTGTTAACCTTGACAGAAGGATGTTGGATAACCTTTTATATGTACTCTATAACAGTGTTGCGCATCGATAATTACTGAAGTCTGTTTTATCACCTCTCTCATAAATTATTGCAACTGTTTGACTACTTCTGTGTTGAGGAATCTCTGTATACAATAATTGTTTATGAAATTAATTTAATTGATTCTGTGTAAACATTAAGAATATTCAGCGTAACTCGATATTGGCATTTAAAGTATTCATAAGTTGTGAAAAATATGTATTATTGCGGATTATTTCCGAATATTATAGCTCTAAAGTACCAGAATGTCTTTCCATTCAATATTTGGTTGGAATTGTCACTAAATTGTGCACACACACATTTCAATATCGTTTAAAATCTGAGAACACTAGAGGAAAGTTCACTTGCCTTTATGTGTGCTTCTGACAGTCGACAGTCTTTGAAACGGGAAAATGAATGTACGTGTTGTGTTCAGCATAATCGTTGATAAACTTTAAAGCAATAGGAAGAGAACAACGGCGAGGGAATTTTTTTTGTAAAGTCGAACCAAGTTTCCTGAGTTGTTGAGGTGAATGCAGATGTTCTTGCATTGTTGTAGATATTTGTTTTGTCTAGGGAGATTTGTTGGTAAGATCCCAGTAAGGGACGAAAATATATAAACTTATGTCAGCTTGATTTTGGTTCCTAGTTTGCATCATTTCTTTTGTTAGCAGAATATAACTTGTTTCTCTTTTTTCCTAAATTCCGTTTAAGTTGTTACTCTGTTCAGAAATTTCTGTTACTTCCACTTTTTTTGTTATTGTTAGCGTTCGGTTTGGCTTCATGTTATTTATTTATTTGTCAGTATTTTTCCTCTTCTAAGAAAGTTCATGTTTTTTTTTGTTGTTATTTCCATTGTCGTGTGTAAATAAGATGTAAGATACTGGACTGCAAAAATGATCATACTTATAAAACCGCAAAGGGGGAAAGAAGTATCAAAATACCCCCCCCCCCCAAAAAAAAGAAGATAAAACAACTGGACCTAAAATTCCTAAATATCTAAAAGAGACTTTTAATTGTCATATTACATTTTTCACCATAATTATAACATTAACTATTAATAAACTTATAATTAGCTGGACTTGTAAAGGTAAAGCAGTCCCATTACAGGCCTGGAAAGACCCAGAGGGTTCCAGGAAGTTAAGGCTCCCAGATTTCGTGACAACGGCACGGGATGGTGGTAGGTTGTCAGCCTTACGCACTGGCCGCCTTTATCCCCAGGATATATTCCTGGTACTCATTTCTGTTAGAGGCTGAGTCGACCCCAGGGCCATGACATATTAGTTGAGATAATTCATAGACATACTTTTTAAACACTAATAATGTAAGATACAACATTAATCCTAATAAGAACTATTAATAAAGTTGTGTTAATATAGAATAACACTTGGAAATAAAGCATATTATGCAAACCAATTTCTCTGTAAAAGTCGATTGGTCTCCAAGAAATCAAAATTGAAATTGTTCTGAAGTATTATAAGACCAACAGCAACATATGGCTGTGATGTGTGGGTCTTGAAAGAAACCATAAAAAAAAACAAGTTAATGGTATTTCAAAGGAAAGTTTTAAGAAAGATCTTTGGTCCTACAAAAGAAAGAGATGATACATGGAGAATCAAAACAAACGATGAGTTAGATGAATTAATAAGACATAAGAATGTAATAAATCACATAAAAGCACAACGATTGATCCGGTTTCGCCATTTATATCGAATGTCGGAAGAGAGAATGGTAAAAAAGTATGTAAGTGGAAACCAATGCCAATACGACCACAAGGGAAACCAAAGAACAATGGGAAGATGATATAAGAAATGACATTAAGAATTTGAAAATAAAGAATTGGATTAGCTGCATCCAGGATTGTAATAAGTGGAAATTGTATGTTGAGAAGGCCAAAATATTCAAAGATTGAAGTTGTAGCGCCTGAAGAAGAAGAAGAAGAAGAAGAAATATTGAATTTTGTTAGACTATATATTTTGCAATTTATATACCTAGGCCTATATTACTCTTTTATTGCCACGTTTACGAGAGCCTGCCATTTGTACCTATCCTGAGTCTATTGAATCCACTCGTCTTCCTCTATTCCTATTTCTTGAAGATCAGTTTCATTTCTCAAGTTCAAAGCCTCACATACGTGTTATAGTGTTTAGGTCTTTTCAGTACTTCAAGCACAGGATCTTGTTTAATATTTTGTAACATGCTGAATTTTTCGCCAGTCCTTAAACAGACTCCTTCCTGGTTAACCAGCCTTTGTCTGCTTTCCCCGATTGCTTATTCCACATATTCTCAGATATCCTCCGTACATGGAAGCCGCTGCCTCCGTCAGCAACCTGAGGACGTGCCACGACTTGACCAAGTTAAAAAATTGATGATAATTCTAAAGAATTTGCAACATCGGTATGATGCATATGGAAACAATTTCCGATACAAAATCATCCAGTAGACGAGAGACCGAACACTAGCTTAATAACCATCTGTCACGATGGGAGGCTGTAGAATGGTTACATCTGGCTGAGATTAGAGCCCTGTGACGGTCTTGTGAAGGAGGAGACAAATTTTCGGGTTAAAAAGAATGCTGGGATTATTTTGAGCAGCTGAGCGACTGTTAGCTTCTGAAGTGGTAATCTGCTGCATGAAGTTTGTTACTGTCAGCATCAGCAGGCTTAGTGGTTGGCGTCAGATTAAACGCCTGTCCTTTTCTCTGCTCTACTGCAAGCAGCTGTCGCATTCTTTACTGCAGACACAATCTTTCTGTTCTCTAATGTCCTTACACTCAATCTTCTTCCGTAAGACCATTAGTCACATGAGTCCGATTTCAATTATTTATCTTGCGCTTCTAATATATTCTGCAATTTATCTTTAAACACACGCCGATTTCAGTGCCGCTACATTCAGTACGCTAATACAAACTGTGAAGGAGAAAGCTAATTGTTTTTTACAGTATTTCTCTCTGTGCTGCCCACAGCAAACCCAGATCCATCTTTACATGTTATGATTTCTTTCAGGATGTAGGTCTCCTAGAAACCTTGGTTTCTCATGTGGCCTGTTTCTTTAAGGGTTTCTGATGACTTGCATCCATCATCTCCTGCGTGTTAAGCGTGTTTGTTCTGTCCATTTTATTCCGCATGCCTTTAAGTCCCTAATAATAAGACTATAACAGTAGACTTTGATTCGACGGCAGGGATGGTTAGGATAGGTTAGGTTAGGTTAGGTTAGGTTAGGTTTGGTTAGATAGGATATAAATAAGTGGAATTGGCATTTTTAATTAGTTCATAGATTTCATTTTGTATTAATGGACTTTACATTCTGTGACGAAGGGTAACATAGCTGTTATTTTTTGTATATTTAGCCGCATGTATTTATCTATCAACAGTGTTATTTTACATTTTTCTATGCTGGGAGATACATTGTCGTTGGCAAACAGATGGTTATCTTAGTTTAGCGTGGGTTTGAAAGCATTTATATTGCTGGGAATTCCACCCAGTTTTTTCCGGAAACTTCCGAGAAGGACGGTTTTTTTCTGGGAATATCCAGAGATACCAACAACCAAATTAGGGTCCAATTAGAAATCGGAATTTCAAACAATCAAGATTTCGACAAGTGATATCTAGGACGATTTGTTAATTAGCTATTCGGAATATTATTTATTTTACCAGATTTTAATCTAGGGATTACTGCACGATATTTTGGTTGGGGAGGCTAACCCTCAGAGGCAATTTGGTTTTTAAGCAGTTCAGATGTGTTCCACATCTCATCGAAATCTTCGAACTCAAGTCGTGAGTGTAAGAAGATGGATATCAAACAGTTTCGTACTGTCTGATGAAATGTATTGAGTGCCGTCGCTGCTTATTTAAAGCTAATTAAAGTGTAATCAGTTCTAATGCAAGAAGGACTTTATTAAGAACATCCAATGAAGCAAGTGAATGAAATTTTATGTGTTTCATTTGTGAAGTGGCCGCAGAGTGGAACGCTGTGGTGTCCTGCAGTGTCACATTCCTACTCACAATGAGAAGTGTCCCAGCACTTTATCAGCCAAACTGAGCTATTTAAATGTATTTTGAGCTCTGTACTTAACCTCATGTTCACAAAATCCATCTTATAAAAATCCTCTTCCCCTTAGGATATCTTGCTACTGGCGCCCTCTCAGACATCATTGATATATCAGGAATAAAGGTAACAGCAGAGTTAAGCTTGGAAAGAATGTCAAGAACACTGGTCAACCAGATTTTGCAACATGGTTAGAAACAACTGCTTTGCATATTTCATTGCAAAAATCTCAACTTCCTATTTAAAAAAACTTCCACAATATCACATTCTTTTTCAAAAAGCGGATGGCTTTTTGAAAAAAGTACGTACAATTGTAAAAACGTATACATTTCCTTGCCATCATAATTGTGCCCTCTGTCCTGTAGGAGAAGAGAGTATAATATTAAATTTCCAACACATTTCCCAACGTGAAATGCCGTACACTGAACATTCCCACCCTGGTCGTGACCTTGAGAGGATATGTTCGGTACGCGAATTATTACTATCCTGCTCTCAAGAAGAGCTGAAGGATCATCTGCATTCTCTGATGCCAGCCACTTTCCTCACGGTGATCAACAAAGCTACTTGAATCTTTCCAAAGAACAGGCAAAACTCCTATAAAAAAGACTGTGGCAGTGGAACTTGCTGGATAAATATAAAAGAATATCCCTATTCAGAACTGACATGCAAATATACCGGACAATACAGAATAGATTTTCTTTGTTTCTGCAGTGATGGAAGTGACCTTATGGGAGACCAGGGATTTCCACATCATCTTCACTTTCCACTGATGTACTGCAACTACGCTTCAAAGCTGTTGTGTTGCATAATGGGAACTTGATACCACTGGTACCTGTTGTCCATTCAGTGGCTGGGAAGAGAGTTGTAGGAAAGTATGTCAGTCTTACTAAATGCAGCTAATTACATGCAGCAGCACTGTTGGCAGGTGTGTGTGTGGATCTTAAGGTGACTGGAATTTTACACGGACTGCAGGCGGGATAAAAATCGTTGCTGTCTTTTTTTGTGCATGTGGGACAGTCAAGCAAGGGAAAAACTTTGCATTGTGAAAGACTGGACAGCCCCCAAAACTTGGTGTCATGGAGGCTGCATTCCGAATCTCATGAAGATGCTTCTGCATCCACCACACATTAATTTGGGACTTATGAAGAACTCTGTGAAAGTCGTGGACAAAAGTGTTGAGGTTTTCCTCTACTGGAACAGGAACGTGCCAAGTCTTAACAGTAGCAAAGTTAAACGAGGGATCTTTGTCGGTCTGTAAATTAGAAAATATGTGCTTCACTAAAATGTCGGAAGGAAATTGAACTCCTTCAAATCATTGTTCCATGAATCTCTGGGCAACAATAACAGAGAAAAATTACCCAAATATCATACAAATTCTGGTACAGAAATATCATAATTTAGGATGCCAAATGTCATTGAAGACCAACTTCTTACAACCACACGTCAGCTTCTTTGCTGAAAACGTAGTAGCCGTTAATGACGACCAAGTTGGATTGGTTCATCTGGATATAGCTAAAATTGAACAACTGTGTCAAGGAAGGTGAGTGCCGGCTATGTGTGGCGACTATGGCTGGTGTCTCTGTAGTGAAGATAGAACTTACGATAGCAGTTGCTTCTCATTTGGTATTTTAATTAGTACAAAACATAGAGAAAGTAATGTATATCAGTTATTTTATAATTACTTCATTATTACAGATTATCTATTGGTATATATTCTAGGTTCTTCTCATCGTTTTAAAGCATGCAATATGTGTTTCCTGCTCGTAACCCTTGACAGCTCCAACATGAGATCTGCTATAATCAGTAACAAGGTTACATTGAGGCAGGTTCATGCGACCATTGTTACAGTGGAAAAGCAATGAGTATTGCACTACCTGAGTGTGTGTGTATTGGTAGCCTTAGATGTCCAGCATGTAATTTGTATGCCCCTTATTTTCATTTGTGGCCTACCCGCGTTACAATATTGTTCTACATTATCTCATAAATGGTAAAATTTTCGAAAAAAGATACTGAAGACAAAATGTGTGTTTTGATTTGCTCCACAACATTTGTCTTTGTCTGTACTCTTAAAAAAAGAAAATCCTAATTTCTTTTACCGGAAAGTTGAATAATTCGTGGACCCACGCAGATGTCGCACATTTACCTGGCGGTTCACCCAGGCCTGGGGCTCCGTCATGAATCGATTGCGCTCAAAAGCTTACATGTGTTGTACAAAATGTTTGTTACTTTTCAGCTAACGTCTGAAATTTACCCACAGTTGCCTATAGGACAACAGCTACAGCTAGGAACTAAATTGCGCCTGAATCACTTTATACATCTCCATTCTCTTATATTAGCACACAATAAAATGTATTCATCTACTCTCAAGACGGACTCCGATCTATGTATTTAGTAAGGTAGTTAGTCAAAAGTAAAATGTAAGATATATTTGCCCTTGACTCAACAGTGAAGGTGTGTAAAGATACAGGTAAATTTCTACGTATTCTTAGCCTTGGTTCCCATATGAAGGTGGATGTATAATTTCAAGTTCCTATCGCTTTGCATCTCTTTACGAGTGTCGAGTTTTACACGTTGTTTGGATCATAAATAAAAAACAAGGCTGTTTTATTCCGCCATTTTTTATTTTAATACGTATTGTGTGTTTGGTGATCCGTCAGGTTTGTGAAAACCAAGACCGTCTGAGGAAGACTAAGTTCGTCGTCAATCACGACTGTCCTTATATCATAACAGTGTACTGTTAAAGACGAGCTACATGTTTCGGCTAAAAGGACCATCATCAGTCTTTAGGTAAAAATACAAAATGGCTTAAATTGTGTACTTATTTTACTTTTTGCTTTTGTATATAAAGCCTGATAATGGCCCCTTTGCACCAAACACGTCATTTAACCTTACTGGAACACTCTTACACAACTTTTATTACTACACTTACTGTATTTATTATGCCATTTATTATACATGTTTATACATTGTTTTACTTGCTGCTTTTATTATGTACTATACTATACTATTACTATTAATTTACTTGTTTTATAATACTGTTATACAGTAGTTGTGTTTTTAGGAGTAATCTTATTAGTTAGTCAAATGTAAAACACAATAAAATGTCCTTCATTAAAACATTTAGAAAAATTTCCCTAGGTCATTCCCAAATACGTAGTTCGTTCCTATAATTTACTGGGTGTGGGAGTAGACACTTCAACAGATATAACAGTCTGCAGTAGACATAGTTCTGCAACTAAATGACAAATAGGAGACATTTATCATTTGACATGGAGAAATAACATGTTAAGAAAAGTAAAACTCTGGATTGGACGATGAGAAATGTGATATATGATACTTTATACTTCATGGTAGTTTCCTCTTTACTTTTGTAATCCTTTGTAATAACGTTACGACAGAATCTAAGTCGAAGTCAACTAGTGAAATAGCTGATGACTTTTTGATGGTACTGAGTTTGAACTTACGGTAATGGAATAATTTGATGGCGACTTTGTCCTTGCCGATTACATGTATCGACACATCGCTGCTGTCAATTGCCCCCTCAGTATCAAAACAACGTCTTGTGTTGAAATGCGTCCGTAGCTGGAAGAGTGCACAGAAGGGCTAAAACACAGTGATGGTTATCCTATTAAGTGGCTTTATAATGACATACAGAAGAACGGCCGTGACTCTGAAGATCGAAGTCCGCTGCTGTGTGGTGCCGTGGGTTTTGTTAGGTAGGAAGCAGCGTGTCTAAGAAATCTGCTGCTGCAGAGTACATTGGAGACGTTTACACTCCGTCTCATCTCAGCAGAGAATAATCTCCAAAAGAAAATATTTTGTAGCTTCCTACAGAATACACAGATGCCTACGGAGAGACAAACACACTTGATTTACATATTCATAGCTTCAAAAGAGATCTACCCACTGCGAATATGCAAAATTTGTCATATATAGGCGTATATTCTCGTGGGCATACATAAGCACAAGATGAATATATGATAAATAAATATATAGGAGTATGTATAATATATACATACATATGTGCATATTATTCCAAATCTTTATCTTTCTAGTCCATGAGATAAGACACTATTATAGTTAAAGAGTTGGCCAAAAACAGTGTTTTATTTTGAAGAATTTGAGAGCTGCCTATGCTTCGACCGATTTTGCATTCTCTGCATTTTCCTATAATAATTCCTGTCTACGTAGCAGCATAATTTATTATATCGCGCCCTCCTCCAAGTACTTTTCAAGATTATGGTTAGCGTATTAAATGCAATTGTAATTTCAAAGCATTCCTAAAGTGCTGTATCTTACAAGATTTTTAAGTGGAATTTTTTTGGTGTAAATAACTAGAGATTCTCAGCCTCATAGGTTTGTATAAAATAATAGCCTACATTGTGAAGAATGTATATTATGTATCACCCTGTCTATTACGTTACACACTGTGTAATTTTCTACTTCCTCTTAATAAGTATTCTGTCTTAAGTCTGGTTAGGTTTCTTAGCAATTTTTTCTCGAAGGAAGTGTTATAGAGTATAAAGAATCGACCTTATTTCTGAAACCGGTATTTAATTTTCTTTGTCACAGAAAATGTCTACAGTAAGATTTCTTCCTTCTGCGTCCTGACGACTTGAAGTTTAGTGTGTGATTAACAAAGTACCCAAGGATTTTTCTGCCTTCTTGGCAGCAGAAAAATCCTACTCTGTCACAAACCAGAAGGCACTTATTTTAATTTTCGAGGGCGTGGAAGCCTCAGATCTGCTTCACACGACTCTGACCCGCAATACAGAACTTTCTCTTCAGTAAACAAATCCTAAAGAAGTTGGCCCAAGCAATCATGATCCCGACTTGTGTCCTAGATACGCCGTGTTCGTGTTTGGCCCGCTGCACCGACTGTTCCAAACAAGAGTTTAGTAGCTTTCCTCAATCCCTTTATTCCGGGATAGCAATTTCATTAGATTTACTCTCTTTTCAGATGTGGCGGCGTGCAGTCAGGCAGATAGGTAGGCCTACCGCGCAGCTTTATCATCTACCATGACGATGGAGGTAGTATGTTAATTTAAAACCTCGGTAAATATCCGTCAGAATAAAAAGCGCCACGCTTCAGAAGACGGTTTTCTTTACAGTCACCGCCGAGAGATCATCATGTTTCACGCACCTTAAATTACGTCACTACTTCATCCGTCCCTTTTCTTTCCAATTCATTATTATAAAATGTCTCCGGACAGATTGTAACAAACAAGGAATTCAAATAAAAAAAATTCATTATTATGTATTAATGAGTTACAAGTTAACCTACAGTTTCTTAAATTAACTCAAAATAAAAGAATAAAATAAATGTTAGTGTTTTATTTCGTGCAGCAAACGTAGATATGCGCCCAGTTCGCTACTTGTGTCTATGAACGTAGTTTGAACATGAATGTCGACGTCTACATGCGAACACATTACAAGCAGCAGTTATCCTAAAGCATGGTATCTCATTGCGGTAAATAGTGTAGCAGAGCTTAATTCTGAAATAATATAGGACTTTAGAATCTGACACAGAGAGATAGAGAAAGAGAGTTCAAGGGGGGGAGGTTTGAGGGTGGAATATGAGTCTACGGTTTATAGGCCAGTTTTCTAAAGGTCCAGAGGAATGCTCGCTCTCTGTCAACTCAATTTATTCGTCGTCTCCCAAACCGTATAATGAAGTCCCCATACTGGAAGTAGGTATTAATTTAGCCCACTGAAGCATAAAGTTTATGTGTATTACGTGTAGGTAGAACTTCAGTTTCCGCATCACAGAGAACACAGACCGTTCCCATTACAAATACCAGCCGATTAGTAATGTTGAGGTAAATAAGAGCGGTTTGTCTGAAAAATCGTCTGGTGCAGGCTACAACCTGTGGCAGAATGCAGAAAGTCTGGATGTTAAAGATGGTTCTTCGTGTAAGGGACTGTAGTCGTCACTGTTCTGTGAAGGGTTAATACGCGACGCAGACAGAGCAGGGGACTTTGTTTTGCAACTTTTCATCATAAAACCGCCTCGTCACAACATACCTCCACCCACTCAACTTTTTTTTCTTTGTCTGCCTCAACCCCAGCCAAGTTATTGAAAATACGAACAAAGAGTTCCCCGGAAGCCTTCTCTCAGAAATTGTGGCCGCCTATCGAAGAGACAGGGTACGTCACATAATAACCAGTCTAATATAGAACAAGCAAGAAGCCTTTTGGCTGAGAAAGGCGAAAATTGTCGGTAGAAGAGTTTCTGAAATTGTGGTTACGAACAGAAATACAGATAAAAAGAAGTCACACTTGCTCTTCGTCACTAGACCAATTGATCTAAAACGAGTTCAACTTCCTGTTTCATTATCTGAAATACTGTCAAAATAAAGTAAGAAACAGACTTAAAATTAATCCTTCTAATTCCAGTTGCCTTAAAACATTCTGCAGTCTACTGCATCTTCTCTGTTACACTCAGGTACCAAATATATATCATTTATAAATCTAAAGCATAACGGATTATTTTCTTGTACGTTGCAGTGCGAAGTACAACTTCCATCTCCTTTTCTTAAACACAACCAGCAGGCTATTTACTCAATAATCAGACACTCCTGATCCATTATAATAAAGTTCGTTGGTGTAATATCATTTTTTAATGTGCATGTGCCAAAAGCGATGACTGAAAAGACAGTTTTATGGGAAATTATAGAGGTTTTTGATAATTTTTTTAAATACCTTACGAAAATTCTGTTAGGAGATTTTAATGCAACTTTGGTGGAGAAAGGTTATTTTCAAATCGACAATTGGGAATGAGAGTCTACGTCAGGATAGTAATGATAATGGTGTTAGAATCGTAAACTTTGTCACATCAAAACATTTAGTTGTTAAGGGCACGATGTTCTTTTTGATGGAAAGACTCACAACCAGGTTGATCATATATGGTTACATAGGAGATGGCATTCGACTATACTCGATTACAGTCTTTCAAGGGATCCGACTGTGATAATGATCACTAACAGGTGGTTGCAAGAGTTGGGAAAAATTGGCAGTAAATAAACAAGCAGCATAGAATTTGGATGTGGAGAGATTTATATCAGGAAACTAAGTGAGCTGGAGGTTAGGAAACAGTAATAGATTATACAGGCTTGCAGCTTTGCTGAATTTAAATAATAGCGAGAATCTAAAGAGAACTTGGGAGAACATAAATGAGAATATCAACACCTCATCTAAAGAGAGTCTAGGTCTCTATGATTTGAATCAGCATAAATCATAGTTTGATGAAGAATATTTACGACTTTTAGATCAAAGGAAGCAGGCTAAAATGCAGTGGTTACAGGATCCAAACCAAAGCAGTATAGATAATCTGCACAATGTAAGACGTGCAGCTAGTAGACATTTCAGGAACAAAATAATTGTAATACCTGAATGCCAAAATTGATTAACATGAAACTAACAGTAAGATAAAAGCACCAAAAACTTGTAATGTGGCATCAATGGCTATAGGAAATCTTACCAGCCTAGAACTGACATAGAAAGTGATGAGAAGGTTAATTTGGATCTACACTCTGACAGTGTTTTGGTTAGGTGAAAGAAACATTTTTCTCAGCTTTTGAATGTACACGGGTTTAATGATGTTAGGCAGACAGCAATACATCCAGCAGAGCCACTAATGACCGAACCGGGTGTCTTTGGTGTTGAGATGTCTATAGAAAAGATTAAAACACGAATCACCAGGTGCTGATCAAATCTCAGCAGAATCAACTACAGCCGAGAGTAGACCAATTCGCAATGAGATCCATAAACTTATTAATTCTATTTTAAATATAGAGGAATTGCCTGAGTTGTGGTAGAATTTGATCATTGTACCTATGTATAAGAGGAGTGAAAAAACAGATTGTAGTAATTATTGAAACATATCACTTTTTGTCAAATACGTACTAAATTTTATCCAATATCCTGATTTCAAGTTTGACTCCATATGCACAGGAAATTCTGGGGTATCATCAGTGTGAATTTCGATGCAACATGTCAAAAGCTAATCATATATTCTGCTTTCGTCAGATACTGGAAGGAGAAAAGGAATATAATGAAGCAGAGAATCAGGTTCAGGAAAGCCTATGATTCAGTTAGAAAGGAGGCTTTATATAATGTTCTCATTGTGTTTGGTACCCTATGAAACTAGCAAGGCTAATAAAAGTGTGTTTGAATGGAACTTCTAGCAGAGTTCAGGGAGACAAACATTTGGCTGGCATGGTTATGGTAAGAATGGTTTGAATCAATGAGATTTTTTTGCCATTGATTTACAGCTTTGCTTTGGAATATGTCATTAGGATGATGCAGGGCAAGCAGGATGGGATGAAATTAAATAGTAAACATCAGCTTTTGGTTTATGGTGAGAACGTAAATATATTGGGAGGAAGCGTACATACTATAAAGAAAAACACAGAAAAGTAATTAGTTGCTAGTAAGTAGATTATAGTAGACAAAAATGCTGATAGAACTAAGTACCTGGTCATGTCTCGAGATCAGAATGTAGGACGAATACACAATATGAAGATTGGTAACATCTTGGAAAGGGTGGAACAATTCGAATATTTGGCAACAGTCTTAACGAATCAAAGAAGAAGAAGGAAGAAATAAAGAACATATTACAGTCCCGGAATGCTTGTTATCATTCGGTGCAGAATCTTTTGTCTTCCAGTAAACTATTCAAAAATATAAAGCCTAAGATTTACAGAATGATAATTTTTCCTGTGATTAAGTATGTGTGTGCAACTTGGTCACTGACAATGACGGAGGAAAGTAGGCTGAGGAGAAAACATTAGATCTAATTTATAGGCGACCGACTGGTTTCTCTTTAGCGCATACGTTTCAAATTTGCGTGTTCTCTGGGCAAACAACGTAACCACCCACACTAATTAATATTTTACACTGTCTTCTTATTCTTTTCCACTTAATTCGCTTCAGTAATTTAACGTGTTGGGAAAATACAGGGCTATTCGAAATTATCGTCGGGGTTTTAACAACTTGTCATACACAATACACTTGAGATAGCAGTATACAGGGTGTTTCACGACTTTACGGCATAACTGCAGGAGGTGATTTCCTAGGCCTTTGTGATCAAAAAAGTTCATGTAAACATGTGTCCGATTTTGGACGGTTACGGAGTTATGACCGTTTTTTAATTCCCGTACACGCCCTCGTG
>Ga0123354_10004125_pt1 | contig 20452 bp, 14 predicted proteins | sample TergutLab28metaG_2_FD_97872 | JGI IMG/M metagenome (GOLD analysis project Ga0123354, IMG submission 97872) | Labiotermes labralis P4 segment gut microbial communities from Petit-Saut dam, French Guiana - Lab288 P4 | ecosystem: Host-associated > Arthropoda: Insects > Digestive system > Gut ...
AGTTATTCCTGCCTCACACATTCCTACAATCTCCATGTCGGTATTAGGAACTGTAGTGTGTATATAAGGCGACATCGAATTGCATGAATGCGTTTAAACAAACGTCCTTCGGTTATGCGAAATGGCTGAAGTTTCTATGGAAACCCACGGCAAAACAAGCAATAATTTTCTTAAAAATAAAAATAAAAAAATAATAAATTTCATTTAGGACGAACTTTTGGTTAAAGAGAACAGAATAAATTTGATGTTTTGCTGACCGTACATCTCAGTATATTTGTCTCAGTATTTGACCAACTTAAAGCACAAAATCTTGTTTTATAATAAGTTTATTATATTCCTCTACATGTTTCGAGCACTATGTACTCATCATCAGTAGGTCAAAATTGTATTATACAGCATCTGGTATCATCACACCTGTAGGTGGGCGTCCGGTGCACAGGTCGAGAGGAGACTGGTACCAATATAACACAATTTTGACCTCCCGATGATGAGCACATAGTGCTCGAAACATGTAGAGGAATATAATAAACTTATTATAAAACAAGAATTTGTGCATTAAGTTGGTCAATTATTAAGGGAACAGAATAAATTTCCGCCGGTCCCAGTGGCCGCGCGGTCTAAGGCGTGGGTCTGCGGCCGCTCGCTTGCTGAGATCGTGGGTTCGAATCCCACCGGGGGCATGGATGTTTGTCTGTTGTGGGCGTTGTGCGTTGTCAGGTAGAGGTCTCTGTGACGCGCAGATCACGCGTCCAGAGGAGTCCTACCGACTGTGGTGCATCGTTGTGTGTGATCTAGAAACCTCATGAATGAGGAGGCCGTGGCCCGCGTTGGGCCGCAGCGCTAAAAAAAAAAAAAAATTTCCACTACTTCCAGCAATTTTGCATTCTTCTAAGCCTACTCAGTAACATCAGAATCTGTTAAAGTCGCCAAACAGCCTAACATTCCAGGAGAATAAAATTCCAAATGTTGTGTTTTGTTTTGTATTATTTCCACACAGACGGTGAAATTACAAGAATTTCATATTTATATTTCAACATACTTTTTAAACTACAATAATAAAATTACAAGCACCGGTGCTTTTTAATAACACCTGAATGTGTGATTCTGGGAAAAAAATGTATGTACACAGAACTTAAACTGAAAGCCACTCAGCCATTCGAATTACAGACAGAATTAGCGTTTTCACCGAAATATCTCCTCTAGTAGCAATGGGAATGTCGTGTTGCATTTACATTTTGTGTTTATAAAATATGATGGTGTTTCTATTAATATGCAAATTAAACGTAATGCATTTCACATACCTGACACTAGTCTATTGTTGGACTCGATAGCTACTCTACATGAAAAGCAGAATTACAATACGTTCACATTTGTCTGGTTGTCTTCATGTTTCACTGCCTTGTAACAATGTCTTATATCTAACAGGAAAACAATAAACAACACATTAATGTTGATACCAAAGTCACGATCCATAGAAGGAACTCGCTAAATATAGGACGCATAAACAATTCCACGATCTCACTTTAACTCTAAGAAGCAGAGTCCTTTTTCAAAGCTAACAGATCCTCATTTACTCAATTATTACACCAACCACTGCCCATATATAAAATTTAAAAAATTTACACATTAAAACATTAAAAACGCTCCGACATATTTCGGTCCTAAGACCATCCTCAAGGAGCTATATCTTCCTTGCTAAAGTCACACTAGAAATAGTCACAGATTAATTTCATTGTACCAGTTGGGTGTTGTGGCAGCATGCCGTGTTGTGTAATGTTATGTTGCGAAGAGTGCCCTGATACGGATGTGCATTCTGTGCTTCGTTGCGTGATACTGTGTAAATTTTATATACGTGCAGTGGTCGGTGTAATAATTGAGTAACTCGACAACATGCACGGTGTAATAATAAAAATAGATCCTCATTTCTTCAAGAAATAACACGTGTTTTGTTGAGACCGACGGTGTATTATCATGTTCAATATAGCCCGCCAATTGTCTATTACCTGAAAAAGATGAATCCAGTCCCCGCCCTCTTATTCTATCTCTTTGAAATCCTTTTTAATATTATCATTCAACATAGGCTTATTTCCGTCCATCGCGCTGTTTCCTTCAGACTTTCCAACATAAAACATCACATGTATTGATATTTTCCTTCATGCGCAAAAAATACTCCACCCAGACCACCTAATTTTCCGTCGTTTGATCACCCAACGTTTACGTAATTTTGGTGACGAGTAAAAATCATTCAGCTATTCATTACGCAATTTTCACCATTCTCGTGTTACTTATGCTTTCTTAGGTCCAAATTCCTTCATCATCTTTTTTTTTTAATTCCGTTTATCACCTTAAGCTAACAGAAGGAATCATGTCTCACAACCGCATTACAGAGCAGCATAATTATAGGTCCGCACACTTTAGTGTCTAAGTTTAGGAACAAGACTGGAAGAAGAAAGATTCTGAACTTTTAATTACCTAAATTTGACATTGCCCTTCACTTTCGTGCATGCTGAATCCATTTTACACGTCATTGCAAAATATTTAAATTTTGATATATTTCGACAAACAGTATGGCCATATTTTGCGATTATGTCCTGCATTTTGTTGACAAAATATTAAAAAATACGTATTTCGCTCAACATTAATTTCTAGGCTAAATCCATATTGGTTATTGCCACTGCGCATGTTTTTTTCTATATGGAAGGTTGGTTTTTGTTCAGTGAATTCGTAATATCAACGTACACGCAAAAGGGATGTGTCCCAGTCAGTTTGAAACCCCTTTTTGCCTCCTTAAGCCCTGTTAATTTTGTATTAAAATTCAAAACTGAAAAGCACAGCCGATAAGGTCTCTACTTTTTACGAAAATTCTGAACAGAAACCTTAAGACACATAATTCCCATTAGCTAGAATTCACTACAGATTTCATTTGGAAACTTGCTACTTAACGTAATTAGTTCCATGATTCGGGCCTCGCTTTACATATTAAAATGGATAAATGAAGAGAATAAAATAATATAGCCTATAGAACATTAAATTGAATTTAATAATTAATCGCATTATTTTGTAAAATATCCTCTGAACGAAAAAAGCCTGTCGTTGCGATATCGTCTACATTATTGACTGTAATTTACAGCTAATATGAACTGCTACAGCGCAGTTAATCACGTTACAGGCAGGCAGTCGGAAGTTAATTCTTGTAGTATGAAGATTTTAAGGTTCTTTTGCAGGCGGCTATAAATTGTGCCGTCTTTTGGGCTGTGATGCCATACGGCCCGGTAGTAATTTCTCGACGCTTCTTAAAAACACGCTGCCTTCTTTATCCTAAATATGGAGGATACAGTTTCTTCTAAAATTTCTGTACATTCCTACAACACATCATAAGGTATCTCATGCCTCAAGATGGCAGTTTTCAGTAATTGTCATATGTGTGCCTGTGCGTGCGGGTGGATAGGCTAAATATTCGTTGTATCTAAAACCATTTAAAACAAAGTGTCAGGTCATAATTATACATAAGATTATAACGTATTTTCAACCACGCAATTTCAATGTGTATTTTGAAACATTTGTAAGAAAATCTGTAAGTGTTTGTTTGGTCTTCAGACAATGCAAGTGTTGTATTACACCTGTGTGAAAGAAAGGAAGCAACATGCCTTGAAACGTTTCAGCGTAAACTGTCAAACAGTTGAAATATCTTCATCATTTTCCGAGAGGAAATAATCATGAACAAACATCCCCATTATGCCACATATTTATATATTTTTTGACGTTTTGCTGACCGTGCATCTCAGTATATTTATCTCAGTATTTAACCAACTTGATGCACAAAAGTTTTTTATAATAAGTTTATTTCATGTCTCTACATGTTTCGAGCACATGTGCTAGAAACATGTAGAGACACGAAATAAAACTTATTGTGAAACAAATTTTGTGCATCAAGTTGGTTAAATACTGAGATAAACATATTTATACATTTAGGGCAAAGAATGCATAAAAATGATGAGTGGCGTAGTGCCAAAAAACGTGTCTCCCCCTCCCGTACTGTTAAATGTGATCAACACTTCATCTATTTCAAATGATTTTCCCATCTTCATGCCCCTTACTATCCAGCGTCGATTAAGCAATACTGAAATATTGGCGAGGAGAAAGTCACACACAATTCCAGTATATGGTGAGGTGAATTCCGTCAAAAAAAAACTATAAATTATGGCTAAATGATGGTGTTTATTAGAAAGGAAAAACTACATGTTTTGGCCTATAGCAGCCATCTTCATGTTCTGACAATTTTCTGCTAAAAGAGTTTATATAATGTGCTTAATTTGCGTGGTGATGTTGAGATCTCATCATCATTCTGCGTGCTATTGTTAAGCTAAATTGTTGGGATGTCAATGGATTTGTAGATAGTTCGGTGTGACACACCTCAGAACACAATTCCTGGAACGCTATGGAGAAGAACGAATAATTTTCGGTGTTGGACAAGAAACGATCACATGTGACCAGTGTTTAAGCTCCATCATTCACTGCGAGAAAGTAAGGGAACTAAAGACAGAAAACCTGTCGCTCAGCGGTTGCCGGTATCCGATTTTACACCAGTTAGAAAGAAGTTAAAAGTGCAGAAGAAAAAGACGAAGTTCGCGAAAGAGTACAGCGTTCTTAGGCACGAAGCCGTGTAGTCTGATAAACACGTAACAATGTTTCGGGGATAAATATTACTTCTATTTGCAGGGTTCATCACACCCAGTACACGAAACGTACGTTCAGCCAGGTAGCAAATATATCATACACTATTATAACATTCTTGTCTAAATTAGCACACAAATTACATTATCCATGGCAGTAAATTTGAAGCAAGCCAAATTAAATTTTGTCTTGAATACAGCCTAAGTTCTGTGGGCCGGGTAGCTCAGTCGGTATAGCGACTGAGTACAGGCTGGACGGTCCAGGATCGAATTCCGCTGGGGATGAGATTTTCCGTCCGTCAAGACCGGCCCTGGTGCCCACCCAACCTCCTGTAAAATGGGTACCGGGTCTTTCCCGGGGGTAAAGTGCGGCCAGGGCGTGCTGCTGACCACTCACCCCCTTCTAGTGCCGCGGTCATGGAACAGTAGAGCTATACCTCTACCCACCCTTTGGGCCACACCGGGCCTGTAATGAGATCACTTTACCTTTTACGGTCTAAGTTAAAAAAATGGAGTAATTCCACCATAAATTTACATATTATAAACACTAAGTAAATCAAATAATTTGACAGAATCTTCTGTTGTGAAATTCCATTCTGTTGAAATGTAAAGTGTAAAGTTGGTCACCTCAGAATTTTCAGTTTTACTTATGTTCTTTTTGCAAATGCCAAACATCCAACAATTTACCTGCCTGTACCTTCGGCCATCAGCCTGCTCTACATCTGGCCAGCTGGCTGGTACAGTATTAATTCTACCGATTTATGCAAACTAATTCTGCAACAGGCTGTTATATCTGTAACAAGTCACTCAAAATATTTGTTACTGTAACTTAAACTAAAACAAGAATGCATAAACGTAAGTACAATCCCAGAGCGCTTATCTGGAAGGCAGAGCTCTCTCGGGGAAGGGTATGAAAGCGTATAGTAATGAGGAGGTAGAGCTCCACTCTTTCTTTAGCCTCGGCACTGTATGGAGAAGAATAATTAGCTTCACGTCTCAGCTGCCAGTAAACAGTCCCGTCGCCTTCTAGACGCTTTTGAAAAGAAAAAAATCTGCTGCCCCTGTTAAGACTCGAACGAGGAATCCTCAGTATTCCAGCACGTATTCTAATCACTGTACCGAATACACTACGTAGCCACTTTTATGTATAAATACATATACGTATACGATTTGCCTAAGATGTAGGAATACATAATTACATTTTCTTTAACACGCGAATCTTACGACAGCAATGTCTAAGGCTCTACCTGCGGCTATGTGGCTCTAAATTAAAAGTGTCCCGGCTACGTCATTTACCTACCTATTTTGACGTTCATAGGGCCGTGCATCTTAATATTATTTCTATAGTAAAACCAACTAGATGCACCAGTGTATCAAATTTATTTTATTTTGGAATGACAAACTATATGTTTCGGACGGTCTTTCCGTCCATCATCAGGAGTCCAAGACTGCACATACAGGAACAGGCATTTGTCAAACAGATACTGCTGTCTGTCCGAAACATGTAGTTTGTCATTCCAAAATAAAATAAATTTGATACACTGGTGCATCTAGTTGGCTTTACTATAGAAATAATTACCTACCAATCTCCGATTCTCAACAACAACACACTTCCAGGCACTTCCCAAAGAAAAATACCTACGTAAACTCTCTTCCTGAACACACACTGAGCCCATGAATAAAGAATTAACTTATGTATAAAATTTAATTATTTTATTTTTTATGGCTCGACAAACCCTGGCGGAGATAGGCCTCTTCATTGTTGAGGTTTCTAGATCACACTCAGACACACCACACTCAGTATGACTTCTCCAGACGAGTGATCGGCCCGTCGCAGAGACCTCTACCTGACAACACGCAACACTCATAAGAGACACACATTCCTGCCTCCTGCCGGATTCCAACCCTCAGTCCCAGTAAGCGAGCGGCCGCAGAACTACGCCTTAGACCACGCGGCCATTGGGATTGGCAGTTATCAGTACGGGTACGAGCATACAGAAGAAGACAAAGTATGCCAACAAAAACATAAGTAAGCATGTCAGAGGGCGTAATTAAAGAGGCAAGAATGACGAAAATAAACTTTTGGTAACACTCTACACAGCGTAATTAAAGAGAAACCAACAGCTGAAAGGAACATAAGTGAACATAAGTGAATATGTTATACAGCAGAATTAAGAAGGCACCAGTGACAAAAAGGAGCAGGCTTGTACATGGAATGCAGCGTAGTTAAACCGGACAGTAAGAGATGAAAGAAATGTGTTGACGTATTACAAAAAGTATCTACACAGAAACCATCTGTGGTAGGACAGCAGTAACCAGTGTGGATGCGATTTACGTTAAAAATGTTCGCAGCAATCTATGAAACCGCACAGGGTCATAACCCAGAAGCCCAACTTTCAACTTTTGTGAACGCAGTAATGAAACTTATAGTGATATAAAATTCGATGCGCTCTTAAGTAGAAACGCGTGTTTTAGCTGCTGAATAGAGACACGGCGTAGCACGCAATTAGTTATGTTTGGATTGCTGATACTTAAGATATACCTTAACCTTTTGTCGCCTAATGTCAACTATAGTGGTCGTACCCCACCGCTAACCTCTAAAGTTGCATTTTATATATTTATTCAACAAGTATAGGTACTGAATATTTTAAACATGGCATATATTCTCCATTTTTTCTCTTCAAAATGCAGTTTGTTTCATAATTCTAACGTATTTGGTTCCTGTATTATTCACATTTTATATACAGGATGTGCTAAAATTAAATAAAATATTTCCGGCGCCAAAAGATTAATTTTAGAATAAGGTGAAATCTCAATATAATACACAAAGGAGTTTCAAGAAAAACAACAAATACTCTGCAGCTGAGAAATTTATTCTGACTTTGATGTGCACGCGACCAACTTGTAGCAGATGGCACACGTCAGGCCTTCAAGTAGTCACCTTTGAAATTTAACATTTGCCCCAGAGCGGTACCAAAGCGTGCATCCCAGCGTAGAACAAATCAATGGTTCACGTCGGCGTCTGATGTAGTCAGATTATACTTGTGAGATCCAAAGAGATGGAAGTCACTGGGCATGAGCTCGGGACTGTAGTGAGGGTGGACAACAGCCTTAGAGCAACAGCGCCGTAACCAGCCACAGGTCCGGTCGGCAGTATAGGGCCCAGTGGCTTCCAGCAGTTTAGACTCCTGAAGGAGCACCTGGCTTGCAAGCGATTCGGAGCTGACGCTGAAGTGAAGCAAGTTGCTCAGTTTCCTTCTTTGTTTTCTAACCTCCTTCATTTCCAAATACGATGTCTTCTCAACGTTAACATGTCTGATACGCATTCGGATAGAAGCCTATATCGATAGGATATACAGCCATCCAGCATATCGTTTCTTGTGGTTTTCCTCAGTTGTACCAAGCGAATGACAAAATACTCAACACCTTGATTCCCATAACCAACGTAAATATTTGTCTCTTTATCAGTCGATACTAAATACCATTCCTTGATACAGAGTCCACAACTGCCAAATAACTACTCATTCTCAAATCAACTGAAGAGGTCTTTTCTCCTAGTAGCATAAATATGCACATTAATCATCCCGCAGTAGATTTTCCCTGCACTTTGTTCCTCCCAAGCAATAGCGTTCTACTTCACAGTCTGGAGAAAGTTTTCTTCTAAGTTTGTCACACTGAAGAAAAAGTGATACACGAACTCTCAACTCTTAGAAAATTTTTGTACGGGAGTTGGGGAAGGGCCTAATGCATTTCTTTTAAAGTCGTTATGAAAATGCCGCTACGTGACTGGAGATTAATTGTTTTGGAGATATACATATAAAAGTAGAGTAGCTGCCAATTCAAAAGATCTCACAACACCATGCGGCTTTATTGAAGATGAAGTTTCAAAACTTCACAGAACATGAACTGAGAGTCAAGATTTCATTTAAAGATAGACACCAAAACAACTTGGGTTTCATATCCCATGATGATTGTTGTATTAAGTCTTCTCTTTGGTCCTACTTTATCCACACAAGAACTGGACACATGAACCAGCAGCTTTGTACTCTATGAATGGAGACTGATTGTTCCTTCTCTAACTGAAGACTCTACTTGTTACAATTTATGTGTCTAAGAAATTAAATAACGAAATCGAAATTATTAATGACCACATGCGTGGCCGTATACAGTCTGCTATAATTTTTCTTGTTTTTCATTTAGCTGTTGAAACTTCGTTTCTCACTATAGGTCACGTATGAGGGTAAAGTGATGAGAAGAAATGTTCTGACATAACGGAGAGGAGGCAGGGGGAGGGCCAGGAAATTACATGAAGTTAGTTTCGTAATCAGTTCGGTTCTACGGTCTGGGTCATTAGGCTCTTTGGATTTGGTAAATCAACATTGACACGATGGGGGTGGGGGAGTGCAGAATATACGACTGGCTAAATTTACGCTAACCGCGAAACCTAAGGTTTGGGATCGCGGTCGCTCGCTTGCTGGGGTTGCGGGTTCGAGTCTCGCCGGGGGGCTTGGATGTCTATCTGTTGTGAGTGATGAGTGTTTCAAGGTAAAGGTTTCTACAACGCGACGATCCCTCGTCCAGGGAAGTCCTACTGAGTGTGTCCGTTTTTGAGTGTGATCAGGGACAAGAGTAATCTTCTCCTCCTACAATGAGTGGGTAGAAATGTCGTACTACTAAAAAAGAAAGAAAGAAATAAACAAACAAACAAACAAAGTATTTAACTAGCCAAATAAATGAATAACTCCACGAAGCACAATTTTTCTTTAGAAGCTGACAGTTTCTCAGCTAGACAAGAAATTTCTCTAATTTTATGGATAGCGAAAGTTTTCTACCGCGTTCACAAGACCCTGTGGAAAATAGATTCGAATTTTTCGGTTTTATTACTTGGGTAGAAAAAATTTTTTGATGCGAGGTTAGATGGGAAAAAAAATTAATCACATTCAATAAAATATGAATGCGTGTGGAGGGCATGACACCTCATTCAGGACAGAATTTAGTGACTTAATAATTTTGACACCGTAATGGAGACTAGAATTATATAATAGGAGCTAAATTTCTGACCAGCTGGGTGAATAACAGCTTCTGAATAAGGACTCTGCTTTATAGAGTTTGTATTTGGACTGACAATAGATTAAGAGCCTGTTTAGTTCAGCGGTTTAATAATGCAGCAGACAGTAAACGGTCGACTGAAGCTTTATAGCTACAAAGCCCTCAAATTTCGGACAGTTATGTACGTTCGCTGCTCATGTTTCAAGTGTACTTACAAAACACTCATCTCCCACAGAGTCGTTTACAATATGCAGAATGTTCTGCATAAGTTGTGCCAAAGTTCAGGATCTTATTAATATGTGTCATTTCGAGTAGAAATTGATATGTCATTATGTTCCCAAGTATCATCCGTTACATCGCCACGAGAATGTTAATGTACGTACATGGCTGTAACTGAAAGTTTTACAATATATTAATTTATGTTCAAACTTCACACGTAACAAGAAAGTTACATATCAGATTAACACAAGAAAAGAAAGATATCCTTTAGGTATTAAAAACTACAATCTGATTCTCAAAACACGATGAAACAAAGCAAAAATTTAAGTCTTAGCCTACTGCATGTAAAACATCAAAAGCAAATTACGTGTCAGATAAAACGAGAAAAGAAAACCATAAATTTTCAGTTATGTTAGTTAAAGTACTTATGTTATAACACAGATTAAAGACGTTAGTTTTGACTATGTGACATAAGATAATATAAATTCTCAGTTACGTTACTTCGATGAATCTTCAAAATGACCCTCACCTTTCTGTAAGTACAATTTTACTTGTCACAAAAGAGAATTTGGCGCCTTTCCATAATTCCAGTCCTTCATTTCCCCTTCTGCATTCAGCAGGCTCCACGATTCCCTGGAAGAATTCTTCTCTTGCGTGTGATTTTTACCAGTTTACATAATTTCATGTGCGCCACAAGAAGTAGTCAGTAGACATGAGATGTACATCTAGTGACCTAAGAGGCCGGACAAATGGGCCAAAGCGAGAAAGAGATACAGTATTGTACTGCTTGAAGGAGATGAGAGAAATCGTGAAGGTAGTTCATAAGCACAAATAACATATCAAACAGTACAGTAACTTTAAATATTACAATGTTCGCAGCAGTATATGGGTTGGTAATCGGGTATATGTTGTATAGAATATTTATTCAAAATGACTCGACAGTAACATCTTGCAGTTTGGCACACTCTATGTAGAGCATTCTATGTAATCAGAAACTGTCACAAGTCTGTGAAAAAGCGAAAATTTGCAATACGTTTCAAAATTTGAAGAAACCTTACGCGATAAATTGCCTCCGAAAAACAAGCCTCCACTGAGGAATGGGGCAGGTTTGCAAATTCACAGCGTCGGAGTACCGAGGCTGCATAGGAATAAATGCCCAACATAAAGACATAAATTCAAAATCACAAAAATTGAACCTTATCGCTAAAAATTTCTTACTTAAGTGTTGTTGCTATTTCGCTTTACTGTAGGACATGTTGAAACACATTACTTATGTCTTCAGAAAAACTGAAATTATCTTTTTTCACAAGAGATGTTGTGATACACAAATTAAGTATACTGAACTTAATTACTTGTGGCAAATGAGCGTTTTCTGCAGAATATATACTCGTACATTCAAATTCCAGAAAAATTGCAACACTTTTTGTGAGTAGCCTCTCATTGCGATAAAACTAAGATGAACGTTTAGACAACAATGACAGATGCAAGACAAAAATTCGTGCGTTAAAACATACACTTACGGAATACTTTTCTTGTAAAATAACTGTACCAGGTCTAGAAAAAGAAATATCCGGCTGCGCGGGAATTTTCGCACATGTTCCGCCTCCTAAACATGAAAAAAGACAGCAAAGAAATGGCACTGCTATAAAACAAAATGGTGGTACATTAAATGCCAAGCTCTGTACAGAGTTTACTCTATTAAAGATGACGTCTTTCTGCAGGTGGATACAAGTTCGCATCGTTTCCTTCATATCACAAGGCGAAATGCATTGTTATAAGACTAACATTTCAAAGTAGTAATCGAGGCTCCACAACTGGCAGTTCCAGCCCAGCTGGAATGTGAGAAAAACAGTCGATGTTCTAATTCAGTGTTTCTGTGCTTCTACAGACAGATAAAAAAAAAGCATGCGGATTGTGAGCTGAGTAATATGGGCTCCATACCAGGGTTTATATAGTTCCAGAGGAGGTACCAGAATTCCTATACTGTGATCTGCAATTTTTTCGTCCAGTTTAAGTGTTTATGTAGTTCTAGCCAGTTTGCAACATTGCTGGAGTGTGAGCTTAAGCATGCTGGTCTTTAATTCTACTGGGAGCTCCAACACACCTAAGGCCTTACGTTTAGAGACCTCCAAAAATTCTTTGTGTTTAAGAGTTCTGAACACACCGGCAATGTGAACGTAGCTATTTGAATCAGCTACACTTATATCTATATTTTCAAAATCTTGATATTGGGTAAGAAGCGTAAAGCGTAATGTCAAGCTAACTGCAACAAAATCAAGGCACACAGAAGATGAGACCGCAATATTACGTATTTTTTATATTTTAATTTCCCTACTCCCTTCCTTCGTCCTGTCCTTCCTTCCTACTTTCCTATCTCTCTTTCTTTCTTCCTTCCTTCCTTACTTGTAAAATCCATATTTTATGTTCAGTATCTGAACTACTTATTCATGTCCGTCTTACGCTGCAGAGCAAATATATTTTGATGCAATCGAAGTCCGTGATATTTATTTCGTCTGCAAATGATATTTTGTCTAAACTCTCTGTTATCTAATACTGATGTATATATATCTCTTGTTGATGCACATGTTCCAAACACGTATATATTCCACATGTCTCTAATCTTGATTGATTAGTCCATAGCGCATTTCAAATTACATGAATGAACATCACGACTGATAATGAATGGAAAATTGTAAATTACGGAAGTACCGAAATTACTTTTATTCGAAAATATGCCAAAACAAATCTTTCCACTAATGTCAATATACATATAGACATTCAATTCCGGACGAAATGTAGTGTGGCAGAATATGGTAATAAATTTGTGTCATTAATGGTACAAGTTAATGGAGTATTATAAATCAACTGTCGGTGCGTTTAATTAACACCCGTAACTTAAAGTGAAATAAGCTGTGACATTTATCATATTATATGAACAAAAGTGCTGTTACAAGGCTTCATTGCATGACGGGACATAAATCCGAGTTGTAGGAAGTCAGGAAATCTCATGTCGTTTTATTCTTCCCTAATACTCGCGAGCCAGGACTTCAAAGCAATTATCAGCTTGCAGAAGTCACCCAGTTTTACGTAAACAAACAAAAACAAATGAAAATTTGACGGCATCTCAGGATATGTAAACAACGAATCAATCGCAACACATTGCAATACATTTAACCGGTAGTTCCCTCATTCGATCATGGAGGAGATTCTTATTACCAGACAGCCATCGGAATAGCTAACTTTCTGGCAAACTGGTCTTTAATTGGCTGTTTAACGACACTGTTGCAGGTAATCAAAGACGTATTACTGATTACGGCTAAGGAGGGAGCGGGCTTGGACGATTGGACTTGGCTGAAAGTTGCCACAAGTTTCCAGGGGAGAGACGGAAGAGAATAAGAAAAGTACAGCAGGACAGAAAGCATGCATTTGAAGCAGAGGGCCAGAAGAAGAGGGGATTCAAAATGGAAATTCATTGAAAACAAAGCAGTGTAATTAATACTATCGCATCATGCCAGATAGGCAATGCAATAAATGACCCAAGTGGATTACGTTCGGACGATTCCAGCTTAGAATCATGGACCAGCCGCTATTAGTACTGAAGAGTTTGTGATTTTCCTCAAAGATTATGTTACGTATGGGATAATACAATTAAATATGCCACAGTAACTTGTGCTATTTAATTTTACTCCTGTCCATCAATATTTTTAGCAAGTTGAACAAAAAGTAAGCTCTGTTGCTGATACGGCGTTCTTTACAACAATTACGAACAACTAATATGATGCCACATATTTTATAGCTAAACCACATTTATTGATCTTAGCAATTGGCCAACTTAATGCACAAATTATTTTTTTATAATAAGTTTATTATATTCCTCTACATGTTTCGAGCACTGTTGTGCTCATCATTAGTAGGTAAAATTGTATTATACAGCATCTGGTATCGTCACACTCTGTAGGTGGCCGTCCGGCGCGCACCGGACGGCCACCTACAGAGTGTGACGATACCAGAAGCTGTATAATACAATTTTACCTACTAATGATGAGCACAACAGTGCTCGAAACATGTAGAGGAATATAATAAACTTATTATATAAAAAAATTTGTGCATCAAGTTGTTCAGTTGCTAAGGTTATACAGAGATGCACGGTCAGCAAAACATCATATTTATTGAATTAATTATATCACATGAATCAGTCAAACAAATTAGGTAGTTTTTGAATAAAAATCAAGTGATGAAACTGGCAATCGAAGCCACGACCTGAGGCTGAGTTAAATTACCAATATCCATATTAGTCTTTAACGGGGCACAAAACATTTACATATATGAATTTTGGTGTTTTCAAGGCTGTTAGATCTCAGCTTACGACTTCCTACTGACAGAAACCGTGCAGTTTGCTGCAAAGTTATCAGTATTCTCACTGAATTTACTGTCTTCATCTGTAGTGTAGATCCTGCTGCCTAATTACTCCTAAAAAGCTTGTAGCGAAAACTCATTACGCTCAATTAGGAAGATAAATTAATTTTTCATGCATTAACATTGACATTTATTTGATTGTACTTACTTACTTACTCACTCCATGGAGCAGAATCCTTCATGAGAAGCTAACCGGCTGTCAGCTAGTCAAGAGATTCCCCGCATTTTGTGTAACCCGAAGGCTCATTACCGCATTCACAAGTGCCCGCCAACTGTCTGTACCCTGAGCCAGTTCCATCCAGTCCATACCCACACCTCCCAATTCCTGAAGATTTATCTTAATATTATCCTCCCATCTACGCCTGGGTCTCCCAAGTGGCCTCTTTATCTCAGGTTTCCCCACCAAAACCATGCATTTTTAATGGCTGTACGCCAATAAAATAACAACAATTCGATACTCTAAAAAATTAATTAACCATATGAACAAAGTATCGGCTCCGGTCAGATGATAAGGTAATATTCTCGTAATCTAATTATGTTACAAATTCTCCACCGCTCGTGCTTCTGGGTGTCTTTAATATCTGTCTCACAGAGACAGTTATGTATGTAAATATTCAGTGCGGCTTCTAAATTGCGCTGCCATCAGGATTTTCACAGAAGCTTCGAATTCTCAACCTTTTGCAAGATTGATTTTATTTTATTTAACGGGAAATAGTTACAAAAGAGAAACATGACATGTAGCTTGTAGAAGGGCTAGGACATAAGCAATACTTTAGAATTATGGAGTCAAGAAAAAATATTTCTCACAGGCTTACATGTCTTTTAAAATATGGTATATGGGAATGGAATGTGAGTAAATCATAAAATTTTAGATATGCAACCACATGATTCGAGCACTGGGCACCAGAATACGTAGAGTGGTCCTTAGTACACTACAGACCCAGAGAAACAAGACTTTAAAGTACAAGAATCTTAATCTCCTTTCGCCCAGTCATTATTTTCAGGAGGAGCCGCCCCTCCGAAATCCTAAGAAAAATTTCTCCCAAGGGCACTGTAGTCAGTCCTGGCGCCAGTACCAATAAATTTCTCCACAGGAACAGAGTGTGGACAGAAACACCCTCGAACTTCCATGTTCAAATGAGCTGCAGACCGAGTCCCGACAAGTGGATCACCCATCTTTCGACCAGCTTTGTCGACAGAATTACAGGCGACCTCGGTCATAATGTCATGAAAGGGACGAATATTTTGCGTCATTATAATCGAGTATTGTTCCAACTGAGGAGTGCAATGTTATGGCTAACATTGAGAAATTATTTGGTACCACAGAATATCTGTGGCCTGGGATAGCTCAGTTGGTATAGCGACTCGCTACGGGCTGGACGGTCCGGGGATCGAATCCCGGCTGGGGGTGAGATTTTCCGCACTCGGCCAGACCGGCCCTGGGGCTCACCCAGCCTCCTATAAAATGGGTACCGGGTCTCTCCCGGGAGTAAAGCTTCCGTGGCGTGGAACTGACCAACCACCCCCATCTAGCGCCAAGGTTAAGGAAAGAGTAGAGCTATACCTCTACCCCCTCCATCCTTTGGGCCTACGTGGCCTGTTCTAGGATGAACTGTACCCTAACTTTTACCACAGAATATCTGAAGCTATAGACGAGGTGTCGCATCAACCGATGTCGTTGTAACCGGGTTCGACTCTACTAAAAATTCTTTACGGCTGTTGTTGGTCTTGCTTTCGGAAGCATCGCTTACGAATCCCTAAGTAGTAGTGGAGGTCATTCTTCTTGCGATGTTGCTGGTGTTTGTGTTACTTTAAGGAAGCTTTGTAAACTGTAATGGTTATTTAGAGGAGAAACAGATGAACGCACATGTACGGTGTGAGCCGCTGGAATATTTCAGGATAATGTCGCCTAGTGGCCACGAGAAGGACCACAGCATCTGTTAAGACATCCTGCGGGCTACACAGTGCCTGGTACCGCAAGTAGAACCCACAACAGACATAATGGAGGTTGCATCTCTTTTCAAATCTAGGAGCATGTACTTCATAAATTTATGGACTAGAAGGAATTGTTTTTGTGTTAATAAAAGCCTATATTATCAAAATATTTACGCATTTTATGGAAACCGGGTACGCGGTAGAGAAGTTGGTTAAGGCACTGCGTTACAGGCCGGAAGGTAGCTGGTTCCGATTCCCGATGGAGTCAATGGGGGGTTTCAAATTACTTAATCCTTCCGCCCGCGCTTTGTCTCTGAGGTCGACTCAGCCTGTAACAGAAATGAGCAACAGGGATATCTCCTGGGGTAAAGGCGGCTGATGCCTAGGGCTGATAACCTTACCACCTTCTTGTGCCGAGAGTCTAAAAATTCTGGTAGCCTCAAAATTCTGGAGCGCGAAAGACCTGTTCAGGTCTGTAAGGAACTGATTTGCTTTCATGCAACTCAAGGCATCATAAGGTGTCCACAGTTGCCTGCCATTGGTTCCAATCCTGATGCATATTAATACAGTTCAAAATCTTAAACTTTGTCTGGGTAAAGAACACTTGAATATCTTCCAATCTAATCCCACGTTTCTTAATTATTTCTTTCCTTCAGTTTCTCTGACGGAAAATTTTACGTGTTCTTCATTTTTTTCTGTGCTATAGACAACATCTACTTCATCCTCTTTAATGTAATTATCCTAATAATATTCAATATTCTGTTAATTACGAATCTCTCTCTATTAAATTTTCCCCATCGTCCTGCCACTTCTTCCATCCTATATCCAAATGATGTTCTCAGTACCTTGTTATCATTCTCAAAATGTATTCTTATTTTATAGAAAAATACATAATTTCGAAAACATATAATACAGTATAGGAAATAAGAAGATATATGCTGAAGTGTCTGCTGACAGTCAAAAGCAATACAATGGCGTGGGCAGCTTACTTTCACTTCACACGTGGTCATTTTCCATCAGCCAATGTACACAGGCAATTAAACACGACAAACTGATATACTCTCGAGGGGCATAATAAATATATCAAACAGGCCAGACCTTTGTCATAAATCGCACCATTCGTGATACTTTACTTCCAAAAGTTTCTCCCTCAGTTTTAAACAGCAAAACTAATGATGTTTTTCATGTGGAGGACACACCGTTGCGATGAAGATACGCAAACAGATAATAACCGTCAATTCTAACTCTTTTTATATACTGGGTAGTTTAACGCAACATATTTCGGGCTAAGCAAGCAGTCATTACCAGGAAAATAAGACAAAAAAAGCAATTATTATGTAAGTTGCGCAACATTATTTAACATTATCTACATATAAGTTTGGGATCCGATCTTTAAATATCATAAAATTACACCACAAGGCGAATTAAGTAGCCCGTCACATGTACTGGGTACGATTTTTTTTTTGAGCACTGATTTCGGATTGTGGTAAAATTTTATGAACACATATGTCTAAAGTATAGCAGATACAAATAGCATTATCCAAGAAATTAAGATGTTATAAACCATAATCAAGAAACCAAAAGGACATGTACAAAGTTTGCGATGGGTTTAAGCAATTTAACAATGCTGCTACAACTTTAACGCATAGCTAGCAACAACAGATATGAGAAGAAAATGGACTTTGATGGACTGAAAGGACCGGCAAGGAAGCATCTGAGGTTTGCTTCTGGTTACTGCACCACGGGGGTGTGAGGAGGGGACAATCCGGACATTATGCGTTCTAGATGAGATTCGAACTGCAAATTTCCAGGACCGAAGTCGGAAGCACTAGAGAAGCTTGATCGGTAGTGTACAGTTTTACGTAGCTCCCAGCGTTCCATTTTGTGGTACTGACGGTTGAAACATGTATACGACATGTCAGATATTGTACAGCATGACGACAGTCTGAGCCAGCTAAACCGACCACGATAAGCGCTAGACGAAGTTGAACCGACAGAAAGCAGGCAGGAAAGTGAAGGAAACTAGTAGCGATAGTACGAAGTTCCTCATAATAGGTAACTACTGTCAAACAGACTACCGACCACGGATGATGGCGAAAAGCGGGTTGGAGGGGGGTGGGAAGCTACATCCTTCTCTGCGGCATTACAGGAATAAGACTGTCACCGAAATCTAGGACTGCAGTACTTGTAGAAAAGTCTGCATTCAGTACTGAGTTTTGTTGTTTACCGACAGACAGGCAGACCAGCCACAATGACTGACACACAGTCCGGTTATAGTCTCAGTAATAGTAATATTATTGAATCGTATTTCTGCGGAGCCCAACTTCCACAGAGGTGCTGTGGAGTTGGCAAAAGGACATTGTGGGTGATGCGAGACACAAAGCTGTTCTCCGAAGCAGGGCTGCCACGTTGACGTGTTGTACGGGTAAGTTGGAAGACTTTCCACCCATTTACACTAGTAATTGATGTCAACAGCACCGTGGCTAAGAGGAGAATTACTACGTAGCAACTTTGGCGGTACGGGGAGATGGAAAAACGGGGATGATTCAGTTTTAATGTCCTTGTCCACTAGAGATTTATCTGGGAAAGTTATGCAAAGGCAAGAAATAACAGTGATCTATAGAATCGGTAAAACAAGGACCGTGAATTGCGGTAACATAAGCTGAGCAGCAAGACAACATGGTCGGCCGAGAGGACAATTTTAAATTGGATGTATGTGTATAAAAACAAGGATTGAAACAAAAGAAGTCAGACCGTCACTACATAAAGGTCCCGCACAAAAATATACTAAACCATTTAAACACATGATCTTAGTATTTTCGAAAAATAAGAGACAAAAGCTTGTTAAAGGCCGTAATAAATAGTTACAAGGGAAGAAGTAGAGGGTAATATTACAGTAGGAATTTCGAAGAGGCTTCTGGATTACATTTGACGTATTCAGTGAGTACTGTACCGTCAGCTGAATGCAGAACGTCTTCACACAAAGACAAACAAATCCCAATAAAAACAAGTTTAAAGTACCTTGAAACTACAACATCATGTTCTCGCAGTGTGGCTGATGAAGACACTAATCTTCAAAAGGATTTTTACATAGAATATCAGTGTGGAATAAATCTGGGAAGTGCTGAATGCTATTCAGTCCAAAATCTCTCATACTGTATTCTTTTTTATCTAGGAATGTGCAGATTAAAGCACATGTAACTGTTATTTCACATTTTGAGCTCCGTAAAACTGGACACTAATCTTTCACAATGAAACCTTAGTAACTCATGCATTCCATTAAAAGTATGACAAGACCATAAAAGATGGAACATGAAAGACAGGTAGATGGCGTGGGTGAAATGAGGCTTGAATGGGAAGTCCTGTTCAGAAAATTAGAAATACAGAGTCCACTGGAGTGAGTCAGGATTTGATGCGGTGATAACGCGTGAGAAATAGGGCGCGAGGGTTCAAATTAAGTTAATCTGGCTCAGAACGAAGTTCCGTAGAAACGTCATTAGAAGAAAATTGATGACGGGTTGCCATAACAGAGGGTAAATTTACTGACAAGCTATATTACTACAAGCCTCGCATCAAAGGCGCAACTCTGTGTAGTTATATAGTTATGCATATCAAGGAAAGAAAACATATGACGAATCGTGGCGTAAATGGGTTATATATATAAAAAAAACTTTGCAATGAGGCGCATTTCAGTGCGAAAGGTGGCAAGATTTGTTAATATTATTCAAAGGGATTTAATTTAAGACTACATTCTATTAATAAAATTTATAAAAAAAGTCTCGACACAACTTTATTAATAATTTATCACCAACGAAATGTTTCGGCTTTGTAAGCCATCTTCAGTCTGAATACAAAACTGTGCTATGTACTATATATTACAAAGCCGGAAATGATTTCGACGATATCTTGTCTTATATCATAATGTAATATAATAAGGTGTAATATGTATAAAAGAGGGTTTTAAAAATTTGTGAAATCTGAAAATCAAAACTTAAAATTTAGGTAATGTAAAATAATGGTGTTAATCTGGAGAACAAATGTTGAAGTGAAGGCTAGATGGAGAAAATTAAAAGCAGTGGGTAGCGCGTGTATATGTTTCACAGTGGAATTGTAATAATGTGATCTGTAACAGTTTAATGTATGTTAAAATTATGTGGTGG
>Ga0123354_10004127_pt1 | contig 20449 bp, 14 predicted proteins | sample TergutLab28metaG_2_FD_97872 | JGI IMG/M metagenome (GOLD analysis project Ga0123354, IMG submission 97872) | Labiotermes labralis P4 segment gut microbial communities from Petit-Saut dam, French Guiana - Lab288 P4 | ecosystem: Host-associated > Arthropoda: Insects > Digestive system > Gut ...
GGCTGAGTGGACCCCGTTCCAGACCCACTACTACTCAGAAAATCTGGTAGTGCCGGGGATCGAACCCGGGACCTCTGTATCTGTAGCCAGAAACTCTGACCACTAGACCACAGAGGCGGTCTAAATATATATAGCCATGCAAATTTATAACCATGGGAAGTGAACAAATCTTTTTTGTAACAACACATACTAAAGTTGCCCAGTGAGAAATGAACATTATAAACTCAATGATGCTAGGCATACATATTTTTTGATACAGATGTGTTGCAAAATCATGTTACCCAACTGTAAGCACTGACATCTGTGTGTGTGTGTGTGTGTGTGTATATATATATATACACACACACTCACATTAATTACTTTTGTAACGTCTTTGCTTACGTTCTAATTTCTACATTGTAAGTATAAAATAATCACCCAACATTCTTTAAATTTTAATTCTGAACAAAAGAACATCGAATCATTTTCATCTGTAGCATTCCATCAACATTACATCAAATTTTTCTTACTAATAAGTAAAGCATTTGTTATTAATAAGCTATGAAACATGTATAACAACGTTATTTCATTGCATTAATAGGTAAATGACTAATGGCAATTAAAACAGATAACATGTTCAATAAAATCTTCTTGGGCTGACAACCACGTCAGGTGGTACAAATAAACCACCATGTCAGAGATCAACTTAGTCCCCATCATCAGGGCTCTAACAGGACTCTATAATCAGACTTCTAAAATTATACACCCACTTGAATGAGTTCTGGCCTTTTACAGGCACATACTGTGAGAAGTCTGGGTAAGGAAATGTATCAGCACCGTGATGAAGAAGATAGAGTCTGTCTCTAAAATGCTGGATTACTGGAAACGCCTGACACATCACTCAGCCCAAGAATATTTTATTGAATCTGGTCACTATGAAAGCTTCAAAGACATGTAACAGTTAATATGGATACAGAAACATAGTGAGGAATGGAGCCTCCTGTACTGGACGGTTCATTCAAAACTTTCAGTAAGAAAGTGCCATTCCTCTATTTTACATCCAATTGAGAGACCCCCTGCACCAAATCCCCAGCACTTACCTCCTAGAGGACCAGCATGCCATTCAGTGACGATGACCATTCAAAGGGTGGGGGAAGAAATATACAATTATTAATAAGCACCAAAGTAAGTAGTACCAAAAGCCTGCTGGATTTTACAGGACACCAAAAATATAGTACACAGTACAGGAGTGAGTCACAGAGCCAAGGACCTGCAGAGCAACAGACAGCCCAGACAAGTGCTGCACAACTCATGCAGTACAACACACAGATGCTGAGTGATGTGCTTGACTTATACAGTGTTTTGAGAGCCTCTATGCATGATCTAAAGTAATATCCCACACTTTGACTGCTGGGTAAAATCAGTCAACCTTTCATTATTAAAATAATGCATGTCAGAGCTAAAAATAATGGCAGAAATCAAATCCATTCCGTGAAACAACGAATTATTTTCATATTACTTTCATGTATTCAAACTCCTTAAAATATTTTTAAATATGACAATTTTTCTTTCTTAGAATTTTGTGTCATTCTAGTTTTGTTGTGCATGCAACAACTGTCTGAATGTTGCATTACATAATAACACTATTTCAACTGCAGATGGTCTATGGGATCATTTGACACAGCACACTAATTATACTATACTAATTACAAATACATATTTGTAATGACAAAGACATATATGAAGGTACTGTCTTGGCATTCACCTCAACAACCTGAGTAAAATCACAGCATTCTCTGTCAGGATGATCAATAAGCAAGTCAAGATAAAAAAAAAACTGGGAGCAATCTACTTGTGGCCCACAGACCTGTGCGGTGTTACATGCACCTCACTATTCTTCCCAATTTTATTTTAAGCACAACAGGCCATCTGACATTACCGATCATTCACAATGCAGAATAAGAAACACAACTTTAATAAGTTATGCATTAACAAGAAAAATGCCTGTACAATTAATTACAATATTAAAAGTGTAGTAAAGGGACATTATTACACTGAACTATTTTAAGTATGAATTAATGTCAGGGGTGCAAAGGAACCAGTTACAATGACCACGGCATCAAGCAGGCAAGTTTATAAACTCACATGGTCCAAGTTCTAAACAAGCTCAGTAATCTTAGTATGAATTTCAGAAAAAAATTAATTACAACTTTACCAGTAGATTGTAATTAATATTTAGATGTTTATTTTGATTGCAGTATAGGCTGAGACCAATAACACTGACAGTTAAATGAGGGAAAATCACAATAAAAGCAAATTCACAGGGAATTTTATTATATATACCAGTGGGGATGTTTTCAAAGCGGAATCTCATCTCACAGTAACAAGAGAAAATGGAATTTGAAGAGACACGAGTTTCAATATAAAATATAGCATTAAACAACATTGTTCACAGATCTGAAACAATCAAAAAACCAAATGCATATTGTTTTTACCTTAACAGCACTAGCTTCACTATATATGCATTCAATTCAAACACTCTGGAAACAAATAAATGACAGTTAAGTATATTTAATTGGTGTGCTGCTATATAATGACTTATTTTAAAAGCACATTTTCTGAAATAATCCAAAGACTTTTCATACTGCAATAGTTTTATGTATAAATGCGATAAGAATTTAAATCATTTAATTAATTTGCAAACATATTAATTTCAACTTTGAAAGCACCAAAAGCCTGTACGTGTACCAAATTTTATTGCTCTCAAAACCCTTCAAGCACAGCACTGTGTTTTGTGGAAAGGTTATGCAGCACTTTCAACACATTCGTTATTTCTGTCACATATAATTATTTGCAACACATTTTAAAAATAAAAACTCAGAATATATATAAAACATTTACAATATTTATTATACCTAACTCAAAATACTCCTATACTTTAGACTTCCAAAAATATCAAAATACTCAAGTTCCTTTTTATAAAATTGACAGTGTACAATAAAACTAAAAAATATCAGTAATTACATATCAAAGTGAATTGATGAAAAACTCTTGCAAAAAATACAAAAAACAAAGGGATTAGTTTACAATATTAAACACAAACATGCACCATATCTGCCATATGAAGAAATGTAAACTGTCATGTATCAGCAACTAAATTGTTTATAAATACTGTAAATATAAAACACTGCAAAGTTTCTAGTTAGTAGTGCATATGGAAGATAATATATATATGTGCATGCCACTCACAAAATAATGAAAGCAGTATTATAATTGCAAATAAACATAAAAATTAAATCTGCACTGTTATATGATATACAAAAAGGGAAAGAAGGTAGAGGTAATGCCACGCACACTTACAGTAGCATATTGATACTGTTCACTGAGCTGTTTCCATTTACATCCCATAATTCTCCCAAATAAATCAGATTTATTACTGCATATAGTTCTTTTTAGGTAGCAAACAGCTTATCAGATTTCATTTAAAGTATAGTGTAAAATTTGTCCTCCCAAAATCCAGGGGATTATAATGGAATATGTAACATGATACAACAGATTATTACCTCCTTCATACAGATAGATGACATAAAGTATTCATGCACATATTGTGCGTTGTCATTTAATAACACGTAACTGTAACATGACAACTGCATTACGGTATTAGGAAAGCAAGAAAGTGAAATGTATGAAAAGTATTTAGAAAAACAGGCAAAATATAAATGTATCCACCATATTTCTTCCATCAGCTTTTGAAATTATTAATAAAAATTAGCAGGTGCAATAATACTCCAAAAAGGTACAAATATTTTCAAAATTTTGCAATCACTTGTTGCATAGAAAAATCACTTCCTTAGTTCTGTTTCACCTTACTCATCTTCTCCTGAAATCCGGTGATGTGATTGCTAAAACTGCACCGCACAGCAATGTATAAACTTCTTTATGGAAAGAAAAATGTATTACTTTGTTACCAATATAAAAACATAAAACACCAAAAGATATTACAAGTACAAGTCCTGTATACTGAAGTAATCTGTACTTTTTGACAGTTCCACGGTTTTCTTCAGTGAGCCATTTTTAAGACAACTAGTAGAGTTTATATGAGTTTCACGTGAAGGAGTTGTTGCCTGGTCTGACATGAATAAAAATTAAATTCACCTAATAACTTGCAGTGTAGAATCTCAAATACCACTTTCCACTAAAACCCATTCAAATGTTCTAGAGATGAAAAGAATTGAGGAATGGACATAATGTATGACCACCCCAATACAGAATTTCATGTGCCTTGTACAGAGAACAAACAAATTCTCCTGCCATATTGTTCATAAATGTTCAAAATGATTATGTGCACATGCATGAGAGACAGAGAAAGAGACACACGGGGGTAGGGGGTTCCAGAAACATCTTGTTCATACAAATCTAGCCTCAATAATTAAAATATACTAGTACCAAATTTAGTACTTGTACATAAGAATATAAAGTTATCTCTGTGTTTGTTTAATTAAGAACCACAACATGAAGACGTATGGGAGAATGGAGGCAAGCTCCAAGCATTCTTAAACTTGACACCATGAGTGCATCACAATGGTGCCCAGATTCATGGCCTGAGCACTTTATTCTTCTACTCCAATAACCCAGCCCATAGCCTAGCTACTGTACTGAAAAAGCTATTGTGCAAACTGTACTTAAGGCATACATGTAAACAGAATTAAATTCATGCACAGAATCCTATTTACTGATTTATATCCTCACACATACTTTTAAAAACGGTTAATTTTATCCACCACTTGAAATCACTACCTCCACAATCTCTCCCTTCTCTGTTAAGTTTCAATGCATTCACAATGCATGCAAACAGTGGGAAGTTTGTTACATAGCCAGGCATGCAATTCATACATGTTCCATGCAAACACATACCCAGTTCATGCAAACCTTCAAAATGCTGCTTATAAAAATGGGACCAAAACCTATATGTTTTTTCTTATGAATGTTTTAAACTAATGTCTTTTACTATACTAACTCCATGTCAAATGCTATCTTAATTTGTCAAAGAAGCCATTAAGTGCTCATTTCCTATCATGCTATTAACTCCAACAGAATGTGCCAGTGCTTTTCAGTAACGTTTATGCATAATGACTAACAGATAATTTAAAATTCCTTTACACACATTCTTATTTTTGTTCATGGGGTCAAATATTAAATTTTATGGCACAACGTAAAACAAAAAAATATTTAGCAATCATAGAAATCAATTTCTCAGCATAACTTTACACACCAATGTCCATACAATCTGGTCCTCAGAAAGATAATAAACTGATTTCAGGCACTTTTTTGATAAAATAAAATTACCAGTTTTCCCCATAACATGCTGTGTACATTTAATGTAGTCACAGACCAACATCAGTCACTTGCAGTGCAGTAACTAAGTTTTGTTTTGGAAAGAAAATCAATATTGTGCACACAGTCCTGTATCAATAAATATTTAAAAAAATACAGCAAGATCTACATTAGTAAACTTGTTTCAGATGTTCACACAATGTTAATAACATAAAGCATTCAGTTCCACACCTATAATTTCAACTACTAAGAAAATCTCCCATGAACTACATTTACTTGTGTAAGTTTCATTCCTATATAATGCTGCAGTCCCCATTATTCTTGCTGGCAGTGTCTTTAATTTATTCAAACTATATGTAAAATGGCCATAACCAGTATTTTACTTATTCTTCAGTTACTTAAAGATGGTGTCAGTAGCCCAGACTATTGAGCATTCCATGGTAGAACGAGGAGTAATTAAGTGGGAGTGATGTGAATGAAATTAATTTTGACCTAAAATAACGTACTACTTTCAGACACTGAGATCCACCACACTGACAGCAGTCAGAACAGCGATATATGGGTTGAGAATTGAACTCAGAACCTACCAAATACAAAGCAGGAGTGCTAGCCAGTTCAATGTGATATTCAGTCACAACCAGTATTAAAAATTTCACATCAGATTTAAGAGTGTAAGCAGTTAAACTCACTTTTGGTTTAACTTTTGGACATTACTTTTCTATAAACAGGACTCTGAAATTTCTACCACTATTCAGATATCTCGTATTCTCCGCAAAGCACCAAAGATGTTTGAGATATGGTCCATACCGCTGTAACAGTTGTGTTACGCAGTAAACGGCTGAGAAGTGGCAGGAATCATCTTGTTCTGACCCACTACTTATGACAACCCTACATACTGTAATCTATCAATCCAGACATCAATAATTCATTAACAGCTAAATCAACTTATTTTTTGATGAGGAACCCACAAAAATTTTTTAAACAACATGTCATAAGTCTGAGAGATGAGAAAGTTCAGCTGCCTGGATTCTGAATAGGTAAAACCTCAGTGAGCTACTGAATGTAATCTGCCTGATAAATTTCAGTATACAACACCCTTCACCTCCAATCAAAAAAATTAATTAAATTCATTTCTTAATTTCAAATGTTACACATGAACAAATGGATAGATGGATAGTCTTGGTCTCACCACTATGGTTGCATTTCAAGCAAAATTCACTTCAGAAATATGTTATTAACATGCTTTTTCAGTGTCAGAGTTTACTGGTAACAGTCTAGGATAAAGACAAATATGAATTTCAAAGTATCTCTGCTTCATATATATGTGGGTGCTACCCGTTTATCTGACTGATCTCCAATAGCATGCAAAGATGGACTAAGAAAATACTAAAACACTAAACTCTGAATATTTAGAATGACATTCCAAATTCTTTATACATATGTAAATATTATAAGAATATTCCCTTGAGCTGCATTTATAAGATGCTACTACACTGATTTCATCCAGACTTTTCAAGCAAGCTTAAGAAGTACTCAAAGTACATATTTTGGAATAGTCTTAACATAAATTGTTGCTGACATCAGTGTATTTGCTGTTGGCTGATAAAAATTCTCATTTGTATCTCCTCCCTTAAACATTTTTCAATTTCAATGTTATTAACAAATAGTGAGAGGAAATTCAGATAACTCTGTAACATACTCACATCATATACGATTAAGACTACTAGTATTAACTACACAAGTAAAATAGTCACCATTTTGAAACATTCAACAAATATTATTACCTAAATCAGAAATCAAGTCTGTGTGTACAAGCAATTATGGCACTATCTACTGGCACAAACCATACACTACACACTGTCAAATGTACCCATTAAATGTGAAAGTTAAAAGTATATATTCAGCTATACTTTACATACAAATGGTAGGATCACTGATGCACATTTCATTAAAAATAAGTGTGAAATATATTGCATGTTTGGTCTACAGAGGTGGACTGTTCAACTAACATTGTGTAATATTTTTATGAAACAGCAAGTTTGTACTTATTTTAGGCATTCCATATAAAATCATGAAATAATACAAGCAATAATGTTTACTAGTTGAGGGGCAGATCTACAGTGAAGCTAATGAAGCTTAAGCTTCAGGGTCCATCACTTGCACAGGCCCTTTCCACGGTCAGTGACAGGCCCTAACAATGCCCTGGATATGTCCTGAAATCTTACAGCTCCTGTACGAAAGAAACGTGATACAGGTTTTCCCATACTTGACAACAATCTTAAAACTTTACATTACATTACTAATAGAGAGTTGTGAAGATGACAGAAACTTTTCTAAACCATCAACAATAAAAAAAAAAGATCAACAATGCTGGAGGAGGGTCTGAATTGTCTTTCTATTCTCTCTACAGGAAATGATATTTCAAAATTGTTGTCATATGAGGAAGCGAACAAAGAGTATGCAGCCAAAAAATGTATGAAATAAAGTATTACAGAGGTGACAAGCAGTTAAAGGTAAATCAGTCCCATTACAGGCCCGAGGTGCCCAAAGGGTTCCAGGAAGTTAAGTTTCCCAGATTATGTGACAACGGCCCAGGATGGTGGTAAGGTTGTCAGCCTTACACACCGGCTGCTTTTTACCCCCAGGAAAAACTCCTGGTACTCATTTCTGTTAGAGGCTGAGTCAACCCCAGGGCCATAGTGCAATCAGCAGGATTACGTCAATGAAAAATTCCAATGACACCATCTGGGATCGAACCAACGACCTTCCAATTTGTAGCATAGCACCTTAACCACTGTACTACCATGGTCCCCATTACAAGCAGTTACTTAATAACTGTTATTTTTATATATTTTGTGATGTTTGTGGTATCTGCCAGCTTTTTTAAATTTGTTATTTCTTGAGATGTCTCTTCTCATTCTCAACAAACATTCACTTTAGTACCTAATTTTGTATTTGCACTTTTGTATTCTTGTTCTTTAATGAGGGCCCCAAAAATTTAATAAACTTCAGGCCCCAAAAAACGTGAATCTGCCCCTGCTACTTCAAGGATGCTCAGGAAACAAAAATTACGAATGTAGCTGATTCCCTGATTTCATACTTCCCACATTCCTCTCTTAAGTGTGAATACTTAATGGGTTCATGTATTTGTGATTGCTACATGCTCCTGTTTTCATCATGATGTACCTTCTGGCTTTAATTGAAGTTCTTTAAATAAAGCCTACAGTTCAAGCATAACACAGATATGAATAAGACATGGAACATGCTGGAATACAATACATACCTTGGTGATGATATCCTTGGCTCTGGATTCAAACAGATGTTCCAACTTCTGAGTATCAACAGTGACTGGTTTCAGTTCATCCCAAATCATTCCTGTCCGCTGCAGCTTAGCTAGGATAATAGGGTCATCCCGCACTTCCTTCCAGAAGAGTTTCACTGTCTTTTTGGTCTTCTTGACTGGCGCTGATGGAGGTGACTTAGCCGTATCTGTGGATGATGTGTTACTGGCAGCACTGCGTTGAGAACGCAGACTCACACCAAACACAGGAGGGCTAATCACTGAAGGAGGCATTGGAGGTGGTGCAACCATGCCAAACCTGTGGTCACATTATTTAAGTTCACTTCTCAGTAAATAACAAGAAGGTTACCATATATGTATCACTATAGTTACATGTGTCCTTGAAATGCCTCTGGTCTCATAGTTATAAGAGTGTCTTTAATGTAATGGCTATGTACCACTTTGTTAGGTTTAAAAACTGCGTATATCTAATATATACCACAATTATGTTGGACAGTATACAATGAGATATGTTTAATACACATAGCAATAGAGATGTTGCTTCTACTGCTTTCTCAAAGTAATCTGTCAACATTATACTACAGACATACTGTATTATTTGTGTACTCATAGTTGTTTTATTGAGCAGTAAGTAGCACAGACCACGGTGTTAAATAGTAGGGGGATTTAAAAATGAATTGAAAATGATGGTACAGGAAGTGTTGTGACACATTTCAAGGTACTATCCCAGCATGTATCTGGAGAGACTATGAATACCTGAGACAGGCTAGCCAATCTCTGGCCAAGATTAGAACCACACATTCCCTGAATACTTCAGAAGCATGACTGACTGAACTAACTTGATATTGTATACTTTACTGTTTTCTTTTCAGTAAAAATGGCAGTGGTTGGGGTTGAGAATGTCAGATATTCAAAGGGACCAGTGTTCACTCAAAACCTATGCTAATATAATCAACAATAATGTCAATAAAACAAGGACACCTTATCTTGTTCATTTCTGTGCCCTCATATCACTTTTTCACATAAAAACTGACTAATGCAAACTTATATTATTAATACCACTTTATTAGCGGTGTTACTCTGACATGTTTCGGCCCTCAAAGGGCCATCCTCAGGGAGCACAACTGATACATTTCCACAGCAAGATCAACAAAATATGTACCAGATGAAAAATTCAGTTTATTGAGCAGTGTGTATTATATTACACAGCAGCATGTAGCTGCAGATACTAAATTTACCAAGTAATGCGTATATTACTTTATTCCATATATTTTCACTAATGCTTAACTTGAATTCTGAGTCTCAAGCAGCCATAAATCTGTAACCATTCAAAATTGGGCACATCTTTATAGAAAACTTTTTCATCATAAAGCCTTAGGAAATCATCTCCTACGATACCCCCATTACTCACGAATCATCCTGTACATATCAGATGGCAGAAAAAGTGCAACATAATTATGAGATAATAAACTCCTGTTGTTACAGACCTTACACACAGAGGTCTCCATACCTTCTACCAAGTAGACTGATTGGTTGTCTATGTTTGCAGGCCCTATCAAAACAAATATACAAACCTTGACTGTTTCTTCATTAAAATGTGGTACAATGAATTGGGAAAACTATGATATATAAAGGACACTTTCTCATATGGCTGGTCTATTTTCTCTTTTTGTCACCGGACACAAATCATAATCAGACATAAATGAAAAACAATTACTTCATAAAAAGAAAAATATTCAAAATCTTATTCCTGTAATAGTATAAAGGAAATTATCTTAACCAAAAAGCAAAGAAAGTAACAAACATTAAAAAACAATGAACTTCAGTACATTTAATTTGCTCTAATTATCATTTATTAAATTATTTCATACTCAAATATATATATATATATATATATTGGTGATTTTGTAATACTGTTACAATATTTTAGATGTTAGCCCTCGTGCTATATTTAGGGGGAGGTAAAAACACATATTGAATAAATATGTAGAAGATTTACCACAGTTCTGCAAGTAGGATAAAATGTGTTCTTGCACAATACTTTGTACAGCTCTGTTTTAGAGAATCATAATCAAACTTTCTTTTCCTCTCTCTCACATAACTTCTTATCTGTATTAAAAATTCCCAACTGCTGCACATCACAACATGTAACCTGCTTTTTATAAATACAAATTGTTTGTCAGATTACCTGGTGGCAGGTGGTGGAGGAGGTGGTGCTGTGCCTCCTCGTGGTGAAGGCATACCAGGAACCACTGGAACAGGTGGAGGAGGGGGTGGAACACCATTTGAAATGTTCGCAGGCGACAGAATATCAACCTCATCATCACTTCTCAGGTCTGTAAAGTCCAAATCACAAAGCGAAAGTGGTCGCTTCATACAGTGCACCAGTTCTTCCCAGTGGAGTTCTGTTTCAGACTTCTTTGCCTCCACCAGCTTGGGTACGTTCTCACTTGTTGGACTCTTTACAACATCTTGCTTTGATTTCGACTTTGCAAGTCCCTCTTTTGCTTTAGAGATGAGCCCAGTCATGTCACCTATCCTGCAGAGCAGAAGTTTATAAAGGTTCAGACTAAGTACGCTATGAGGACACATAAGGGTATGAATCAACATACCAGTTCACAGAGCATCTCAATTTGTGATGTGTACTTCTGTTCTGTGAGAGCTCAAAACCCCATCCAGGTCCCAAACCAGAGGCACGTCATACAGAGTGGAATGCAAGTGTACGGTCAGATGGTGAATACTCTGACAGTGACAACCCTTTACTTCAGTGTTTAACCCTACATTATTCTAAAAGCTTATCTGCATAAACAACTGTGTCCATCTGCCTCTCTCTGCCATCATCCAAACTGAAAAGCACCCCAAGTCACATTCTTAGAGCTCCATATTTCAAAAGAAATGTTCACTGCTATAAATTAAATGGCTCACAGAAATGGTCAGTAGCAAAAAATGGAGATGTTGGATGTGATTACCTGTTAAAGTTCTTGTTGTTTCCATCTTCCACGGGGCTGTGGATGATGTTCTGACTGGACAATTTTTGTGTGAGATCCTTTACTGTATTCTCTCGCTTCAACTGCAGAATTTTCTTCCTCTCTGATGTGGCTGCAGAGTCATCTTGTTCATATTCACCAACCAGAGATGTGTCCTCACAAACCTCTTCTGCAGAGTTCTTTCCATACATCATGGATAGTACCCAAGGTTTCTTCAGGATTCCATTCCCTTCTGGTGTTTCTGCCCCTGTGGCATCCTGTAGCTTGTTCACAGCATTCATAAGAGGTGTCAGATCTTTGCGACTAGCAGTTCGGTTTAACTGCTGAAGTTTATTTGAGGAATGGGAGTCTCCATTGTCAAGTGAACCATTCCCTAATCTCTTACACAATCTCTGGTTTTCTGAAAGGGAATTTTGAAACACTAACTTCAAGACCACCAAGACAGAGTCATGTTAAATAGCATTCAAAGAACTGTGTCCAGGATATATCATTTGATACTGAAATTATATTTAATTTGTTCAGCCACCTGTCCACAAAGCAAATCTCTTGTGAATGACTTTTCAAAAACATAAATTACACATTATCACAGAAAACCAACACAAGAAAATTTATGTGAAAAAAATGCAGCATAGAAAAGATCAACACTTTTCAGTGCAACGCCAGGTTATTAACATGTACAGGATATGAAAACTGGACTTCAAAACGCATAGTTAATGTATTTATAAAATCCTCACACAATCTGAGGCTTGACCCCTGTTAACCTATGGCAAAAGTGTTCTAAGCTACACGGTACACACCATCTGCAACCCTTTCATCAGGGCTACTAAGGGTTGCCTTCAGGGTAGCAGCTGTCTCCTGCTGCTCACGAATGAAACTGCGCTGTCTCTCTGCCCGTTCACGCCGCCGCCTTAAGGCAGGTGTAACACCTGCATCGCCCGCTAGTATTGTGGGCAGGACCAAACAGGAGTTAGTAATGAAGCTTGCTACCCAACACACACATTGCAATAGTACTAGGATCATGTAAAATTCTAAAACTAATTGCAAAAAAAAAAAAAATCACAATATGTACAGGCTTGTCTTCTGTGTAATCCCCTGCATGTTTCAGATTATTAGTTGAAATCAGCTGTTTGGTTAACCAACCATCTCACATAGCGAAATGAAATGTTTTCCCTGAGATACTGTCCCATGTTCTGCAAGAATAGAGCTGAGACTTATGTTAACACCCAATGCATTCTCAGTTGCAGTGACTGAAGGCTGCAACTTTGAGGTTAGCACTCTGCAGTGTATTCAACAGGCTTATGGGCCAGGTGCAATGACTTAGGTTTTCTGTAATTTGCCTCAGCCTCCATACGCATATCTATTTACTGCTTTCAAACAGACAATGATCACTACCTTGCACACTCTTTAAGATTCATCATCATCATCCCCTAATATGGCACCATGTAACCCATGCAGATGAGAAGGCATTATTGGATAAATAAATTTTTAAAAAAATCATTGTCAAGAGCAAGCTGTTACAAACTGCAAATTCTTTTACATTCAATCCTACCTACAGGTCAATTTGTTAAAACTAAAATACATGGAAGCCCACCATTTATAAAAACTGAAGTAAGTTTTAAGATAAAATTTCAAGCTAGAATGTTTTTTAAATTTGTTTGCAAATATCACTGGTCAGTGAAATAGAAAAAAATACCATGACTCAGTGCCATGGTATGTCAATACGGGTAGTTCAGAATCGTACTGTAACATCATGAACATCTCTTTTTTCTACTTTGAAAGCAATAAACTTAAAATGAACCTTGGTACATTCTAAGTAGGACCTGCACTATGAATTTTCAAATCCCTGAGTGGTGAGGTAACAAACTTCTAGAAACATACTATAACTAAACGAAAGTAAAAAAATTTATGTACCAAAAACCCAGATGTTTGACAGGAGATTTAATCTTAAAACTCTCCTGATTCTATATGTTGTAAATCATGTCTTCTATAATCTGAAACAGGCATGGGATAAAAATGACTATGTAGGTAGTCAGAAGACTCTAGTCAAATATCAAAAATAAAATTATGGACTATTCTAAAAATATTTTTATTGTTAAGAATACCAACAATGAGTTACTTTGTTTGCAAACACACACAGACACACAGCATATTGTGCATTCAGGCTGGCTAACCTTTGCTTTCTTTGTAAGAACCATTGATCTCAGGGACAGGTGATGATCTGGAGCTGGAGGACTCTGACTCGTCATCATCTGCTACAGTTGAGGTTTGAAGGGTTGAAATATTTAACCGTCCTGAGCCACCAAGGGAAGAAGACATGGGTGAGGTGCCTGTAGAATGTCGTCGGGATTTGCGTCGTTCTGTTGTCATTGATTCTGACAGTGACTTTCGATTCCTGAGAGTTTTACGCACTGTCTCATCCAACTGTTTCAGGGGGGTGCCCTTTTCTTCACCATCCTCATGGTGTAAAACTGCTTCATAGATTTGGAACTGACGCAAAAGATCAAGGTCCGTGCCTTGCTTTGACATGTACCTATAAAACACAACAGCAGTAAACTTACAAGAGTCCAATCTGTAATGGAGACTACAGGCACGAGCTCATACATAATACAAATATAAGACCAAGCACATGCATGCTTATATACGCACACAAAAATTAAAAGTTCAATTCCAAATGCTGATACTTGTCTTCGCAACAAAATGTAATTAAAATATCCACGGCTGTTAAAATGTCAACCAGATGCCGGAACAGGCAAATAGTGCAAATTGACAAAATGCCATTAATATCCAATACACATCAGACAACACACAATGCCCAGTACAACTGTGGTTTAATAAATTATTGTTACAGAATGTCACAGAATCTACTATTTCTGATACAGTTCATAATTTTGAACATACTGTGTGTACCTTATATAGTAATCACTGGAAGTAGGGTGTAGGCACAAACTTATATAACTTTCAATCCTAGCAATGATATATCCCAACAATCTTCTTTGTAAATCAATTAGATGTGTGCAATTTACAACAGATGATGAAAAATAATGACAGCCCCAGTGACTCATACATGGAAATACTCAGTAACTGAACCGTCACTATTGTCAATGTGAAGTTTGTGACAGCACAGCAATCAATGTGGCTAATTTTTCTCCATCACTAGTTACAGGTAATTTCCTAGCAGGGCTACAAGAAAGTGTTGAACAGAACTGTCCACTAGGATGTTATGGAATGTACTATGGCAGATATTTTGTTTCAGAGGAAACTACTGCTTGTACCTTTAAAGTAGAATGCTAAAAATGGAAGCAGGAGGTTCCACCAAAACACTAGAATTTCTACCAAGCTACACAGAAGCCACCAGTACAAGATTCTCATACCTTCCACTCTAAGCACTATGTGCAAGAGAATGAGAAAGGTAATACCCACAGCATTTTCAAATGCAGAACTACCACTCATTCCCTGAAAAATTAACTACAATATTGCAGCTTTCTCATTACATGAGAAATGCTAGAAATATCATGACAACTAATTTCCTAACGTTAAATTACTGTATCAGGTTTCATAGCTGGGTAAAACATAGATAGTCGGGGTTCACTTTCTAGTAAAGGCACGAATTTTGACTCTGTTACTATATTCTATATCCAGCTCAGCTCTGGGTACCACCCAAATTTCCATTTCGTGAGTACAAAGAACTGAGTCATTGGGTTCAAGTGGATGGAACATTACTCTAACCAAGTGTTTCCCAACTTTTTCTCCATATAGAAACTCCTAAAATAATTCTTCATACCCTGAGAAACCCTGACCTATGAAAACATTTATGGGACTGAAAAAGTTGACAGCAGGGAGCACATTTAATTGCTGCCAAATTAATGTCAAGAAAATGTGTGTGTAAAGAGCTGCTACAGCATACATATCAGTCAGCTCACATTGCAAAGAGCAGAAGAAAAAAATTGCAGCATTTCTCCTGTCTGTTTTGATATTATCTAATTTCTTTTAAATATCAAATCAAAATATTATATTAATAATTGTCCAACGAGCTACAACAAAAAGCAGTCTATTTATTATTCTGCAAGTTCGTTCTACATGTTTCGGGTGCCAACCACACCTGTCATCAGGAGTACACAAAACTGTAATTACAGCATCCGGTACTGGTCATATTTTTTGTGCATTTACCTCACTCCAACGTGGCCAAGCTAGCTTACTTACTTTACATAAACATAAAAATAAAGTTCCCATCCAATGTCAGTACAAGAGTCCATCTGACTACAGTCTAGTCAGGTGTTGTAGTTGTGTCCCGAGGAACTTTCATGAGTTTCTGAGAACTCAACACAAGGGTTCCTAATTCAGTCACACATTTCTGATAGAGGAGGAAAGTATGGTTAAGACTGCCTGGCATTGATTCCAAATGAATGGTAAATAATGGGACAACTTCCTTATAATCTGTTTGACTCTAAACCTGACATTAGAGTGGACACATCTGAATTTCCACTTTAAGGGCACAGAGCTTGCCTCTCTGCTGCCACTGGTGAGGCTCCTCTGTAACAACACAAAATTAACACACACAGTACATCTAAATATAACCTTAAATACAAACTGCCAGCAACAAAACAAATAGGCAGTTGGTAGCGCATGGAAAGCGCTGCAGTATTGCCAGTGGCTGGACAAAATTCCAGCAATATTGGATAGATATTTGAAACTGTTTGCAATATTTCAAAATTTTATTTATTCACTATACAACATCTCACGGAACACCTCATGATCTTCTCATTCCACAGAACCTGGGTTGGGAAGCACTGCTCGAAAAACTCACCTCATCCTACTGCCAAAATTAGGAGTCTCTAAAACTTTATCTCCACCTAGTGTTAACTGTTTGGGTACAATGACAGCTTTATTTTTCATTTAGTTGTAATCCAAGCAGTTTCCTGGAATCACATTACCTCTGTATGGTCCCCTCAATACCCTGCTCCTCCAAGGAATCAACTTGATCATAATAGGTGTCCTGGTCTGGAATGCCATTTAGTGTCTTGTTTACCAGTGTCATAGCATAGATCAGGAGCTCTGTATCTGCAGCATCATAATCTTTGAGAAGTTTCACGATGTTGTTCCACGGAAGCAAGCCTACACAATGAGAGAGACAACTAAGTCTTTCATAGTGATCATTAAATTTTCTTTCTAATTAAACGAACTGCTTAGTTAAACATACCACACTCATGCCTGGAATGTAGCAAATAATTTTAAGAAAGGTAATACCATAAGAGTTGGTGTCTTGGGTACAGATAATCCAGATAGTCCTAGGAACAAGACAATTACAGAAGCCCATTACATTTCACTATTCTGTCTAACGGCAACACCCAGCACCAATTCTAAGAGTTCTGAAGGTGAAAGCTGTTCAAGAAAGAACATCTAAAGAGTAAATTTTCATCAGCAAACACTTAAGAAAGTGACAGCAAAATGTATACCCCGGTGTCTTGGTGGTTTTGTACAAAACACATTATAGATTATTAATTTAAATTCTTCATCATTACACTAGAGCACTCACACAAATGACATAATACTCATAATTTGAGTCAAGATGTACTAATGGTAGTAATATCTGTATGGAAAGAAAATCATCCTGCCACTTAGGAAAAGACAGAATGTAGAAAAATTTGAAAACAAAGATATATGGAGAACATTTTGATTAATGAAATACATATAATGGGAAAAATGTAAAACAAAATAATCAAATTCCCATTATAATCAGAGTAAAAGATGGAACATAGCATTGCTTGGAAATTTCAAACATAAACCAACTGTCAACTTTAAACAAAGCAACAATTTTCAAAAAATACATTTACCTTCACTGATCATGTCCAAATTTTTAACTGCCCTTTAAAACTCTTAACAGGATAGCTGTGACTGTACATATATATTTTACTCATTCTGAAAGCAATTTACAAAGTGAAAGCAGGGTTATGTTTGGATCTCAAAATGAACAATGGTTGTTTTCTCGTTTATTTTAATTCCAGATATAGTAATTACATTTTTATTACATACACATTTTGCAATCAATCCCTTTCCACAGAGCAAAACAGCACATTGCACTGCTTCACTTGTGTCAGAGCTTCCGTTCACTGCAATAGGAAAGCAGTGAAAATTAGCAGCTTTCAATATTATCTTTCATCAGAATTGGCTGAGAGTTTCTCAATTCTCATTCTGTCAGTGAATATAGTGCACCACTTCTACAAATGATGTTTTCTGTGTCACCGAATGGAACATTTGCAGTTGCCTGCAGGTATTCTTTTGCCGACACGGCAAGGTTTAATTCTTTTCATCAACAGGTCAAAAATCATATAACTAGCCAGCTATGTGAGGCTGGACTGTGTGAATAAACTTTGCTACTCAGCAAAGCATTTTTTAAGCCAAGACATTCTGTCCCTTAATACTCAATTCTTTTAAAACGGATATTTTCATTACAAAATAAGCAGACATCAATCCCATATACACAGTTCAAAGCAAACACTCCCCAGGCCCCCCTACTTTGAAATGTGCATGTTTTAAAAACTTCTTTATTGCATCCATAATAGAATAAAATGTAATAAAAATCTCATGTATAATACTAATGCACTTGGACTGTCATCATTCCTAACACTGTTAAACAGAAATATATTTTATGAACAACCAATTGACCTGTAGAAACTCACCATATCACTTTCATACTACCTTCCCAGTTGCAACTGTTTTGCTTCATTTGCTAATTCTTGTCCACTAAGACAAAAACACTGCTAATGCAGGTGTTGTGCAGTGACTGGTGTTACTGCACAACACCTGCACCTGAACTTTGCGAAACACAAATAAGAAATGAGAAAAATACTTTTCAGCCAACATCATGACAACTCAAGAATGTCTGGTCTCCTAAAGCCAACTTCTCAACGGTCAGAACTATGCTGTCTCACTTCAAGCTAGCAAAGAAAAACAGTTCTAACAGCCAAAATAAATGAAGTTCAAACACAACAAATGACAAAGAATTATTAAAACGGGTGCTAAATTAAGTATTAACAGCTGACTGGATATTTTTTTGAAGAAAATAGGAAACAACACATAGATAAAAAAGAAACATTGGTAACTGCATGAAAGGCCACAAAGGTCATCTGACACAACATGTATAATTTCAGTTTCAGTTGACATGCAAAACATTTACTTAACACTTTCCGACCGGCGTTGGTACTAGTACCAATGGGCCTCTCACGCCACCAATCCGGCGTTGGTACTAGTACCAAGCCGATATTCATAAGCTTGTTAAAAAAAGGTTTGAATGTTTTGATAATTCTAATTATAACCACATAAGAGAATATTTTAACATTTGAAACTAGAAATAGAACAGATAATACTGCATTGCTGCATGTTAAGGCTTTACAGTCAATGTTTTTGTTTACATACCGTTAGATAAGACATAAATGATGTTAGAAATATGTCAGCTTATACTGTAAAGAACCTGGAAAATAAACTATCATATATCATTACATTAAACAGACAGTCATTCACTCTCCACATCCCACAGCAGAAGTTATACTGCTTACCATGTGCTGTGTCAACTGCATGGACTGCCTTTATGAGGAGGAGGCAGTTGGTTTCCACATACTCTATGAACACTAAAAGAAGTTTGAGTGCTGTCTTCACAACAAGGCGGAACTTGCTGGCAATCAAAGCATACAGCCATTGCACGGTCTCATTATGTTCCATGACACCATTCATACCATCCACATACAGCATCACCTGCCCCAGTGCTGTAAACAAAACAGTGTTGGCCTTACTTTGCAGGGACCAGGCAGTAGGTAAGTAGTAGTAGGTGGTGTAGGTACAATACCAAAACATGGAAAGGCATAAGTGTAGGGAATTTCAAGCTATAAGATATAGTAGATCAGAGGTTCTTAAATTTCTTCCTTCTCCCTGCACACACACTCTCCTACGTGTTATCCTTTTATTTTCCAGAAGAAAACCTGATGCATCCATATGAAATTATGTCACAGACTTATTTTTGTTTAAGAACTTCAAAGATGTTAGGCATGTTCACAAAATTTAAATGAGCAGCTATTAGTTTTGTCATGTCTGTATGTCTGCATGAAGCAACCCAACTCCAACCAGATGGATTTTCATGGAAATGGATATTTGAGAATTTCTCGAAAGCCTGTCCAGAAAATGAGAGGTTCAATAAAATCTAACAAGATTAGCAGGTACTTTGCATGAAGAACTATGCACATGTATGATAGTATCTCGGTGCATGCTACTTAGAATGAGAAATGTTTCAGACTAAAGTATCACAGAGAATTAAAACACAAATTTTATGTTCAATAACTTTTTCCCAGAACAGTGCTGCTTATGAGACAATGTGAAAAAATATGGTAGAGTCAGACGCACCAAAGATGACATTACAATATGGCACATACACTTTGCATCCTGGATAACTAAGGCTACAAATACACACTCATAATACTCAATACTCATTGTGTTCCCACAGCAACAATGCACATGTAAATGCACCTCAATGTTCATTCATTCATTTATTTTCATTCTGTAGATCCGTACCGGATTAAGTCAACCCTTAGGATATAGAACATGTCATAGGTAATAGCTTTACAGTTGTCTTACATTTTAATATACACAATTAGCTATAACTATACAGGTTAAATTAAGAAACTATGTATGTCTATATTTGTCAAGTCATATTACAATATACTCTCATTTCTGTGAGTGTAATACTTGATAACAGAATCATAGTAAAACTATAGAAAACCGTGAGATATTAAACCTCTCACTGTTTCCTTATGACCTAGGTTTAATATATCTATGAATACATTATAATACTGAGTCCTAA
>Ga0123354_10004129_pt1 | contig 20447 bp, 17 predicted proteins | sample TergutLab28metaG_2_FD_97872 | JGI IMG/M metagenome (GOLD analysis project Ga0123354, IMG submission 97872) | Labiotermes labralis P4 segment gut microbial communities from Petit-Saut dam, French Guiana - Lab288 P4 | ecosystem: Host-associated > Arthropoda: Insects > Digestive system > Gut ...
AAGGATTCTTTCATCGCCTGTTTCAATTGCGCTTTCAATAGATTCGCTTATTCTTTTTTTGTTTTCATCAGTAACAACAATTCTGTCAACTACTATTTCAATTGTATGTTTTTTTGTTTTTTCCAGCTTTTTTATTTCATCAAGATTAATTATATTGCCATCAATTCTGGCTCTTACAAAACCTGATTTTTTCGCATCTGCAATAATTTTTTCATGCTCCCCTTTTTTTCCGCTTACAACAGGAGCAAGAATAATTATTTTTGAATTTTTAGGGAAACCGGTTATGGCATCATATATTTGATCTTTTGATTGTTCACTTATTTCCCTGTTGCATTTTGGACAGTGGGGCTTACCTATCCTTGCATAAAGAAGCCTTAAATAGTCGTATATTTCTGTTACAGTACCTACTGTTGATCTTGGATTTTTATGCGTTGTTTTCTGTTCAATTGATATTGCAGGAGAAAGCCCTTCGATATAATCGACATCCGGTTTATCCATTCTGCCTAAAAATTGTCTTGCATAAGATGAAAGAGATTCTACATATCTTCTTTGACCCTCGGCATAGATTGTATCAAATGCAAGAGATGATTTTCCGGAACCGCTTAATCCGGATATAACGACAAGTTTATCCCTGGGTATTTCAAGATCGATATTTTTTAGATTATGTTCGCGAGCTCCTTTAATTATTATTTTATCCATGGTTAAACCCGATTAATCTTCCTGAATAAAAAGAAGAGCTTTTTTAACTCCATCTTTATAGCTACTGAAATAATTGTTATTTTTAATCCTTAAAGAAATATCTGTATAATTATTTTTAACACTGCTTTCTGCAAGAAAACTAAAAATATATTTTGATTGCTGAAATTCTTCCATGTTATCAAGCGCTAAGGCAAGAAAAAAAAGATATTTATATAATCCGGATTCAATCATATATTCTGCGGTTCTATTATCTTTTTCTGAATTCAGTAATAGGTCTCTGGAATCTGTGTAATCGTAATGCGGGTCATATTCTCTATTTACTTCGATAAGTCTTGTAAATATTATAATTACTGAAGATGTAAGATATCTTATTGCATTTCTTACTCCATTTCGGTCTTTTGCAATTTTTAATAAATATATTCCAAGTTCCCCGTATGGTGTTATAAGAGGATCAAGGTCATATCTGAAATAGAAAATCGCTTTATCAAGACCGCTAACTATAAGCCTGTCTCCAAGAACTTTTTCATATTCCATGTCGCTCTTTGCTGCTCTTTTTACATCATTTATAATCTTCGTTAGAGTTTCTTCATATAAATTATATTTTTTTTGTTTCTCATAAATATTTGCAATACTTAAAAGAATCGCAATATAAAATTCGCTACTTTCTGCTTTATATGAAATATTTAAAGCTCTTTCATATTGGCGCAGGGCAAGTGTATCATCACCTTCATTTTCAAAAATTTTACCTATCCAGTATTCAGCTTCCGGATATTCATTTTTATTTGTTGCTTCCCTGAAAGCCTTAAATGCCTCGCCATAATTTTTCTGGCTGTAATAACTCATCCCTTTTTGAAATAATATCCAGGCAGGGGTATCCTCATCTGCCTGCAAAATATTTGCAGAAAACAAACAGAGTGGAATTAATAGTATCAATATTTTTTTAGTTAGATTTCTCAAAGTTTTTCTATCTCCCTTAGAAATTCTTCTTCCGCATTTTGGGAAGTTGTTTTTTTAATTATTTCACCTTTTTTAAAAATTACAATAGAGTTACCTACTCCTGTTATCCCTATATCCGCATCTTTTGCTTCCTGGGGGCCGTTTACAACACATCCCATTACACTTATTGTTAAATGCTTTCCAAGTTTTTTTATTTTATCATATATCCTGGAAATAAACTCATGAACATCAAATGTTGATCTTCCGCATTTGGGGCATGATACAAGATTGACTACATTGTCCCTTTTTCCAGCTTCATTTAAAATTGAAGTTCCTGCAATTACCTCATTTTCAGATGTTGCCGAAAGAGATACTCTTACAGTACTTCCTATATCTTTGCCAAGAAGCTCAAGCAAAGCAGCGCTATTTTTTACAACTCCATCGATTAATGGCCCTGCTTCGGTTACCCCTATATGGAGAGGATAAGTATATTTTTCTGCAAACATCTCATTTACATATATGGTAGTTGCAACATCGGGAGATTTTAATGAAAAAACAACATTTTTAAAATTATATTTTTCAAATATTTCTATTTCTTCTTCTGCAGCAGCTATCATTGATGCAGCTTTATCTTTGTTATTCCTTAATTTTACAGGCAGAGAGCCGCTATTTATTCCAACTCTTATAGGGATATTTTTATCTTTGGCTTTATCGATAACTTCTTTTACTTTCCATTCTGTGCCAATATTGCCGGGATTTATTCTTATTTTCTGTATACCTAAATCAATACATTTTAAAGCAATTTTATAATCAAAGTGGATATCAGCTACAACAGGCATTGGAGATTTTGCTGCAACAGCACCTAAAATTTCCGCTGCATTTATATCAGGGACAGCAAATCTTATTATATCGCATCCCAGATCTTTTAAGGATTTAAGCTGATCAATTATGTTTTCTTCTTTTTCAAGCTGTTTTTTCCACATTGTTTGTATTGAAACAGGCGCTCCCCCCCCTATTTTTATGTTTCCAACTGATACCATATTGGTTAGTTTATTTGTGAACATAAGTTACCTTTACCATGAAACTTCCCACGTAACATTCCCTTTGTTGGACAAAAGTTGAGGCAGATTATACCTTACTTGCGCGCTATTTCCTGTTATCTCGCCTGAACTAACTGTTCGGATATTTTGGGGCGCGGTAATTTTTATATTGACATACCTGTCAGGAAAAAGAGCTTTTGCCAGTTCTATAGTTTCTTCGTTTATTGGTTTGTTATTGCTTATTTTCTGCGTATAATAAGTTCTGTCCCCTCTTCTTTGAACTTCAATTTTTTTATCATTGCTGTTTGAGACAATGGCATTAAGAGCCTCAATATTGCTAAATCCATATCTTACATTTATAAATACTTCCCCTTCGGTCTCTTCTTGCCTGAAAGAGATGAAATCAAGTCCATTTGTAATGGCTGCAAGTTCCCTAAATTTTTGTTCTTCCACAGGTAAAGGGAGAAAATTATCGTATTTATCGATTTTTCCTATATTGATGGCAGCTTTGGATATTGAATATTTGATCAATATTTCGCCTGATAGGTTTTGTCTAAAAGTAATTTCTGTATCAATGTTTATGCAGGAAAAAAGGAAAAAAGAGAGAAAAAGGATGGATAATATTTTAATAATTCTTGTTTTCACGAAAACCCCTTTAATTAGGCTTTAAAATAACCCAGCCTTAAAGTAACCGATTTTTGGGCTTGGTATTATTTTGGAGCATAGCTATACAACTTACAAGATACAGCTTTATTATATTTATTTCAATCACAGGATGCAGTGCTTAATACCTGCTCTGGGGAGAGCGCTTCGGCTACCCTGTATGATTTTCTGGAACAAAAGTTAATCTTTGCATAAAGCTACTGGGTACGCCTTCGGCTATCCCGAATGACTCTTGGAAACAAAAATAAACTTATGGATAAACCTTCGGGATACGGCTTCGCCTATCCCGAATGGCTCTTGGGAACAAAGGTAGACTTGTGGATAAACCCTCGGGATACGGCTTCGCCTATAGCTCAACAACAGTTTTGCCGAATCCGCCGCTTTCAGGATGAGCGTAGTAGAATTTTTTAACAACAGGGGATGATGTAAGATATTCGGAAATTACATTTCTAAGTATCCCTTCGCCATGACCATGTATAATCGAAAACATGGTAAATCCGTTTATAAGAGCGCTATCTATTTGAGTTTCAACTCTGCTTATTGCTTCTTCTGCCCTGATTCCTCTTATATCAAGTTCAAAAACAGGTTTATCGCTTTTATTAAGATCATGGTGAAGCACTTCTGCTTTTATTTTTTTAACTTTTTTGGGCTTATCTTTAATTACATAAATATCTTTTTTTGCTACTTCTACTTTAAGCATACCCGTTAAAACAAGAAATTTATTGTTTTTTAAAGCCCGTAGTATTTCCCCTTTTTGCCTGTTTTCCCCTATATAGACTTCTGTTCCGGGTTCTATATCTTCATCATATCCAATATATTCATTTATATCGTTTTCTATTTTAAAATCTGCTTTTTCAATTTGGTTTTCAATTTCTAAAATAAATTCTCTTGCTTCTTTTTTTGACTCATCATCTACTTTGGTTTCAATAATTTTACGTATTATATTTTCAATTTTTTGTCTGCTTTCTTTAAGAAAAATATTGAGATTCCGTTTTTCTGTATTTCTTAATTCATACTCTTTTTGTTTTAATGATAATTCTTTTAAACTTATTTCGCGTCTGGTTTCTGCAACAAGTTTTTCTTTTTTTTCAATCTCTTTTTCTTTATCTGTAATTTCTTGCTGTTTTAAAACTATCTCTTTAATAAGTTTATTTATATTTATTTTTTCACTTCCTATATATTTTCTTGCTTTTTCAATAACACTATTTTCTATGTTATTTTTTTCCGCTATATCAATTCCAAAACTTTCTCCGGGAAGTCCGTATATCATTTTATATTCTGGTTTATATGTTTCGGAATTATAGGCAACAGAAACATTTGCTATATCACCTTTTCCTGCCACATAATTTTTAAGCGTTGCCTGATGTGTTGTTGCAAGAAAATTTACATTGCGCTCAAGCAATGTGTCAAAAATCGCCATAGCCAGAGATGAGCCTTCATCCGGGTCTGTCCCTGTTCCTGGTTCATCAAGCAGGACAAGAGTTTTTTCTGTGCTTAAAGAAATGATTTTTGATATATTATTCATATGCGCTGAAAATGTTGAAAGAGAACCTGCAATTGACTGTTCATCCCCTATATCTGCCAGAACATTATTGTAAAAAGAGATGGCTGATCCTTCATCGGCAATTATTCCTACAGCGAACTGGTTCATTAAAACAGATAATCCTGCTGTTTTTAATGAGAGTGTTTTACCGCCTGTATTTGGTCCGCTTATTAAAAGCGCTTTTGTATTCCCGTTTATAATTATATCAATGGGGACTGCATTTTTACCAAGAAGAAAATGGCGCGCATTTTTTATTACAATACCTTTTTCAATTGTTTCCGGTAAAATACATTTATTTGTATACGCAAAATGCGCCCGCGCTATAATTGTATCAAGGTATGATATTTTATGAAAAATATTATTGATTTCTTCTTTTTTTTCCCGAATTTTTTCTGTAAGTTCCCTTAATATTTTATGTATCTCAATCTTATATTGCTCTTCGAGTTCTATAATTTCGTTATTATAATCAAAAAGTTCAACAGGTTCCACAAACAGAGTCATACCTCTGGCAGAGGAAGCATGGATAATCCCTTTTATTTTTCCTTTAAAATTTTCTTTTAGGGGAATAACGACCCGGTTATCCCTTAGCGTTGGATTTGTATCCTGCATATAAGAAGATATAACAGGATCTGTTGTGTATTTTCCAATAATATTATTAATGGTTTTATTTACCCTGGCTATTTTGGATTTTATATCAAGGAGAATTTTTACATTTTCATCGCGGATATTTCCATCCTGCCTTATAAATTTTGATAAATATTTTACAAGTTGCGATTCTTCATAAAAATCAAGATTATTTTGTATTAAGTTATTTTGAATATTTTGCTGAAGAAATATTTTTAATTTAAGAGCTGATTGCAAATATTTAATCACAGCACCTATTTCAAAAGAATCAAGAACTATTCCTTCGATAAATACTTTTTTTATTATTGGCTGAATATCTGGTAGTGACAGTTGCGGAAGATAGAGGCTGTTATCAAATAGTTTTTTTATTTCAAATACAGCATTGATTTTTTCTTTCCAGTTTTTTTCATTATCTTCAATGTTCTGATCAAATAATAATTGCTTACCTGCTTCGGAAACAGAGTATTCAGATATACTTTGTACAATCTTGTTGAATTCAAGAATTTCAAGAGTATGGGCAACCATAGACTTCATCCGATAATTCGGTCATTTCATTATATAATTTAAAATAAGTTCTATATCTGTCTTCATGGATATGTCCGCTTTCAACCGCCTGTTTTACAGCGCATCCGGACTCTTCTATGTGAGAGCATCCAATAAATTCACATGACTTTATAAACTCTCTGAATTCCGTAAACATATAACCCAGTTTTTCGGGAGTTACTTTTTCTATAAATATTTCACGTATTCCGGGAGTATCTATTATTCCTCCGTTATCATTGTATGGTATTAAAACAGAATAATTTGTTGTGTGTCTGCCTCTGCAGTATTTATATGATATTTCTCCTGTTTTTTGTATATTGTTGCCTGTAATAAGATTTATCAAGGTCGATTTCCCTACTCCCGATTGACCTGCAAACACACAATATTTTCCTTGCATAAGTTTTTTTATTTCTTCTATTCCTTGTTCTGTTACAGCTGATGATTTTATTACTTTTATCCCTATTCTTTTATAATCAGCAATTCTTTCTTCGATGTCGGGAGATAAAGAAAGATCTGATTTGTTCATAATTATAATTTTTTCATAATTGTCTTCTTCTGAAAGGAGCATCCTGTCAATAAAGCGCGGTCTGAATGGAGGTTCGTCCGGAGTTGTTATTGCAAAAAGAATATCTATATTTGCGGCAATAATCTGAAGAGACATCCTTTTTCTATTCCATCTTGTAAAGACATTTTTTCTTTCATGGAGCGATATGATTGTTCCATGTTTGGATGATATGGAATCTGGTTCAATATCAACTATATCTCCTGCTGTTAATGGATTATAAAGCCCATCTGATTTTTTAAAAACTTTTCCTTTAATTCTGCATTGATAAAGTTTATTATCCACATTTACAGTATAAATATTATTTATTCCAAAAAGTATTTGTCCCTTAATAATTCTGTCATTCATATTTTATATAATTCCTGAATATTTGAGCATGAATCGATCGGCAATTTTTTTGTAATAATCGTTATTTATGTTGGAAGATGTAACATAAAAGCAATCGCGATCTCGTTTTACTGATTGGGATGCGACTGCCATGTCTTTACCCCACGCTGATCGCCATCCCTGGCTAGCGTGGGGTGCAACGTCCATGTCGCTAATAATGCGAAGGACCTGACGTGAAACACCTTCTCTTGAATCTATTGTTTTTATTTTTTCCGGAAAAAGATTTTCCAGCATATCATGTATAAATAAAAAGTGGGTACAACCCAGAACAACATGATCAACATCTTTTTCAATAAAAAAATTTGCAGCAGGGATCAAAAATTCCAATATCTCTTTATTTTCAGATTCAAACATTTTATTTTCGATAAATGAGACAATATTTGGATCTGCATATTTATGTACTTCGCAATTACCTGCAAACTGAGCTATAAGATTATCTGTATAGCTGTCAGATACAGTTTTGTTTGTTGCAAAGAGCCCTATTCTTTTGTTCTCTGACATCGAAGCAGCTGGTTTTACAGCAGGAACAACGCCCACAAATGGAATAGTAAATTTCTCTCTTAAATATGGCAAAGTTACAACAGTTGCTGTATTGCATGCTATAACAATTACATCAGGAGTTATTTTTTTAATTAAACGGTCTATCGCAGAAAGGACAATTTCTTTTATGACTTCCCCATTTTTTATTCCGTATGGGAAATTGGCATTATCCGCAAGGTAAACATAATTTAAATCAGGCTTTATATTTTTTAAGTGAATAAGGTAAGGTATACCTCCAATTCCCGAATCAAAAAAAGCTATGGTTTTATTCATTATTAAAAAGTTTTAAAAAATTATCTTTTGCCTGATTTTTTGCACTCTGGTTTTTTGCTTGTTTATCTTTGTCTACTTTATCTGTATAAACAAAAAAATCGCAAAAATTGGCTCTTTCTTTATCTGTTACTTGCTCAGGAATATCTTCAATACAATCCCAATGAGCATCCTTTTTATAAGATTTACAATTCAGGCACACTCTTACTTCTCTTCTGCATGATGGGCAAAGCAATGATCTTGTAATTACTTCTTCATTTGTTTTTCCGCAATAATAACACATGTAAAAATAATATAGGAAATTCCCTATTATATCAATTGCTATAATTTAGTATAGTTTTGGTTGTAAAATGATTGTTTTTGTATATAATTATGGTATGTTCAATTCTGAAATATGTGCAATATCAAGATGCAATGTAATAAAAATGTCTGGATATAAAACCTGTTATAAACATATTGCCAATAAAAAAGCTTTTGAAATAAATATTTTAAATTATTTAAAGGAGAATGAAAGATTCCTTGATTTAAATATGACAGGATTTCCTTTAAATAATATCACTATTGAAAATAAACGTTTTTATTCCTGCAAATTTTCAGAACTTATATTAACTAATGTAAAATTTATAAATTGCCATTTCATGCAGTGCTTTTTTGATTATTCGCAGTTTGAAGAGTGTAAGTTTATAAATACCAATATAAAATTTACCTGTTTTGCCGGTTCTGTTTTTAATAATTGCGATATTGAATCTTCCGATATTCTCCATACAAACTTTAATGGAATCAAATCCAATAATTTAAAAATTAATGAATCTGATCTCTATTTTTCAGGATTTGTAAATTCTACTATGGATAATACTTCATTTTATGATTGCAATATTAAAAAAGTTAATTTTTCACAATCAAAAAGAAAAAATGTTTCTTTTAAAAAATCAAATTATAGAGAGGCGTTTTTCGATAGATGGGATAAAGTTGAGGATATATGAAGCTTTTTACTTTGTATAATCTTGAAGGCAATGTAAATACATATCTTATAGGTCTTGAGTCTGGTGGAGATGCTTTAATAATTGATCCAGGTCATATTGATCTATTTCTGTTAAATCTGCTTGAAGATAATAATTATTTTATAAAATCAATCCTTATTACACATGACCATGAACACCATACAAAAGGGGTAAAAACCCTAATGCGTATTTATGAACCTCTGATCTATAGCAAAAGAGCAATGATATACGACTACCCATCGACAACAATAAATACAAATAGTGTTTTAAATCTTTGCGGATTTGATATAACTGTTATTGAAGCGCCCGGACATTCTGATGATTCTCTTGTTTTCAGAATTAGAAATGCGTTATTTACAGGAGATGTTTTATCTGCAGGAAAAATAGGATATACTCCTAATTTAGTTACAAAAAAACTGTTACAGGATAATATTGGGAAAAAAATATTTTCTATTAAAGAAGATCTTGTAATATTTCCAGGACATGGTCCCCCTACTACTCTGAGAGCAGAGAAAGAGTTTAATTCTTCTATTCTTTAGGTTATATTGAAATTTTATTTTTTTTCTGATAGTATCGATATAAAATAAGTTTTATATCGAATACACTTAAAGATATTGCAAGAATAATTATATTTTTACATGAAAATTTTAATATTTGGTGATGACACCAAAAAGGGGTGGTAAGATGAAAAAAAGGTTAGTTGTGATATTTGTACTCTTAATGGTTGTTACAGGTCTTTTTGCACAGCAAGCCGGACAATTTAGTGTTGGTAGCCGACTTGGTCCATCTTTTGGATTTAACAATTCCGGGGATTTTGTGGATTTATTAAAATTAACATTAATTGCAGAAGATCCTTTCCTCGCAAATATGATTTCAATTTCAAATGAAAGGCTTACAAATTTTAACTTTGTTCTATACGGGGCTTATACGATTATTGACAACCTCTCCTTACAAGCAGAACTAAATTTTATGATCAATCAAGGGTATAAAATAGAAACAACTATGTTAGGATTGAGCTTGGGTTCAACAAAGATCACTTATTCCTCCCTTGATATTCCCATACTGCTTAAATACACTTTTGTAAATAATCCGGCACTTTTTGGTATCCTCGCAGGTCCGCATATATCAATTCCTTTAGGAAAAGCAAAAATATCCGGTTTTGGAATGAGTGAAAAATTTAATATTGAAAACTTTGCTACATTCGGACTTACAGCAGGAATTTTTGGTGGATACCAGATAGGACCAGGACGTATTTTGGCAGACCTTCGTTTTGTCTTTGATTTTAATGCTTTAGAGGAAAAAGAAGAAGTAATAACCATTGAGTTCATGAAGCGTCGGGCTCTTTCCCTTACCGCTGGCTACGAAATCTCTTTCTAAACATAATCTTTTATTGACAAAATATACGCCAAAGCACGGAGAATGCGGAAGTGCAAAGTAGTTTTTTTAAATTATCATTCTCCGGACTTGGCGTGATGTTTTTTATAATTTTATTAAAACCTGTTTTAAAACAAGCGTTGTTGACCTCCTTGACATAAAATTGCTTTTTCATTGACAATTTTTGTTCATAAACATAAAATATAAGTCAAGAAATTGGAAAAGTTGAGGTAAACTTAACTAAATTGTAGTATAATTATTTAATTTCTAAATAAGGAAATATTATGAAAAAAATATTATTTATTATAATGTGTTTGCTGATTACAACATCTTTATTTGCGATGGATATTAAAACTGGCGGTAATATAGGGCTTAATGGCAGCGCTAATACCGGCAGCGATTGGCAAAAACCAATTAAAGATAGTGGTTTTTCAAATGAAGTCAAATTAGGATTTGAAATGGGTGCATTTTGGGAAATACCAATAAATGATCTTTTTTCTGTTCAGCCGGAAATCAATTTTTTATTAGTCAGGGCCGGATACAGTGGCACTGATCATAGAGAGGGTTTCGATGGATATACTTACACCCCTTATACTGTGGATATAAAATTTTCACAAACGCTAAAAATCCTTGAAATTCCTGTTCTTGCAAAATTAAATTTTGGAACAAAAACCAAGTTTTTCCTTTTAGCAGGTCCCATAGTTGAAATAATCCTTGGAGATGTAACTACTAACTGGGAAGAAAATGAAAATACGTATTCAGGCTTTTTTGGATACACTGCTTATGATAAACATGATTATGTTAGCTCACCTGATAACCGCTTTATATTGGGAGGAACTGTTGGATTGGGTTTTAGTATACCAACAAGCGAGGGAAGATTTATTTTGGATTTAAGATATAGAACGACATTTACAAAAATATTTAATAATGACAATACTATGGTTAATACTGTTGGACTTAGAATAGGCTATGGCGTTGATATAGAGTTATAACAGTTCCGGTTCCTGTTTTTAACAGGATGACTTTTCAAGAGGAGACGTTCGATAGTTACGTCTTTAATTTTTCAGATTCTTCTTTTGCTTTTTCATGAGAGGAGAGCAGTTTAATATAAGCGCCGAAAACCCACCCTTTTAAGCCGCCATAAGTTATTTGATACCAGTAGTTGTCTACCCCTTCAACATTATCCATTTTGCTGGATTTAGATACAATTTCAAGAATATATCCCTTCCATAAGGTAGTTACTGCCTTTGCTTTTACAGAGGGCTCTGTCCGGAGCCTTAAATGAGAAGATACAATTACAGCATAACTTGTATTTTGTTCAAGAACCTGTGTTGGCGGGAGATCAATTATAACTATTTCATCTTCCTTTTTGCAGGAAAATAAAGATATTATAAATATAATTATTATTACAATGTAATATTTTTTCATTTCAAACTACCCTATCTCTATAAAATATAAACTGCTATTCTTTAAGTTGTATTATTTCATCGCGTATAAAAGCAGCTTCTTCAAAATTCAGATTTTTTGCATGCTCAAGCATAACTGCTTCCAGTTCTTTAATCAACTTTTTCTTTTCATTTTTATTAATAATATTATATCTGCTCTTTATTAATTCAACATCAAATTCAGTTGCTTTCTTTTTATCTTCAATTTTTCTTACAAGAATATCCTGTATGGATTTTCTTATTGTTACCGGAGTTATTCCATGTTCTTTATTATATTTTTTCTGTATCTCTCTTCGTCTTTCTGTCTCGTCAATCGCTTCCTTCATTGCATCGGTAATTTTATCTGCATACATTATTACTTTGCCATTTACATTACGGGCAGCCCTTCCGATTGTTTGTATAAGTGATGTCGCAGAGCGGAGGAACCCTATTTTATCCGCATCCATAATGGCAATCAGCGAAACTTCGGGCAAATCAAGCCCTTCCCTTAAAAGATTTATCCCCACAACAACATCGCTTATCCCCAGCCGCAGGTCTTTAAGAATTTCAACCCGTTCTATTGTTTCAACTTCAGAATGGAGATATCTGACTTTTAGACCTGCTTCTGAAAAATATTCAGTAAGGTCTTCTGCCATTTTTTTTGTAAGAGTTGTAATAAGCGTCCTTTCGTTATTTTGGATCCTCATGTTTATTTCGCCAAAAAGATCTTCTATTTGCCCTTTAGTGGGCTTTATAATAACTTCCGGGTCAACAAGCCCTGTTGGCCTGATTATCTGTTCAACTATTTTTTTGGATCTCTCCTTTTCTTCTTTTCCCGGAGTTGCAGAAACAAAAACAAAAGTATTGATTATTGAATTAAACTCATTATAAAAAAGCGGCCTGTTATCAAGAGCAGAAGGGAGCCTGAATCCATGGTTTACAAGATTTAGTTTTCTTGACCTGTCGCCTTCATACATTCCCCTAACCTGCGACAAGGTAACATGCGATTCATCAATAAATGCAATAGCATTTTCAGGAAAATAATCCAGTAAAACAAAGGGCCGTTCCCCTTCTCCTCTGCCTGAAATATGGCGCGAATAGTTCTCTATTCCATTGCAATACCCCATCTCTTCAAGCATTTCAATATCATATTCTGTTCTTGTTTTAATGCGCTGCGCTTCAAGAATTTTTCCCTCTTTATTTAATTCTTCAATACGTAATGCAAGCTCATCTTTTATTTTTATAAGGCTGGATTTTAATTTCTCCTCAGGAACGACAAAGTGTTTTGCAGGATATAATGTGATATATTCGTAATCTCCTATAATTTCTCCTGATATTGGATTAAACTCACTTATCTTTACAATTTTTTCCCAATCAAGCTCTATCCTATAGGCATTTTTTATATATGAAGGGAATATATCGATTATTTCTCCTCTTATTCTAAAACACCCCCTTACAGGGGTAAGATCATTCCTTTCATATTGCATTTGCACAAGTGATTTTGCCATATCCAATGTATCGATTTTATCTTCTTCTCTAAAACGGTAACGCATATCCTTATAAGACTTTGGGTCTCCCAGGCCATATATGCACGATACAGTAGAAACAATAATTACATCATTTCTTTCAAGAAGCGAAGAGGTTGCAGAAAGCCTTAACCTTTCGATCTCATCGTTTATTGAGGCATCTTTTTCTATGTATAGATCTTTTGATGGAACATACGCTTCGGGCTGATAATAATCATAATATGAAACAAAATATTCAACAGCATTTTCAGGAAAAAAATCTTTAAATTCCCTGTAGAGCTGGGCAGCCAGGGTTTTGTTATGCGAAAGCACAAGTACCGGCTTATTTATTTTTTCAATAATTTTAGCCATTGTAAAAGTCTTTCCGGAGCCTGTTACCCCTTTTAAGACTTGAATTTTAAGCCCTTTTTCTATTCCCTCTGCAAGTTGATTAATTGCGTTTATTTGATCTCCGGCAGGAGCAAAATCAGATACTACTTTAAATTTATTCAGGTATTTATTATTTCTGATGTCTGTCTGAGAGTCCAACTGAAAGCTCCATCTCTTTTTTAGCACGGATAATTTTAACTTTTACAACTTCACCAGGTTTTTTATCTTCAAGAGCGCTGTAAAAATCTGCCAGTGTTTTTGTTGATAGTCCATCAATTTCAATAATAATATCTCCGCCAACCAAAAATGTTGACCTGCCATATCTAACAGCTTCTGTCCCACCTTTAAGCCCTGCTTTTTCAGCAGTACTCCCTTTTGCAACTTTGGAAATAAGAATCCCTTTACTAACAGGAAGCGAAGCATATCTTACAAGTTCATGAAAAATTTCCACAAATTCAATATCTATCCAACCTCTGTTTACTTTTCCATATTTTATAAGATCAGGAACTACTCTTTTTGCAGTATCAACAGGAACAGCAAATCCAATCCCTATCGAACCTCCGGATGGAGAATAGATCATGGTATTTATCCCGATCATCTCCCCTTTGGAGTCGATCATGGGGCCGCCTGAATTTCCTGGATTGATAGATGCATCTGTTTGTATCATATCTTTTATAATGTAGCGACTACCTGGATTTGGCTGAACAGGGCGACCAAGTCCTGAAATTACACCTGTAGTAAGTGTTCTTTCATAACCAAATGGGTTTCCTATTGCAAGAACTTTTTGTCCTACAAGCAGATTTGAAGAATCTCCCATTGGAATAGTTACAAGTTTTTTATTTTTAGGATCGATCTTTACAACTGCAAGATCATTTTCATGATCAATTCCTATAACATTTCCATCAAATTGAGAACCATCCGCAAGAGTCACATATACTTTATAGGCATTTTCAAGAACATGTTTGTTTGTAAGGATATAGCCTCTGTGATCTATTATTGTCCCTGAACCGCTTCCTCCCTGTCTGGGAACAGGTTCAAGAAACCAGTTTAGTGTTACAATTTCTATAGAGATATTAACAACAGCTTCGTTAAGCTGCTGATATATGTTTATATTTTCAAGTTCATCCTGCTGATACCTGTTGGTATCTTTTATTTTATGAAGTTCAGTTGGTTTGTTATCGGTTTGTAAAACAAAATCTGCTGATGAAACTGGGGCTTGAGCTTCTGTTTTTATTTGAGGCATTTCAGATTGAGTTGTATCAGAAATTATCTCTTTTTTAGGAGTTACTTTAAGTATTCCTAACCCAACAAGAAATAGTATTACAATAATTACTGTTGCTGCAGAATAAAAGGCAACCTGGCCGCGTGAGTATAATCTCATTCTTATAATATAATAACTTATCCCTATATTTTTCAAGGAGTTGTTATAGTATTTAGTCCAAAAATAAAGCTAATTCCACTACACCCGCAATAACCCTTAAGGTAAGGTAGGCGCTGGAGTTTGCGGTATATCCCTGAACGTTGGCAATGTACGATTGCTAGTACTCAAGTTACCACCCGGTATATTCCAAACAGTGGTATTCCAGCCACTAAACACTGTGCTATAAGCAGTACCAGTGCCTGTTAAAATCATATCTTCGCCATCCGGGTATGCTGCTCCAACACCGGTGCCAAAGTTTGTACCTGCAGGTCCGGTCATATCTGTTCGCGCATTGTTTGTGATTAGTCCTCCTGTTACATAACGCCCTGCAACACGACCAAACAGGTTTTGATTTGTATCTCCTGGCAGGATAAGAAATAGATTTTTATTAAGCGCTACGCAGGATTCAACATAGATATTGGCGTTTTGGAACCACCCCACTATGCCGCCAACTCCGCCCCTACCGCTAACATCGCCGGTTGCGTAACAGTATCTTACTGTTACATTAGGATTACAACCTCCAAATAGGCCGCCAATTTGTGTATCGTTACCTATTACATTGCCTGTAGCATAGCTGTTTTCTACTATGCTATCGTTTCCGATAAAGCCTACCAGTCCACCGCCCCAACTAGAGCTTGATTCAACATCGCTCGTGGCATAGCATTTTCTCACTGTACCGTAGTTCTGTCCCACTAAACCACCAATTCCTCTTACTCCAACCATTTTGCTGCCTGTGCCAGCAACATAGCAATTTTCCACTGTGCCATTGTTGTATCCAACCACTCCACCAACATAATTACTACCAGTAACTTTGGCATTAAGTAAACCAAGGTTTTTTATCTCGCTGGTTAAATCTGTATAGCCAAACAGACCCTGGTTGTTATCGCCTGGATTATTAATATTGAGGTTAGAAATGGTATTACCCTGACCGTCAAATATGCCAGCGAATCTAGTAGAAGCGCTGCTTGCCCCAATGGGTGTCCAATTGCCGTAACTCGACAAATTAATATTTCCAGTTAATCTATAAGTTCCGCCAAGATTATTTCTTATATCATCAAGGTCAGTAGCATCTGTAACAGATAGAGCTCCACCAGGCGCTGTATTCAATCCAATTGTAAATGTTGCAACATTTGACTGAATACCATCGATAGTTACTCTGAAATAATAACTGCCTGACGGGGTAAGCATCGAAGAGTTTATGGTTAGTGTAGCGGTGTTATTTACAACACTGGGTGTTGATGTTGTTACACCTGTTGCAGCAGTTGTCGTGGCTGTTCCTGCCAAAGTGGTGTACCATGTTATTGTACCTGTTTGTCCATTAGCAATATTTACTGTGGTTACAGGGAAAGTAACTCCACCTTTCGTGCCTGCATTTAATGAACCATTTTGATTACCAACTGTTACAGATTTTACTGTTACTGTTGCTACATTGGAATGCACCGAAGTAGCTCCTTGCTCGCTTACAACACAATAATAGTAATAGATTCCAGTACTAAGACCTGTTGGTATCGCATAGCTGGTATTAGTTGCGCCTGCAATGATCGTACCAGTTGTATTATTGTTAGCTGTATTTGAATACCATTGATAGCTTAACGTTACACTTGGAGTAACTGTAGCTGCTATTGTGAGGCTTCCGGTTATAGCGCCCTGCCCTACAGAAGTATTTACAGCAGGCTGAGTATTTATGTTAATAACCGGCGTTGCTGTTGCCGGGAATATAGCTGTTACAACTCCGCTATTTGCAGAGTTAGTAACTGTAGTTGCTCCTGTAACAGTAAAGAAGTTTGTACCCACTCCGTTGAACGTAAAACCAGACACAGGTGTTAGTGTAATGGTTGCTGTATAAGCTGTAGCATAAACAAATGGATTATTAACAGGCGCCCATGTTACTGTGCCTGTGTATTGCGCTGTTGGAGTAATTGTAGTTACAGGTGTTGCTCCTCCCACAGGAGCAGTTACTCCTGATATTGTACCCAGAGTAACCGGTACTAATGGCGCTACAGTTAAAGTTTTTGATGCCATTCGTACTACATCTGCTTCATTCGTTGCGATAAGTGTTACAGAGTATGTATCCCCATTTTGTAAAAGTGCAGAATTAGCAATGGTTACGCTATGATTAATACCAACAGAAGTTATCGCAGAGCTTGTACCTTCAGGACTCCAAAGACTCCATGTGCTTCCATTAAATGTCCTATTGTAAGTATCTGTTATATTAAGTGCCTGGCAGATTATTACCAGCTTATTTGCATCTGATAGGTCTCCTTTTAATATTTCTTGCCATGAAATATCTAAGCCGTAATTACTTATACCAGCTTTAGCTATCATATTTGTGTCTATTTCTGCAGGATAATCTGTACATGTCAGGTTAAGTATTATATATGGTTCAAATTCACGGATTGTTTCACGTTCTTTTAATCTAAGCCTTAAACTGTAAACTTCCCCTATTTCTGCATTTGTTATCCTCATTTGCATTTGATCTTTGAGTTCATGTTTTACTTCTATTGTTCCGGAAAAAGGCGATGCTGTAAATTCCACATTTTTGTAGTCAGGAGCTTCTGTTCTTGTAAATTCTTCCCATACACCCCCACCTATGGAGTAATCAAGATATGTAAGAATTTCAAAGTTTTTTGGGTTTCTGAGTCTTAGGGTAATAACAGAATCTTTCTCAATCAGGTTTGGATAAGTAAAACCCTGCAGGTTTATGAGCATCCCGCCTGTAATGGAATGGCCTACTACAGTGGCAGTATTTGTATATTTATCCAGATATTCCGGAATTGATTTATCATAAAGATCACAAGTTGTTGTTATAAAAAACAATAAAAAAATTGGAATAATTAAAAATATATATTTTTTCATACGGTTCTTCCTTTTTTAGTAGCTTACTTATCGTTCTTTTTTCATTCACCAAAAAAAGTCTTTATCGCCATACCTCCTTAATTGTATTGCTTCGAGCAAACTTTCATGCTCAATATCAACAGATGGATTACCTTTCATATCTGAAAATGTTCTTGCCAGTTTCATTACCGAATGTACTGCGCGGGATGAAAACGAAAACTTTTTTACTGCTTTGGATAAAATATCTTTGCTGCTTTCTGAAAGTTTAATAAACATATTACAATCTGATGGAGGAATTCTGCTGTTTCTTTTATATACAAAATCTTTAAATCTCTCTTTTTGAATATCTACAGCACTTTGAACCATCTTGTAATATTCTTCTCCTGAGTCATTATTGTTTTCCGTTAGTACTTCACTTTCAACAGGCATAACAGGTATTCGTATATCAATCCTGTCAATAAGTGCGCCCCCTACCCGTTTCCAGTATCGATAAACATCGATATCTGTACAGTGGCATACGGAATCATCTTTTCCCCTGTTCCCGCATGGACAAGGATTTGCAGCCATTACGATTTGGAAATCTGCAGGGAACCAGCAATTTTTACCTGCTCTTGCAAGATAGACTTTCCCATTTTCAACAGGTTCCCTAAGGCACTGCAAAATACTTTTGCGGAATTCAGGAGTCTCATCAAGAAAAAGTACCCCTTTATGAGCAAGTGAAATTTCTCCGGGTTTTATATTTCTTCCCCCGCCTATAAGCCCTTCCATTGAAGATGTATGATGAGGAGATCTGTATGGCGGGCGTGTTATTAAGCCAGAGCCATTTTTTAAAAGCCCTGCAAGAGAGTAGATGCGTGTAACTTCTATGGAGTCTTCTAAATCCAGATCCGGCAACAGGGAAACAAGCCTTGAGCCTGCCAAAGTTTTTCCGCTGCCTGGGGGACCAAATAAAATTATATTATGCATACCTGCGGCTGCAACTGATAACGCTTGTTTAAGGTATTCATGCCCTTTGATATCTGAAAGAGGATTCTCTTTTATGTGGTCTTTAAACTCCTCTTTTTCGCTATTTTGTGGTTTTAAATCATACGCAGTATCAGGTAAAATATCTTCTGATATTTTTTTAAGTACATCGACTGCTTCCGTAAGATGGCTGCAAGGATAAATTCTTTCTGCTTTTGATGATAATGCTTCTTCTATATTCCCTTCAGGCACTATATACGCATATACCCCTTCTACTTGTCCTGCAATTACAGCAGAAAGAACTCCATTTACAGGCCTTATTACGCCGGAAAGTTGCAATTCTCCAAGCACCATAATTTTATATTCTCTATTCTCTCCCAAAAGACCGCTTTTCTGTAGGATTGAAATAGCTATCGATAAATCAAATGATGCCCCTTCTTTCTTGATCCCCGCAGGGGCAAGGTTAACAACAATACGTTTTCCGGGAAAATCATAAGAAGAGTTTTTAATTGCGATTCTTACCCTTTCAACAGACTCTTTTACTGCTGTATCGGGCATGCCAACAAGATTTACCCCAGGTATGCCGGGACGTAAATCTGCTTCAACACTGACAATATCCCCTTCAAAGCCTCCGGGAGAATAACTAATAATATTCATGAAATAAATAACAGGAAATAAAGTGATTTTGATTCAATAATCAGAAAGGATTTTTATATTTTTTTGTTAGCAGCATTTATCTCTTTTTTTACAAGAGCATCGCACTCTTCATTCCATCTGTCGCCTGAGTGCCCTTTTACCCATTCCCATTCAGGATTTATCTTGTCTGAAAGGTTTTTAAGGGTTATCCATAATTCTTTATTTTTTACATCTTTTTTATTAGCTGTTTTCCAGCCATTTTTAAGCCATGCCACTATCCAGCTTGTTATACCATTTTTTACATATGCAGAATCTGTAAAAACTCTTACCTTTTGATTGCCGGAGACTTTACTTCCCAAAGAGTTTTTATATGCTTCAAGAGCTTTTATTACAGCAGTCAGCTCCATCTTATTGTTTGTTGTATCTTTGTCGCAACCTGAGCTTTTATATATTTTTTCGTTGGAAATTATTACATAGCCCCATCCGCCCGGGCCTGGATTCCCGGAACAACCACCATCTGTATATATATCAATTCTGCTTTTTTTGGTTTGATCCATAATTTATTTCCGCCATTCAAATATACTGTGCAACACTGCAATCCAATTAGAGAACTTTAATACAGACCATAAGAGAGTTCAAGCTAATTTTCATATTTTTTTATATTAAAAGTAGTTTTTAAATAATATCTTGACTTATAAAATGTATTAGTCATAATCTAATATGGAGAGGGGTAATGAGAGAACAACTAATAAAAAAGAATGAAGAGTTTATAAAAATACTTCCTGCATGGGCTCAGGAACTTTCAAATAAATATTGTTCAAAAACTGCAAATCTTTATATTTTAAACGGAAATATCCGCGATTTTATTCCAAACAAGATGTATGAAGATGTATTTGATTTTGTAAGGATACAGGAATTTATTTCTGATGTCCTATTTGGGAATGAAGGTATAAATATTTATTTTGATATGTCATCTGGTGTTAACTTTCTTTCTCAGGATATGCAGAAAGAATATCTTAAAACACTTAAATCAGTATATCCCGATATAACCTATGAGGATTTTTTATCTCATGATCCGACCAAAGCATTTAA
>Ga0123354_10004130_pt1 | contig 20446 bp, 9 predicted proteins | sample TergutLab28metaG_2_FD_97872 | JGI IMG/M metagenome (GOLD analysis project Ga0123354, IMG submission 97872) | Labiotermes labralis P4 segment gut microbial communities from Petit-Saut dam, French Guiana - Lab288 P4 | ecosystem: Host-associated > Arthropoda: Insects > Digestive system > Gut ...
ACAGGCCGAAACATGTAGTTGTTTCCATCACAGTCATTAAATACACCTCAGTGATTAAGTTGTGTTTGACTACATACCCTTTCCTAGTTTCACACACACAACGGGGATGACACACTTCCTAGATTCTGTAGACGTTTCCTACAAATCACGGTTTAAACTGACACTGCCTTCCGGTGTAGCGTGTCATCGTATGCCAATATCAACAATTTAAAATACAAGATGTAGGTAAACAAGCGCAGACATCAAACCACGTCCTCTCCACAATTCAACGAGAATAAAAAAAAAAACCGTGTGACTCAGTTGAACCCTTTGGTCCTGGAGATGGACATTTACAGTTTAGCACACCATTTATGTAAAATGTGAATATTTTATGAACCAAGAAGGGTAACATTAGGAAATACGTGACATTTTGTGGAGGAATAAACAAAGATGGTGAAAGTCTAAAAAAATAATTAAACAATATATTTGTTGACTAAATATATAAAAAGCGTATTCTGCAGAGTAGCGGTACGCCTGTCCTATATATACACGAGGATGCATGGTGCATAAAGGTTATAAACCAAAGAGGGTTGTAACATATCTCTGAAGCAGGATATACAAATGCGTAATATTGAAAAGTTTGAATAAATTTATGTTTATTGAACTCATTCTTTAAACGCTTGTATTTGGAATGTCGCCAAGAATGTTGTTGTATCATAATGTTTATATATTAATAACCTTTAATAAAAATGGTAGACAGCCTTGAAGTGTGCTGCTACATGTCAGGTAAGGTACTTTAATAGAAATTCTGTTTTAGACGGTTCATCACTAAGGACATGAAAATGTATCTCGTTATAAATTTGGCAAAATTTTTAACAGATGCCAGATATGTTCATGAGGATGCAGAAAGACTATTCTTATTTCAACAACATAAACAGTAACCTGTACAAGAATTTCATTTTTACATTTAAACAAGTATTTACTAGCTTAGATATTGGGCACTGTACAGCAGCTAACACAGTTATGCCACTAAAGATACAAATTGTCACGTAAGATAAATGAAACTTTTATTTTCGTTTCTTTCGTTTGTGCAATTTGATGATTTAATTTTAGACACCGGGACCGTTTGAAGGTATTTCTGGGCCCAATTCATAGGTAAATTTGGGATCCGTACATGCGCGTCGCTTTCTGACATCGGATGAAGCATAAGACAATACAACTTACAGATAAAATATGTTCGGTACAAGACCCGGAAGATTGCCTTACCTACTGTAATTACATAGTAAAACGATGATCATTGCTGTTATTCAAAAGTTCAGAACTGATGCTGTGGTGCTTCTCTGGTAGTTCCGAATGGCCTACCATCTTGCAGAAAGACCAAAGCCTGTATTCTGACATTGGTTATAGTTCTAAAATGAAGTGTACAAGTGAATGACGTAGAATGAATGAGGCTTTAAGGATGAGCCTGCTATTTCTATTATAAAGGGAGTGATGTCGTTATTGATCTTGCCTGTTCTAATATGTTGTTATTTATTTTTTTTAAAGCGTACACTTTGTGAAGTCAGGCGAGGATATTAGACCAAAGTAAGACGCTTATTACGGCATCCTATACGCCTAATCCTAAAACTGATTAGCGTAAAGTCGAGGAATGGAGCGTCGCAGTAACATAATTAGCAGGTGTTTACACTATAACCAATAGTAGTATGGATTTAAACATCTCGTATAATTATAATTTTTACATATTTAAAGGTAAAGGTATCTCAGTTACAAGCTATGCGGGCACAGATGGGGGCAGTTCGATAGCTGTACTCATTCTTAAGCTTGGTGTTACAAGATAGTGGTGGTTGGCCGACGCAAAACACAATGCACTTTGCCACCAGAAAACAGAGCCGGTACACATTGTACAGGAGGCCGCGTGGACCCCAGGGCTGGTCTGGACAGTGTGGATAAGAGAAAATATCTTGCCTCACCGGGGTTTCAAACCCGAAATGTCCATCCCATAGCGATTTAAATGTTTAAACTGAAATTAAATGCAGCCGAACTCTGTTATAACGTAATGAAAGGGGCTGTTTTGTGTCGTTATAAACGAATGTTGCTATAACAAAAGAGAGTAATGTTAGGGTTGACAGCGGAGACTTACTTGGTAGCACAGAACAGCCGAGGCTGCAGATGAGGTATCGAATAAACCGATGTCGTTATAACCGGGTTCGAATTAATTTCTTTGCAAGTCTAATATGACTGTTGACGTACTTAGTAACACCCGCAGTCAGATGGCTTTGTATCCCTTATTATTTTCCGCATTTCGCCGTATGTCGCATATTTGAATCTAATTTGAGCAATAAAATATTTGTTCGAACAGCCCCCCAACATCGGTATAAACATTACGCATGTTTGAAACGTAAAAAGCAATGTTGAAGTCGTTTTATTCACCTCGGGCTCTAAGCAATATGTTAGGTTTGTAATCGATTCGTTTTGCATGATGACTGACAATTAACCTTATAAAGAAAGCCTAGTGGTACATGTGTGTACCGCGAAGTTTGTCACTAAAATTTCTGAATTTTTCTCACATAGTGTATTCATGTGTTTTGAACAATTACTAACCGACTAGTTTTCCTATTGCAAACATAATGTTTGGGAAGTTCGAACTGAATCTTTATATAGAGCGTAAATTCATATTAGTCTTTAGGGTTTCAAAATTGTTAATATACATACGGCCAGCCCTTACTGTCAGTATCAGAAATAACTTGAAAACGATCAAACCGATTTTCATCAATATTTGGGCTTATTACCTCCTCATACAATTAATACAGTCATCAGTATCGTAGTACTGGCAGTGGGTGTTTACCGTCTGGAGGGGCCTTTAACATGACATTGATGTCCGATGTTTACTACAGCCTTTTGCAGTACTATGCATCAGAGTGAAAGGCCTTACTAGTCTAACGACTTTGGATTTGCGTCACTCTTGTACTTTTCGTAGTCCAAAGGGGAAGAAAGTTCCAGGGAGTCATTCTGTTGCAGAAGATCGTTGGGGTAGGAGGTGCAGTGTGTTGAGTTTCAAGCTGAGAGTAAACTGAAGACTGCCAAAAACTATTACCCAAAGTAAGTACTTGTTTCGAATTGAACCATTTAATTCCTAATAGCCTTAAGTTTAAAAACAACCTTGTATTTATTTTGGAACTTAAATTAAATTCTGCGCTAAAAGATAGTTTACACATATTAGGTCTGCTGACACATTTATATAATATTAGGTTGGTTAAATTTAACGAAACGCTATTCAAAGTTGTGTTGGAAATTTCTAAGAAGTATAGATAAAATAACAAGTACAACAGATTCGGTGAAGAAATTGTTGCTACGCGTTCGAACATAATCGGAAGTCACACATTCACCATGTTTCAGATGAATTCCCTTTTTGTAGAGTAACAGGAAAATATTCTAGCTTCAAATTTTATTTTCGTTCTTAGTCTTTCCAAAATCGTTGTGCAATTAGTTGTTGGAATTTTTATTCTAATTTTGGGCATTTTACGTTGCACGGATCGTCAGTGGAATTGGTTGTGCTTTAAAAAATTCGACTAGCGATAGAAAACGAATTGATATAAGACTAGATTAAGAGATATTCAATATGCAGTCGTCCTGTTTTTTTTTTTGTGGTTTGAGTTATATCAAAGCAAACCGATGGATTGCAAGGTTTTGTCATTCAGTCCTTTCGACAACGATGTCTCCTATTTTGTGTCCAGTAAAATGGGGGTAGTTAGAGAATGCCTTCTCGTGATTTTTATTTAAAGAAGAAACAAATGCACTCGGATTTATGAATGTAATTTCATTACATAGTTATGACCGACGTGTTTCGATCACCCATGTTGCTATCTTCAGGACGGTGAGAATAAAAATACAAATATAATTGTGTGTCCAAATGCCTCCACAGTTAAACCCCACATAATTTTGGGCTAAAATTTACTGTCTAAGTAGTAAAATATTGATAGGTATTGCATCGCGATGCAATACCTAGATTAGCGTGTATTGCTCTGTTCTAAAAATTTCCTTAGGTGCCGAAGCATGTAGGAATTTGATTCTTCTTATGAATTGTGTTTTATTAGGTGCATCTGTTGGTTGATTTACTAGTTTTAAGCATATGCACAGTATGAGTAATATAGAATAGGCTGGTATGAATCTGGCATGGGCATAAGCAAATTAGAATTTAACTCTTTTAAGTAAAAGAAATAAATTGTGCCGAAAAGCGAAGTGACCAGCGGAATGACGAAGAAGACGCGAAGTTTCGTGTTTTTCGCTGTGTCTTGCAGAAATAGGAGTCGCGATAATGTCCAGATACCATGCAATTTAAATTACGTATATAAGTGTAGGTGATTGACATCTCTTCTGAAATACTAGCACATGCACGACGCGAATTGTAACACAGCAACAGTGTGTTTAGATATGCTAGACTCCAGCTCCTAGGAGTAGAACAGTTCTTCAAAATCTAATCGGTTCGAAAGCTACCCAAAATTTCACTACTTCGCTCAGAAAAATAACAGACGTGCGAACGCTTAGATTTATAGAATACGGATTTAATAATGTGAACCATACGGTACCAGTACTGTTGAGTAAATGAAAGGGTAAATGTCAATAAATTTTGCTGCTCGATAGTAAAATGGCTCGAGATCCGTATTAAATTGGTCCCTCTCATCGGTGTGAGCAGGTGGCGGTTGGGGACAGAATTTTGTGCAGCTTCTTCGGCCCTAGATTGTGGGTGATTATTTCTTGTTAACGGTCGAATGCACTAAGCTTGAAGCACAAACTTGAAAAGTAGGTGGACGAATTTTTAATTTTACAGAGGAAATCCCGCCGTGTTTATGAACTAAAACCAAATCGTTATAGTTCCGTCAAACACAACCACGCGTTTTAAATTCAGGAATTACTACATGTTTCGTTCTAAATTGACCATCTTCAGGAAACCCATCCAAAAACGTTAAAATAAGATATAATGCAGTGCAAATTATGCTTTTTATATTCCTATATAATCCCATATAAGAAACATAATTTGCACTCTTATTGTACGCCATTGTAAAGTTTTTCAAAGGTGGCCTGATAGTCTTTTTAGACAGAAACATGATGTCATTACTGAATTTAAAAAAAAAACTTCGCTGTGGTGGAAATATAACGATTATTTTCGACTTTTTTTTTTTAATTTAAGTCACGAAAACTTTACTTTTTCCGATTAACTATTTTCAGTATTTTTCCATGTAAAAGTGCCGGCAATTTACTATACAAGCCTTAAGTTTCTCGAAAATCGAATTAGTCATTGTTTGAATGGATCAGTGTGAGTTAATTGTGGGGGTTTTGTACTTCACGTATATGCAGATTTATTAGGATTTTTGTGGCTTTCCAATTGTACAGGTATTTCACCCGGGTTTTCAGCAGAAAGGCACGTGATGCAATAAAATTTCACACCACTACAAAGGAAAAGAATAGAAGGGTTATGAAGTACTATTTTTGTAGGTATATTTTATTTAGTAAACGTTACAGAATACGTAATCCTCATCACTCAGTCTTCCCACGCGCCCCCTACAAACGACAAACTCCCATTTCGCTGACAAACGGCTGTGTGAGGCAGTGTGCGAACAAACGGACTGCAGATTCTGTCATTTAACATAAATAGGTTAATCAAGAAGAAGAACATGCTCATTTTAAATTTAGTCCTACACGCACATATACATACATACATGCATACATACATGTGTGTATGTGCATGTAATTTTTCGATAACTAGGAAAAGGTACGTACTCAAACACAACTTAATCACTGAGGTGTATTGAATGTCTATGTGATGGAAACAACTACATGTTTCGGCCTGTATTGGCCATCATCAGGTTGTTTAGGGAACTTAGGGGCTAGCTATAGACAACCTGATGATGGCCAATACAGGCCGAAACATGTAGTTTTTTTCCATCACATAGTCATTAAATACACCTCAGTGATTAAGTAGTGTTTGACTACAAACCTTTTCCTAGTTTCACGCACACAACGGAGATGACACACTTCCTAGATTTTCGATAACTGCCTTCCTGAAGACAAGGCAGGGATTTTGAACTCTCATGGCCATTTTACTGAAGAAAAGTAGGAACTGAATCGTTTTATATTCCATTCAGCCATGATTTGCCGTAGTGTGCATTGATCCCTGGCAAAATGCCGGACCGTGTTGATCAAAATCGCGCTGTACGAATTTCTTGTGGATAAAACAGGGTTACGTGAACGGTAAAAGGGTTATGGACTTCCCACACCTGCACTAAAATACATACAAGTCAGGACATTTGACGTGTGCACAGTGGTTGTGTACCTGACGCTCTCGTCTTCCGTGGATTTGAAGTAACTCTCCTCTATCCGCGTGTATCGTAAATCTACAGCGCTCTGAAGATTTGCTTCCCATGTGTCTTAATTTCCTTCACTGGTGCGAAACAGCCCTGAGCAAACCCGCGTTGGGCGGGGGTTTACTGTACCAGTGAAAAACTCTCTACATGCATTTTTTAATGATAAAAATGAAGGGATATTTTCCAATATGTACGTACGAAATAAGTCCACGTTCTGTATTTTGACAGGTCTACTGTACTCTACGTAAAGGAGTCTTGTGTTTCGACACCATGTTATGGGGTTCTGACTGGTAACAGTCCTAGCAGTGCGCCCTACATACACAAATCACCTCGTCCTAATCACTTCAGTTTCTACCCAACCGACATTTCGCCATCCTGAATTTGGAGGGATCACGTTCCTCCGATACATCGTTGAAACCTAGAAGGACATCAGATGAACATCCCCCATTAAAGGCAGAAAACGTATTTATGTGGCACGTATGGGAGACAGGAGAGGTGTATACAGGGTTTTGGCGGGGAGACCTGAGGGAAAGAGACCAATTGGAAGACCTAGGCGTAGATGGGAGGATAATATTTAAAGGGATCTTCAAGAAGCTGGATGGGGAGGTATGAAATGAATAATCTGTCTTCAGGATAGGGACAGGTGGCGGGCACTTGTGAATGCGGTAATGAACCTTCGGGTTCCATAAAATATAGGGAATTTCTTGACTAGCCTAGAACCGGTTATCTTCACAAGAAGGACTGCTCCACGGAGTTGGTTGGTTGGTTAGTATATCATTGCACATACACGTAGTTCCTCCACAATTTAAAAAAAAAAATATGTAGTGGAAAGTTTAAAACACGTGAAATTTTGAGCTCTTACTTGGCTAGTATTTGAGAGATACAAAATTTTATTGTAAAAGGGTATCCCAGTTTTCGCCTATATGGTTCTACGGTGATAGACGTGATTTTCACTAGAATTTTCAATATCAAGAATGTGAAGATTCAAGTCTTGTGGAATGTTACGCCTTGTGTGGACTGGTAAGTAGTGAATGGACGTTTCGAAAGATCCAGTGCTTTCATCTTCGGTGTTAAGAAATCTAAGAAGACGTGCCTTGCAGGTTATGATCCTTGGAAACGAAGGTACCAGTTTACCACTCCACAAGGCCTAATGTCCCAGAAGATTCGAGTCTCCAGTATCACCGCTGTGCGAACCACAAATGTCGCATAACAACCCCAGTCCCTACGAAACCATATTTTCCACTCAATAACATGTTCCAAAAGAGAAAACTTATGCTGTACTCTCCTCAATCAATCAATTTATTTGCCTTCCGTTACATCTTTACAGATATGGAGGTAGTCATAGTAATACATTACTTTGCGTATGCAAAGCATTTGTCACAACAACAACTTACAAGTTAATCAAAATACAAAATTATGAGCAATTTATGCTACATGTTCCATAATATCTTATAGTTAATTTAATAACTATAAGATATTAAAAGTAAGAAAATGTAAGAGATAATAAACAAAACGAAAAATTTATTAAGAACCATAATTATTGGTATTGATAATATTCATCTAAATTATAAAAAGAGTGCTCAATTAGGTAACTCTTAAGTGTAGTTTTGAAACGTTTAGCATCATTTGAATGAGCTTTAATACTCAATGGTAAACGATTAAAAACTAACTTCTACCAGCTTGAATTTAGTGTCCTCCATGCTGTCCTACAGTCGATATTTATCGTACGTGCTCCTCGACGAACACGACTGGACGCAGTAAATGTCGGTGGCCCGCCTGAGGCCCGCAGGAGTCATCCAAAACTCACGTTTCTCTGTTAAAATAAATGGATTTTTGCTAATGGTTTGCTGAATTTTGAACGCATAGTTACGTTTAGTAAACACTAAATTGTAACGGAACTCGTGTTAATTACGTGACAGAAGCATTGCAAGTGGGAAGTGTGAGAAAAAACACAGAATGGCAAGCTGCACCACCGTCCCTTACTTTGTGAGTTCGTAGTGAGTTGTAATAATAATAATAATAATAATAATTAGTGCAATTGTATTTCATTTACAACTTTATAGAACGCGGTTCCACATATTTCGTAAAAAAAATGTCTGGGACAAACAAATTGCAAGATTCTCAGTGACGTTCGTCCATTCTTAACAAAGAGCGTGAAGTCCTAAAAATGAAATTTTAATTGGTATTTAATTGTTTAATAATAATAATAACGTAATAGCAATGCTAATCTTTTAATCGCATAACATAAAAATAATTCTTCCTTGAAATTAAGACCTTGATTGTTAAGTACTTTTTTTGCGGCCCGTGCAGCGTATGGAATTCTCGAATGGCCCTCGTACGATAAATGTTTGCTATATACTGACCTAACAGCCTGAGTATTCTACAGTTCTGTGCTTTTTCCCCGTCCTATGTGTTGCCCTATTCTCAGACTACTTCAGGAATATGTGTCACACATTCGTATTCTGAAGTAACATATTTTACATCTTTTAAAACATATTGGGGCTATCTTTGTAAGTTTTTGAGTGATATTTAACTCAGAGTACTATTTCAACCACATACTGTACCGCTAAGAGTACTTGACGCACTTGGGCTTATTATTTATGTTTTATTTGTTTTTCTTGTGTGCGCAACTATCTTCCCCCCCCCCCCCCCCCCATACGCCCCACACATCTTATCCTTCATGATTGTTATCACTTAATGTTTGATGTGTACAAATCATGAAGTCATCATCCACCTGCTGTAATTCCTCCCTTCTAGCCCATATATATTTCTCAACACGCTATTCTCGAACACCTTCATTCCACGTCATTCTGTCAGTGTGAATATCAAGTTTCACACCTGTAGCCTTTACTGTGGGGCGTAAATAAATTTATATCCGTGCCTTAGACACTTACCATCCTATTTGGGTGAAGGTCTGTATAAGAGATCTGAACTTAATGCTGCTGAGCGTTTGTCTGGGTTTTATGAAAATTGGCGCAAAGAAGACAATACTCCTGCTGTGTACGTAAATTTAATCACATTTAGGAGTGCACCGTGAAAACGTATGATGCTTAGGAAGTAACAAGATAGGCAATGTACGTATGAACGCAACAGTGAGGCTCGATCACGTAACCATTGTTGCCATGGAAAAACAATAAGAATTGTTTATCCTGAGTGTGTGTGTATGTAGCGTTAGTTATCCAGCATGCAAAGCGCACGCGCCGCAGAAATTTTCCACCTTATCTCACATACGGTACGATTTTCGAAAAAGTTATTGAACAATAAATGTGTGTTTTGATTTTCTGTGCAACTTTTGCCTGAAACTTTTCTCATTCCAAGAAGAACTGCGCTAGATATGATCAAATACGTATATTTGTCTGCATATAAAGTGCCTCTATGCTTGTCTGATTTTAATGAAACTTGAATTTTCTCGCCAGATTTTCGAGAAATACTCAAATGTCAAATTTCATGAAAATCCGTCCTGTGGGAGCCGAGTTGTTCTATTCGATCAGGACTGACAGACATGACAAAGCTAATTTTGCGAACGTGCGTGATAATGCTGTTAGATCTTTAGCCTGGTTATGGAAGCAGGGGATTCCACCAAAGCATTGGTACCTGCCTAACAAATTTCTTGAAGTCACATCCCACAAGACAGAAGGCATCAAAACTGATGGTTATTGTCTATTATTACAGGGGACTTACCCACAAGCAAGATGCGGTGGTCAGATCAGACCATGCTACTGTGGATGGGAGTAATATGGATTTTGCTGCCATTTCAACGTGACGGTATGTTTCTTTTATATAAACTATAAAATGTCTAGTTGGTTCGTCTGTGTTATTGCAAATGCAGTTCATTTTATCCAAAATTAAGCTTCTGAGTGACATCTCCATCCACAGTTCACACATTTTCTGGGTTTTAGATCCATTGGCCTTAAAAAATATTATGAACTATTCATTACATCCACACTTCTAAATTGAGTAGCACACTAATGAATTTTGGACATGTTTTCCAGCTGAAGGGACCTTGTCCTGCCCTGGCGGTTTCTTCACTTGTCATAACGGAGAGTGCATTCACACATCAAAACACTGTGATGACCACATAGACTGCAAAGATAAGTCTGATGAATTTGACTGTGGTAAGTTACCTCCTAATATTTCATGCTTTTAATGACAAAATGTAGTTACCTGGATCTGGTTAACTTGTTCTATAGAATGTCTTCCAAGTTATTTCTGAAGTTTTTGTTTGAATGTAATACAGGGGCATTAATCTTCACAAACACAGAAACTTGCAATCACATATTAGTGTGAATTTTTTGTAATGTGTCAAATGGCAACATAGTTATTGAGGCACAAATAATGTATGAGGACCATAATGGCCTGCAAATATTGTGGTTTTCAGTTGTATTTCACAAATAAATATCATGTACCTCTTAAGAGTTTCATGCTGTCCATATGTAACAGGGATAAAATTACATATTTACTCTAGATTAAATGTCTATAATAAATTAACACTAAATTGTACCATGCAGGTTTGAATTTGGCTTACTTTGGATGTAGGGTGACTTTCTGTACGAATGTAATGAGCTGTTATATCTGTGTTCTGAGTCCTTTTCAGCAGGTTTTGCTACAACTTGATAACAAGGATCTGAGCATACTTCATTTAAATCACATCACATATGTAAAATAAAACCACATTTAAACATTCACTTTGTGCCAATCCTACAAATAATGAACTGCACATTTCATTACATGCAGTACTGGCCCTAAATGCAAGTTTAAATGCTGTTTTATTTGTAAAATACATATAATCCTATGCCTGCTTACAAGTGCTGTTGACTTTGCTGCATTTTACGTCATATTATTTAGGAGTGCAACTGAAATTCTACATGCAAATTTTGTTATATGTGTAAGTTTTGACAGATTTTGGTAAAAACGTTACATGAATCACACAGCTTTATTGGAAGACGATGAATAGCTGGTTGGACCAGATTCAGGAGCTGGACATTTCACTATGATCTAAGCCACGCAGCTGTCGGTGGTAATGTGATATTTATACATGAATATAATTACATGTAAACTTCATGTTCTTTAAATGTGTATTATATACCAACATATGCACAAATAAATAGTGTAAATTTATATTAAATTACTCCAACAGTTATGCACCGTACACACACCTGAACAGGAATTACATATGCGGCCACATTTATCAAGATTTTATCATAACTAACATATTACTATATTGTAGTTTATCGGTTTAATAATTTATAACTTTAGCTAACACAACTTGTAAACTCCCTGAAGATGGTGTATTAACACTGAAACATGTGGGAGTAATTTAATATAAATTTGCACTAATTTAGGCGTATGTTGGTGTAAAATAAATATTTATTATTCAATATGCATGGTATGAACATAAAAGTATTCACTTACTTTAATTTGTATGTGACATTGTACATAATGACGCAAATGAACATGTTCTTCTTGGGGTTTCTGTGTCTAGTCATGCAAATGCAGAGACAGTAACACATAGACCATAACTAGTTTCTTCAAGATACTAATTCTTCTTTCATCTATCATCCTACTATTGACACTATATATAGCTGGAGGTACTGATGGAATAATGAAATACAGCATATAGAAATTTAAGGGTATTTGAGAAACGGGTATTACTAAATACCTAAAAGAAAATGCTGAATCTTTGCTGAAGAGAAATGTAAAAAAAAAGACGCCAGCTTTGAACATTCTTTGGAGAGGTCATCTGATTGTGTTAATCATGTAGGTCACACACAGATAAAGGCAGACAAAACAAAACACTTTTGGTGTACTTAAAAGTACGCGGGTGATAAAATTGAGAAGAATGAGATGGTTTGGGGATGTGGCACGTATGGGTGAGGAGAGGGAGGTGTGTAGGGTCTTGGTGGGGAAACCAGAGGGAAGGAGACCACTGGGCGCATATGGGTGGACAATATTAGGATGGATCTCCAGGAGGTGGGATGTGGGTATATGGACTGGATTGGGCTGGCGGCGGACGCTTGTGAGTGCGTTAATGAACCTTCGTGTTCCGTGAAATGCAGGGAATTTCTTGACTAGCTGCAAACCAGTTAGCTTCCCAAGAACGACTCTGCACCATGGACTAAGTTAGTAAGTAAAAATATTACCTACAAAATTCAGCCCATGAAATGTGCCATCCTCAGGTGAGACTATACAAAAATGTATACAAAGGAAGGCACTATTGATGCCTCTTTCATCTCAGTAGTGCTTTCCTTTATATTATCTTACCTGAAGATGGCCCCTTGCAAGACCTGACACATGCAGTGAGTGGATTTTGTAGGTAGTATTTTAATGACAATGACAGCGTTGTGTTTTGACTGCTTTATTTGTGCATGTCTAGTTGAATATTCTTCCCTGAAAATCCAACACTTTTTTTAAGTGTCAAGTTCGGAGTTTATATTGCTTCCAAAAATGAATTTCAGTATGTGAATGTAAACTTTATAAAAAGATGCTGGAAATGTGTGCATAAGAACAGAGCATTTCCAGCATCAACTATAATGTCGGTAAGTTTAATGTGAAATGTGTTGCATTGAAGGTTCATGGATTCCACTAGAAACTTTGAATCTGCATTGTCAAACTGAATGTTAGGAGCATAAAATACAAGTATTTCTGCTCCACATCATGATTTGGAGAAAGTTTCAAGATCATCAAAGGATACAAAATACAATAGTGTGTTGTGCAACTTGTTACAGATGCAACTGCAATCAATTTATTAAACTACAGCCACTTGGAAATGTCACTAATTTCATTGTAATTTGGAGAAAAATGTATTTACTAAATTATTCCTTGGCAAATGGATTTCCTCTTGTATGCACTGAAAAAAATTTATAATCAGGCTGAAATTTTTAATGTACTGCAATGACTTATATATTTGAGCACATTCTGTAATGCATGGACTTAAATGTAATCTTGCAAAGTATACACAGATTGTATAACAAAACCATCAGACTTTTATGCTATTATACTTTCTACAAGTATATGAGATACACAGTTTATCATTCAGACATAACAGAATGTTCTAATAATAGAATGTTAGCAAGTTTTTATAATGCAGTTTTCTGGTTTAATTTGTAGATGCAATAACCTGCAAGGAACCAGACTGGTTTCGCTGTGACAGTACAGGACGCTGTGTGAGCAGTAGTTTGCGCTGTGATGGTACTGATGATTGTGGTGATTGGTCAGATGAAGAGGACTGCTCTACAAAGGTAAGAACATGTGTTGTCTTGCAGTTTGTATTGCACTAATACACACCTGTGAAATTTAAGCTATTTTGAAACTGAGTGGATTTTTCTAATAAAAATAAAATGGACCATGACTGCTTTGTGTCATGTATATTATTGGAATACACTAATACTTTTTTCCCCCCTTAAATTAAGCTGCAGCTTTGTGGACCATTTTGATTTATATATTTTTTCTAACGTGTGTGATATTTAGGCTGTAATTTTATCTGCTTTCATGGGATTACAAAGTAACTTACTGTTGGAAATTTAATTTTCAGCAATAGTAAAACTTATATTCTACATGGGTAAAAGTGTACACGTTTACAGAATAAATCTCTGTTATGATGATTGCATTTTTCATAAAAATACAATGATTATCAGAAAATACAGGCACCATGATTACAAACATTAAATTTTTGGCCACATTTTAACATTTTTTTTCATATGGACAGATTTTTGATGGAAAATGTTACTACTATAACCAAACTAGATTAAAAGGTAATTTTTCTTTTCAATAACTTATTTCCTCATGAATGCCTTTTGGAGATATAATTGGAATTTTGTCAATTTGTATCTTTGAAACACTTAATACAAATGAAGGCGCTTTTACATGTAGGAAATGATGTCTAACATTAAATTATTCAGATGAGACAATCATAAAGAAATTTTAAACACCCTAGTAATTTAAGATCATTGCTCAAACAAAAATACATATACATTTTATGCTTTATGCACTGAATTTGTGGTTAGGAAACACCACCAGCACAGTGTGCACAAGATCAATGGCGCTGTGTTGACAATAACTGTATCTTGGCTGAATGGGTTTGTGATGGAAAACAAGACTGCATGGATGGAAGTGACGAACTGCAAGGATGTACTCTTAATGTGAGTTCCTATTTTGCTTCTTCATGACATGAAGTTCCAGCCTGTGAGAAAAGACAGATCTTAATTTAAAAGTTCTGGAAATGTCTTATAATCATTTAAAACGGGCTATCTTACTTATTTATCTTGAAGCTAACAAAAAAACTTCTATGATTAGATTTATTAATTTGGTTATTTGTGATAAACATGTTTGCTGCTACAGTAAATGTTTTTTGTTCAGTCCTGGACTTAATGAAAAATTAACTTAAAAGAGTGGTGCAGGGAGGGCCCTTACATAACTACTGTAATGTGAGAATGAATACAAATTGAATTAAATTTGAATTTGCTTATATTCTATGAATCCAAAACAGGATAATGCCTTGAATACAGAACAAGTCAAGAAAATATTACAAACATGCAGCAGTCATTGGCACAATACAATTACGAGTAGCTGACCATTGATTGCACTCGTTTATTTCCATTACAGAATTCATCTGCTGAATAGAAAGAATGAGCATGTAAATAATTCTTTAGGGCTGATTTAAATTGTTTAGGGTTGTTACTTGAATTTTTGATACTTTGTGGGAGATTGTTGAACATTATTATGCCAACTGAGTAGACACCTTCATGACATAGTGATAAATTTGTGAAGGTTAGTGAAAGTTTATATTTTTGTGTAGTATTTATATTATAGACACCAGAATTTAATTTGAATTTATTTTTTTGTTGCCACAAATAAGACAAGTGATAGTATATACTGCACTGGAAGAGGCGGAATTTCTAAATTCTTAAGTAAATCTCTACATGGGTCTCTCTACTTCTGCATCTTGTAACAATTCTAACTATACTCGTATATTAGTATTTTAAACATGTTTGCACTATGTGAAGAGTTCCCTAAAAAGTATTCATTCATTGTTCTTGATAGACTGAAAGTTGGCATACTAAACAATCATGAGTATTTCCCATGATGCAAAGGGCTTAACTAATCTCATACCATAGTAAGCTACTCTTAATTTGTAATTTGATTAGTATGAATTTTCCCAGAGAGTACTGTCTGTATATGTTCTAAGATATTTTGTGAAACATGCTTTAGAAAGTAATTTGTTAGCATAGCTAATGTACAGATCAATTTGGGGACAATTTGAAACAAATCAATTAATTGAGGCTATTCAAATATGTAGCTATAATATGAGCATTTAAAGACAGTAAAATGTGTGTTTCTAAATTTTCACCAGGGACTTTTAAAACATTCTCAATAGCAACATTTTATAATTCCTCAGGTCATTGTCTTCAGAACTCTTCTTTGTAACAGAAACTTGTTTTGGTAGCATGAAATACACAAGTTATTCTGTTGACATGACAGCATCAGTCATGTGTTTACTACATTGGAAGGCTGATATGTGGAAAAATTTTTCATGGAAAAATAAAAAATTTCCACCACAGAGATTAATGATGGCAACCAACATCTTTGGGGAGTTTTTGTATGCATACTTACTGTCAAGGAAATAATATACTTAAAAAAATAATGGTAATTGTTAGTGGTTGCTTATCCCTTTTTGCCATAAGAGAAAAATATCATCCATTACATTACAGCCTTACAGTTGAGCAAAGATGAAATAGCATTTAACTCCATGGTTAGAATACAAACATTAAGTGCTAAAATACCTATATAAACAGCTAAAATATCTAACAGCCCATAATCGCTATTGCAAAATATTTTTATCGTAGCCTTAGAAGAAAATGTGTTTATATTTTTTTGCTTGAATTCAGCATTAAAATAATGCATATTTATTTCTATACTAGATGCCATGCACAGATGGATATTTATGTGATAATCATCACTGCATTCCAATTTCTTTCTTATGTGACGGTTCTGATGACTGTGGGGACAACAGTGATGAATCACGCTGCCGTAAGTTGGGTAACATTTCCTTTACACTACACAGTCTGTTACTGTCTTTATTTCAATTATACAAGGTTCTGACAATGTCTGTCACATGAAAAACCACCCCCCTTTTTGAGCTTTGTCTGGTAATAAAATACAAACATTGAACAGAATGATTTTAAAAGTCAATCTGTTCCCATCTTCAGGTGAAAAGGTAAAAAAGGCATTTAGTCAGCTGGAACTGTAGCAACCTATGGGTGATGGACAGTCTGAGAGTGGGGTAGTTTTAAGCCCTAACAATATCCATAGTCATAAGATTTCTGACTTATATGTGCTGCTAATTCCATGTCCAAGAGATGTTGCCATTTTGGTATTAATTATATTGATGAATTTTTGGAGACCTATAATGTATCCATCCTCATTGGTCCTTTCCCATACTATAGTTATAGTACACTGATCACTGGAAATTGCTATGTTTGATTTATCATTCATTAGTCCCTGTGAAGGGACAGTGAGAGTCTTGAAAGTGCCAACACTGTCAGTGGAGTACCTTAAAATTGGGATATTTTGGTGCAATAAAAACTTTGCGTGCAGGGAACAGATGTCAGCACCAGCTGTCATTCAGGATTACCACATTCACTTTGAAAATACAGAAGTGTTTGTAAAGTCATTTAAATTAACACATGTCAGAAATTTAACAGACTAAGACCTCACCAGTGCAGCCCATGGTGGAAGATCAACATGCATATTATTAGGAAACAAAGGGCATTTCATCTTTATTTACTGTAGAGGTACTACTACATTGACAGTTACATCTGTTCAGTCTCTTTATATCTGATCTGGCTTTTTCCTGGATTATGTTTTAATGTCTTTTATTCCCATGCAGGATTTTCACTGTTCAATACATTCCCTCCTCCACAATCACATAAAAGGACTGGTTTGTCTCATTGTCCATTAACTACTACTACAGAAATATAATGGACTTCCCATAAGCAGTGAACCTGTACTAAATGTGTTGGCAATGGCTGCTGGTTAGTTACAGCTACTCACAGAAGGGAATTTCTTACCAGCAGAATATCAACTGCCTGATATTTTGATCTTTATTTTTCAGCAAGCAAACATGATATATCACCTGAAGACTGCAAACTGGAAAAAAACTTGTTTCTATGTGTCAATAATCTGGAATGTGTGGAAATTGGAGAATTGTGTGATGGTGTGAAACATTGTCATGATGGCTCAGATGAGGGCCTGGCCTGCAATGCAAGTAAGTGGTCTATTTTGAGAGCTCTGTCCAATTATTTTTGATTAAAGAAGTATTAACACATTAATTCATTGCAGGTATTGCAGCTTGTCAGTCTGCAGGATGCAGTCATCGTTGTGTGGCTTCTCCAAATGGTCCCCTGTGCGTCTGCCAAGTGGGTTATGAGATTGTCAACAATAAAACATGCACTGGTATGTACTGACATATAGGTTAGTATGTTCCTGACAAAGACTTATGTCTCATATGCAACACTGTTTAGAAGATAAAATAGAATTCACAAAAATTTACCACTTTAAAATGAAGATTTGGCTTGCCTCAATGACACCATTTTTCTGGGACATGACATCACATCATTGGATAATCTGTGCCTTACATTTCAAAGAACATATAATTCTTGTGCGTATTGGACCGTGCATCATCTTGATATTTGAATAAAGGTTGACCAACTAGATGACACTTGCTTTATTATATAGTCGTGAGCAATATATAATAAAGCAAGTGTCATCTAGTTGGTCAACCTTTATTCAAACATATAATTCCTTCATCTCCAAGGTTTTAGATATCTGAGAAGCATTCTCCTTGCTTCTCAATGTACATGAGATGCCCATGCTCTCTAGAAACATTGGGCACTGCATCCCAGAAAAAGGGAGACCTTTACAAGTGGTCTGAATTATAGTGAAGATGATTTACAGTAGTTGTCATTTTTATGCAATTTATTTGAGATACAGTATCATTTTTGAGATAATAAAGATTTTCACTGTTACAGACATAGACGAATGTTTGCAATATGGTATCTGTGACCAACAATGTAAAAATCTGCAGGGAAAATACAGCTGCTACTGTGATGAAGGCTATGAGCTTGGTTCAGACAAACGCTCTTGCAAAGCTACAGGTTTGTCGAATATTCTCGTATTACTAAGAATCTTAGCTTGTTTTGTTGGTTGAATTCAACATAAAACTGCAGAAACCCAAGTGAACAAAATACATTAAATTCATTGTGATTCTGACACAAATAGAAACTGGTGTCCATTTGATGTTGTACATCTGTGCAACTGTCTAATACACTTGAATTTCACCCCCCAACTAGTTGCACAGTATTTTTGTATTTGTTACACACAACTCCTTCAAGTTTCGGTCATATATCCTGGCTGTCTTCAGGGCGTTAAAAGTTTAATCTGTGTGTACAGCATATGTGGCAACTTGTCATAGATAATTATCTAATTTAATATTAAAAATCATGAAAGAGTTTTGGTTGCAATTACTGATGTTTTGAATATGGTAACACCACAAATTATTTTTCAAATTAAATGATAGCAATCTCTGTTTGAAACTGTTAATTAGAATCACATTTCACCATGAACTGACTCCATCCAGTTGACTGTGCAATTATTTGTAGAGGAAATGTGGCATTGCTAAAGGACCTGGTTGAAAAAAAATGTTTACATACTAAATTCTAATATCATGAAAATGTATCCAGCCCAAGGGAATGAGCCTGAAACTGATCCAGTCATTGACAAAGAGCATATTAAACATCATGTGACATTATCACACCTGGGTTTCAATTTAGGTGCAGATGCCTTACTCCTGTTTTCATCAACAAAAGAGATCCGTGGTTTCTACATTCATAAACAAGTATATTACGTGGTTGCTAGAAATGTGGATCGTGCTGTGGGAGTTGCTTATGATGGGCGTCATATTTACTGGACAGACCTAGTGTCTGAAGAGGAAGCAATTTTACGCAGCAACGAAGACGGATCTAATGTAGAAGTAGTTGTGAATGCAGGTAAATATGTTAACATTACGGACATGTTATTGGTTACATAAACTGGTTGCTACATTGATTGTTTTGCAGAAGAAATACAGTGGTTTAATTGTATTGTGTTTGAGTGAGGATTCACAAAACGTAACTAGGAAGGTCTCTGACCCTGTAATTGAGGTGTCTTATGTGAGTATACAAAAATGTGAATTTGAATATATATAGTTAAGCAATTTGGATCATGACATTTTAAATCTACAAAAAGTGATTACAATGTAATTCAGAAAGGCAGTATCTTCCCAGTATCCCTGTTTTGTTTTCAATGCATCTGACTTACTTTACTTAATAGTCAGGCAGACTTATACGATCACCGTGCTGTATGTGTATCTCCCAATTTCAAATTTTAAATCATCTGACTGTTTTCCATGGACCTTGTTATGACCATTGTCATACCAAGCCACCCTATGCTGTACTTGTTCCATTCCTACACTAACTAGTAACATGATAAGCAAGTGACCTTGTGAGGCAGGACTGACAGTAGTAACACTTAAGTTCCTGAAATTGTAGACAGTAACAGAGCATAAAAAAATGTGCAACTTTCATAATGATATTTTAGTACAAATTAGCGTCAAATAATATGGCATCCATACAAAAATTTTCATTTTCTGCTTGATGGTGGTAATTTATGAACTACTGTAGCTAGGCATGTTACAAAACTGTACATAGTAAGTTCTTCACAAAAATATAAGCAAACAATTTCCTGAGTAGCCCAATTTTCTTATTTTACTTAACTAGAAGTTTACAGGTGCAATAAAAGGTTGAGAATGTTACTGGGGTTTCTTTACAACAAGTTACATGGATCTTCAGTGTAATGTCTAAACAACTGCAAAAGTTGTTTCTGTTAACCTAAGAGCAAAACAGATCTTCCTGCCCATTATATTTCAATCTTGATTGGAATCACTGGATAAGGAGGTTGGCAACATCTGGACTAATACTTCCAAATAAGTGGTACACAGAAACTGCAAGTCTGAAAAATAATTTGGGTCCACAAATTCTAGTTAGAAAAACATTACAAGTACTCAGTGAACT
>Ga0123354_10004131_pt1 | contig 20444 bp, 8 predicted proteins | sample TergutLab28metaG_2_FD_97872 | JGI IMG/M metagenome (GOLD analysis project Ga0123354, IMG submission 97872) | Labiotermes labralis P4 segment gut microbial communities from Petit-Saut dam, French Guiana - Lab288 P4 | ecosystem: Host-associated > Arthropoda: Insects > Digestive system > Gut ...
CCGCCCCAATGGCCGTTGAAGTTGTGCCAAATGCCCATCCAGCGCAGATGGTCGGGTTGTTTGCAGGCGGTCAGCGCACTGTAGCCACCAGGAAAACGCTCGTTGGGCGCGAAACTGGCCAGGAGGGTTTTGGGATTGCCCGCCTCGTGCGTGAGGGTCGGATGGCCGCCGTCGACCAGCGCGAAACGGATGGGGATTTGCCCCGTGTTGATGCGGTGGAAGGCGTCCAGAAGCAACTCCTGAGAGATCTGATCCTTGTACTCCTCATACGAGCACCATCCCAAATAACGGAACGGCTCGGGGTAATCCTTTTGGTCGCGAAGGCGCACCACTCCACTCAGAGGCGAACCCGCCAGCATGGCGAAGAGCTGCTCCGATGAAGTACATGGATCACCCGCCACCGACCACGCCACGCTCGGCACCGTTCCCGACACGCTCTGCGTGCCGTAGGTGCATATTTTCACATCGAGCTCACCATTCGAAGCGGCATAGAGCCATGCCACAGCCTGTTTGGAGGCCACGGGCAGCAGCGAGAGGTAGAGGCCGCTCTCGAGCTGCAACTGCATGAAGCAGCCATAGCGCGACACGGTGCGCGGGCGGAGTTTGTCGGCCCGCTGATTGAAGCGCAGATCCTTGAGATTGTCGACCCCGTAGGCGAAATGGTCGACGATCCGGGGCAGATCGCCGCAGGCAAAATACCACGGCATCACGCGGTTGCCGCAGATCGGAAAATCGGGATAGGCGTTGTCCTGCGCATAATAGACACCCTTGACATATTTGGGCAAGGCGATGCTCACCGAGCGCAGTATTCCGGCAGTGTCGGGCTTCTGTTTGGAGAATTTCTCAACGGCGATGCCGGAGCCCTCCCCGGCCGGAATGACCACCGCGCCCCGCGCCGAGGAAGCAGGGAATGCGGGGAAAGCCGAAAAGGCCGACAGAGCCAACGACAACAAAATTAATTTTCTCATTTCACATTGGAATAGATGCCGCTGCTGTTGATCCACTGTCGATATTTCTCCAGATCGAACGGCGGGTTGCCATAAAGGTAATGGTTCATATAGCGGGTGCCGTCCACAGAGTATTTAATCAGCAGCATCCCCTGTCCGGTCATCTCCGGCAGAGAAGCGACGAGCGTTTTTCCGTTGGGGGCGATATCGAAATTTCCCTTGTAGAGTTGTTTGCCCGTAACGACATCGGAAATTTCTACACCGGCGCCTTTCACGGCTTTCCGGGTGTCGTTGACAGCCATAACGGGGTATTTGCCATCGACGGCGTCGAGCACCATCACGCAGACATCGCGCTGCACGTTGGATATGTAGTAGAACGCGCGCTTGGGCGAGTTGTAGTAGTCGCACACGGCGTCCGAAACATGGGGCCAGCCGTCCCGGATGTTCCACCAGATGATGCCGGTCTTGTCGAACTTGGAGGCGCGCCAAACTTCGATAAAATACTTCATCGCCTCTGCCTGCACGCTCTGTGAGGCGAAAATAAATTTGTCGAGATCCGTCGGGCACTCTCCGAAAAGCGCTTTTACCTGATTTATCATAAGGTTGTTGCGCCCACCGGCAAAGTTCACCGGCAAAGGATCGTTGTCTATGGCTTTAGCCTGCCACTGGGGGTTCCATGCGAATCCGCCTTCCGGCCAGGGATAGACATACTGCGGATCGAACATCCGCTCCAGGCTCGTCCGGTTGGGGCAGCCGTGGTAGCCGATCTCACTGACGAACTGCGCCGGACACGCGTTATAGAAAGGTTCCTTGTAGTATCCCCGCTTGCCCCACAGATGCACTTCGGGCATGATATCCTTCATGGAGTCGGGAGATTTGGTGCGGTCCCACCGTGCGAAGACCTCCGGCGAAATGTAGGGGGAACTGGGCAGGTAGGGGCGCGAAGGGTCGTATTGATACAGCACCTCCGGAAAGACTTTGCGTGTAACCTGATCTCTGTTCGGATCCACGGCCAGCTGGTAGAGTTGTTTTTGGCCGAAGAGTGCATCGTCCGTCTCGTTGCTGCCTGACCATAATATCAGCGAGGGGTGGTTGCGCAGCTTGACGACCACCGAGCGCGCCTCGTCGTACATCCTGCTCAGAAACTCCGGCGAATTGGGAGGTATGGCGCACGCCAGTGCGAAATCCTGCCACACCATAATGCCGCAACTGTCGCACAGGTCGAAGAAGCGGTGATCTTCATAGACGTTGCCGCCCCAGCAGCGCAGGATATTGCTGTTGGTGGCTACCACAAGTGCCATGGCCTCATCGTAATGCGAGGCGTCGCGCGAGTGGAGCCCGTCGAGCGGCACCCAGTTCGAACCGCGGGCGAAGATGCGTTCCCCGTTGATGATGAAACCAAATTTGCCCGGATATTCGGGCGGCGCGTTGAGATCGGTGCGCTCTAATTTTACGGTGCGGATGCCGATGTTTTGCGTGTTTTCCGCCAGTACATTGCCCTTTTCGTCTTTTAGCCGGACACTGGCGCGGTAGAGGGCCGCCTCGCCATAGCCGCGAGGCCACCAGAGATCGGCCTCTTTCAGATCGATCGTGCGGCGGTCGATGTGTCTGTTAAGGATTTTCGAAGAAGAGTAGACGTTTTTGCCGTTGCGCGTCAGGGTTACCTCCCCCGTTACTTTGCCGTACATGTCGAAAGGCATGCGCACCTGTGAGCAGACGTAAAGTCGCGCTGTCCTCTCGTTCGGATCGGTTGCAAGTGTCACCCAATTCACATCCGAAATCCCCACGGGATCGAGCACTTCCAACTCTACGCCGCGCCACAGCCCGGCACTTACTATGCGCGTCATAATGTCCCAGCCATACTGGCTCGGGGCCTTGCGGATGAAATTCTCCTCGTCGTTGCGGCCGGTGATCGATTGGGTCAGATATTTTTGCGACTCCAGAACGGCCGAACGGATTATCACTTTCAACTGGTTGTCGCCCGAGGGGCGGACGGCATCGGTTATGTCGAAACTGTGCTCGATGAACATGTTCTCAGGCGTTCCTATGAGTTTCCCGTTCAACCATACGTCGGCAAGGCAGTCTATGCCACGGAAAGTGAGCTGCAGGCGTTGCCCGTCGGTGAACTGCGGAGTGGGAAAGCTGCGGGAGTAACACCATTGGCGGCCTTCGAATTTCCGCGCCAGACGGATGTTGTCGCCTTTATACGGGTCGGGCATCAGCCCCGCGGCGAACAGATCCAACTCGACATTGCCGGGAACTGTCGCCGCAATGGTCGTTGTTTTTACTTTGCCCATATCGGCAGGGTCGGTAATGGCGCCGCCGGCGGGCTGTTCCCAAAAAGTGAGTTCCCATTTGCCGTCCAGGGAGATCTTCTTCGCCTCGACACTGACAGACAACACGCAGAAGAAGAGAATACTTATTATAAACGTCGATCTTTTCAATTAGGTTATTATTTTTTGTACAAAAATAATCCTTTCCCGCAGGAGGTATTTGCCCTGCCGTGTCATTATTTTGCCTTAACTCACCAAATGCTCTAAACAGTATACCCTCCCTTGTCGTGAGCCTTTGTGTCAAGTCCCCTGATCACATCCGACGGGTTTATGCCGAAATAGTCGCGGAACGTACGCGTGAAATATGAGTTGCTGCTGATCCCGACGTGGTACATCGCTTCGGTAACGTTGTAACGGCCGGTACGTAGCAACTCTATGGCCCGCTCCATCCGCTGGTTGCGAATCATGTCCGAGACGGTCTTGTCGGTAATCACGCTCAGCTTGCGATAGAGCTGAGTGCGGCTGGTGCCCATTTGCCGGCAAATGACAGTGGTTCCGAATTCAGGCTCTTGCATATGATTGCGGATTATCTCCTGCAGCCGTTCGATGAACGGATCCTGCTCCGACATATCGCGGGATGCCCCATTCCTCTGCGAAACTGCCCGTTCGCGACGATAGCTGAGAATATTGCCGATCTTTGCGATCAGCAGGTTCGTCTTGAACGGTTTAAGGATGTAATCCTCAGCGCCGTTGGCATAGCCAGCTTCGATCTCCTGTTGTGAATCGGCGGCCGAAAGGATCAGCACGGGGATATGGCTGGTGAGGATGTTACCTTTGAGATCGCGGCACAGTTCGAGCCCGTTCTGGTTATCGAGCATAACATCGAGCAACACCATGTCCGGAATGTGGCGCAAGGCCAGCTCCATTGCCGGTTCGAGGCGCGACTCGCAGATAATGTTGTATTTCTCCTCCAGATTCATCTTCAGATAGGCGATCATGTCGGGATTGTCTTCGACGATCATCAACATGGGTTTGTCGGGCGAAAGGGGCTCGCTTTTGGAAAGGTCGCTTCCGGCGGCGGGCAGGACGAGCTCCTCGTCGCATGGGATCCAAACCGTAAAGAGGCTTCCCTGGCCCGGGCGGCTGAACACCGATATTCTTCCCTCGTGTAACTCCACCAACCGTTTGACCAGAGAAAGTCCGATGCCCATCCCCATATCCTGCCCTTCGGACCCCTGATAGAAACGGTCAAAGATGCGGCCCTGTTCCTCCTCGGGGATGCCGCAGCCGGTATCTTCCACCGAAAGCTCCACCCCCTGCTCGCCCCGCTCGGTAAAGACAGTGACGCTCCCCGTTTCCGAAGTGAACTTCAGCGCGTTGGAGAGCAGGTTGCTCAGTATTTTGATGATCTTGTCGCCGTCGAGCATCTCCATGATCGAGGATGGCTGGCACACCACATGCAAGCTCACTTTTTTCTGTTGCGCGATCCCCGTGAAGCGAGCGCATACGCTCTCCACCAATTTCGTCAGGTCGATGGGGCTGAGTTGCAGTGGCATGGCATCGCTGTCGATCCGGCGCAGATCGAGGAACTGCTGCACCAATTGGTCGAGGTGGTCTACGTTGTTTTTAACTATTTCGAGTTTGCGCCCCGCTTCGCCCTCCAGCGGGGCGGCCATCACCTGGTCGAGCGGCGCGCATATTAAGGTCAGCAATGTGCGTATTTCGTGCGAAATGTTGGTGTGGAACCGAAGTCTGGTATCGTAGAGGATGCGCTCATGCTGGCGTTGGATCTGCTCTATTTGGGCATCTTTGCGGTATTTGTACTGGAGGTGGTAGTAATGAAATATGATGTAGCCAACCCCTATCAGTATAAGCACATAACTGCTCCACGCCCACCATGTGTTCCACGGAGCGGGCCTAACGGTGATCTCCACCTCCCGCACCCTGTCGCTCCACACCCCGTCGGCATTGGCGGCCTTCACACGGAAAGTATAGTGTCTGGCAGGCAGACGGTTGTAGCTGGCTGTACGGTGGGCCCCATCGGTGTAATTCCAGTGCGTTTCCCATCCTGCGAGCATATAGGCATATATGGTGCGTTGCGGATTGCGAAATCCGGGCGAGAGAAATTCAAATGTGAAATTGTTGCTGCGGTGAGAGATGGTGATCGCGTCGGTGAGCGAAATATCCTTATCGAGAACAAAATCGTCCGACCGGCGGCTGGGAGTTACCGGATGGTTGTTGATGCTCAGCCCCACGATGACCGGCGGGGCGATGTAGTCGTCGTCACGGATGGCGTGAGGATCGAAATAGTTCATGCCATCGATGGTGCCCACATAGATCGTCCCGTCGTGGTCGGAGAAGGCGGCTTCGGTAGTGGTGTTGCTGCACAGGCCGTCGGAATGGTAATATTCGCGGTAGTAGTTCGTTGCCGGATCGTATCGCAGCAGCCCCTGGCTGGAGTTGAGCCACAGACAGCCGTCGGTGTCTTCGGTGATGGCCATGATCTTGCTTGTGGCCAACCTGGGCGAGGCGTCGATATCCGTAACGATGGTGTCGCCGTGCTCGATAGAGATGGTGCTGACGCCCGAATCGCTTCCGATCCACAAGCGGCCGTCCTTACGGTCGGTGTGCAGGCACCACACCTGATTGCTCTTGATCCTGGCGTTGCTGAAACTGAACTGTCGCGATCCGAGCGGCTCGGAACCTGGATCCAGATCCACCAGAAAGAGGCCGCGTGAACTCGACCCGATCCACAGGCGGTTTTTGGCAGTGTCGCAGAGCATACAATAGACGTTGATGCTGAAGGGGGCGTCGAAGAGTTTGTACTGCGGCTTCGGGCCGAACGGCTTCTGAAGACGGACCATCTTACCCGTCCCCGCAATCCATAGCGCTCCGTTGCGGTCCTGCGCAATGGCACAGGCAGCCACTAAGTCCTTGTCCAGGTCGATGGGCAGCCCCTTTATGTCGCGCAGCGCGAGCAGCCGCCCATAGCGGTAGATGTAGACGTTCTTGCTGGTGCATATCCAAATACTGCCATCCGTATCTTCATGTATAGCGTTGATATTCTGTTGGGGATCGATGCCCAGATCGCGCCAGCGCCCGCCGTCGAGCAGATATAATCCGCCCTGTTTGATCCCCAACCAAAGCCTGCCGCGCGAATCTTTCATCGCCATGCGAATGAAATTCCGCTGTTTGTGATTAGGGATGTCGAACTTGCGGAAAAGTTCGGCCTTCGGATCGAGGACAGCCACACCATTGCTGCCCGAGCCGATATACAAAATGCCGGCCCGATCCATAAAAAACAGGCGGATGATGTTGACTTCAAAGAAAGGATCGCTGCCGAAAGCAGGGGAGAGAGAGCTATATTTACCCTGGGACGTGCGCTCTAAAAGGATGATGCGGCTTTTCTCCAACCCCACGATATAGGAGCCGGGGTTGGTTTCGAGAATCGATGTGGGGCGCACGGAGAGCCCCGTCGGGACAAAATCGAGCGTTCCCCGCTCCAATACATACAGTCCGGAAGAGCAGAGCGCGAAGAGATTGGAGTGCGGATCGCAGTAGATCGAAGCCGCCTCTTCAAGCAGCGGATCGTTCCACATACGTTCTATCTCCGACGGCGATCGCATCTTGAAAAGTTTCTTGTCGGCAAGTATCCAAATGCTCCCCTGCGGATCGGAGACTATATTTTTGATGTTCCTTGTCGTGAGGCCTGGCAGGACTACCCTTTCCGGGACACGTCCCGTTTCGACGGTCGAGGCGTCAAAAGTGAAAGCGCCGTTGGAAGAACCGATCCACAGGCGATGCTCACGGTCGCATGCGATCGAATTACATTCGTTCCACGGCTGATAACGGGGCTTGATGAAACTGTCGGAGGAGGGATCGTAGAGGTTGAGGGCCGGATAGCCTGCCGTCCCCACCCACAGATTGCCCTCCGGGTCTTCGAGCAGCGAGAGGATGCGATTGCCGGTCAGTGAGTTTCCCACGCTGGGAATGTGGCGGTAGATGGACATCCGATAGCCGTCGTAACGGCAAAGGCCGTCGTAGGTACCCAGCCAAAGAAATCCGGCGGTGTCCTGCGCCATGCATATTACCGCCTGCTGAGGCAGCCCGTCATTGACCGAAATGACACGTAATTTTTGTGTCGCCTCGTTCGGAAAACCCTCGCCGGCGAAAAGCGCGCATGGGAAAATCGTCAACAAAAACAGGAATAAGATTCGTGGCATAGGTTTGGTATTTTTTACTAAGGTAAACAAAATTCGAGAATTTTCAACGACCCGGTCTTTTGGGGCAAAAAGTAGGAATGCAGGAGCAAAAGAGATCAAGATAATTTGTTTTTCTTTGTTAAAAATTAAATCCGCTATTTATGACAACGAGTAAAATCCTCACTTTAGTGTCGTGCACGGCATTGCTTCCGGGAGGGGCCTGGGCGGCCGTTCATAGCGAGGCGAACAAACCCAATATCCTTATTATCCTCGCCGACGATCTGGGGCTGGGCGACCTCTCGTGCCAGTACTCCACAGATATGCGCACGCCCAATATCGACTCCCTCTTCACGGGCGGAGTGCGGCTCGACAGCTTCTATGCCAATTCGTCGGTCTCCTCTCCCAGTCGCGCGGGGCTGATGACCGGATGCTATCCCGACATGGTGGGGGTGCCCGGGGTGATCCGTGGCGATGGCGACGGCAGTTGGGGCTACCTGCTTCCGGGCTGCGTGACACTGCCCGATATGATGCGCAAGGCGGGCTACAACACGGCCCATATCGGCAAATGGAACCTGGGATTGGAAAGTCCCAATCTCCCGAACGAAAGAGGGTTCGACCTGTATCACGGGTTCCTTGGCGATATGATGGACGACTATTACACCCATTTGCGAAAAGGGAGCAACTACATGCGCCTGAACGACCAGACCATAAATCCCCAAGGCCACGCCACGGAGTTGTTCACCGACTGGGCGGTGGAGTATATCGACCATCAGGCGGGGCAAAAGGCGCCTTTCTTCCTCTATTTAGCCTATAATGCGCCCCACTATCCCGTTCAGCCCCCTGCCGAATGGGAGCAGAAAGTTCGCGAGCGCGAAAACGGGATTTCACAGATGCGCGGCAAATATGTGGCCCTAATCGAGCACATGGATTATAATATAGGTAAGGTGATCGACGCCCTGCGCCGCTCGAAGCAGTTGGAGAACACGTTGGTCATCTTCACCTCCGACAACGGGGGCTACCGTCCCTCCGAGGCCAACAACGGCCCCACCCGCGGCTTTAAGGGCGATATGTTCGAAGGCGGCATTCATGTGCCGTGCGCCGTTTACTGGAAAGGCACCCTCGCGCCCGTGCGCTACGACAACCTGGTGATGATGTCCGACATCTTCCCCACGCTGTGCGAACTGACCGGCGTCAAGATGGAACACCCCGTCGACGGCATCTCGGTGTTGCCGCTGCTGCGCAGCGGAAGCCAGGTTACCGACGACCGTTACGTCTTCTGGATGCGGCGCGAGCACGGCGCATTTTGCGGTCTGACGCAGGAAGCCGCCCGATATAAGGAGTACAAACTCGTCCACAACACCCCCTTCGAACCAATGCTCTTTTTCGATCTGAAAACAGACCCGCGGGAGGCCGATCCGCTCAAACCCGAAGGTAACGTTTACGACGATCTGCGCAAAAACTTCATCAACCACATCAACCGCTCAGGGGCGATCCCCTGGCAAAAGATGGACGACCACCAGTGATCCTGCCATTTAATGCGAATGAAATTTCATATATCCTTTCTCTCCCTCTGCGTGACGGCGTGCCTGTCATGCGGTGTTTACGGCCAATCTGTCGTTCCCGATGTGAACAAACCGGCGGGTGTCTGCACCGTGCAGATACCTATGCAACAGCCTGATACGGCAGGGATACTGGGCCGATTCAGATTGGTCTTGCCCGCTTATAAACAGGGCATTTACAGCGCACCCGATAAAACCTACGACTGGCAGATATGCGGCAACCGTGTGCTGCCGTGGTATTTTACCCCCGCCACCCTCAAAGGCCTTTTCGAGAATCCGGCTTATGGGGTCGACGACCAGAAGGATCAGCGGTTCAAGACCGTCTCCTCCGCCTTCAAAAATCGTTCGCGCATGATAAGTCGATACGGGGTGTTCATGCAGGTGCAACTTGCCGACGGACGTTATCTCTCGCTGCTCCCGCTGGCCACCCCCGATGTCGTCTCGTGGTTATATGTGAACGCTGACGGCGTTCTGTGCGTAGAGACCGGCACCTACGGCAAGGACAAAATGGGCGGCACTCTGTCCGTGCTGGCTTGGGGCGTGGGGACGAACGTCAACGAGTCGTCGTGGAACCTTTTCAAGACGCTGCGCGAAGAGCCCGCTTTCCGCCAAACATTCCGGATGCGTTATGAAAAAAACTATCCCGAAATTTTCGACTATCTTGGATGGTGCACCTGGGAGGAGTATAAAACCAACATCAGCGCCAAACTTTTGATCGAGCAGATCGGCAAGTTGAAAAAGGCGCCAGTGCCGGTGCGCTACGTGATCATCGATGCCGGACATCATAGCGTCCGCGGAAGTGACAACAAGCAACAACTCACCAGTTTCGACCCCAACGACAAGTTCCCCGACGGCTTTGCGCCCATTCTCGCCCTTCGGGATGAGAATAGTGTCAAATGGATCGGTTTGTGGCACAATTTCAACGGTTACTGGGGCGGGTTCTCGCCGGAAAACGACTTCGGCCCGAAGATCAACGCCTGCCTGCGCACCATTCCGGAAAGCGGATATACCAACCCGAAGAGCGATCCCCTGTGTGTGGAGACGGTTTACGACGCTTTTCTGGGGCGTAGCGCCCGCGACGGATTCGACTTTTTGAAGATCGACTGGCAGGCGGCCAACCTCTATCAACTGCGTTACAGCGAGAACGCCGCCCGGCAGGCTTTCCTCACTTCGCGCACGGTGGACAACATCGCCGGCCGCTACTTCGGTGGAGCGGTGATCAACTGCATGGCCATGAACAACGTAGTGCTGCTCAACACGTTCAATGTGAATGTCACCCGCACCAGCATCGACTACAAGTTCGATAACGGTTTCATGGCGCGCGAGCACCTGATCCAAGCTTTCCACAACGCCCTCTACATGTGCCCCACCGTCTGGGGCGACCACGACATGTTCCACTCTTCCGACAAGGTGTGCGGCCGCATGATGGCCCTTTCGAAAGCGCTCTCCGGAGGCCCCGTCTATCTTTCGGACGCCCCGGAGGACATCGTTCCCGAGATGGTCTTCCCGCTTTGCTACACCGACGGACGATTGTTGCGCCCCCTGGCCCCGGCCGCGCCTCTGCAACGCTCGGTATTTTCATCGCCGCTGGTCGACAGACAGCTTTACTTTGTCTCCGCCCCGCTGGCGAACGGAGCGGCGGCTATTGTGGCCTATAACTTTACGGTCGACCGGGTTACGGCCGGGGCGACCCTCACGGCAGAGGATTACGCCCTCACCGGCACCCTCATTCAGCCTTACGCCGGCCCGTGGAAAACGCCTGCCGAAGGGTTATATGTTTACGACTACTACGCCGCCAAGGGCAGCCCGCTGGATAAAGGCTATCCGGTAAGTATCAAGGGCTTCGGCGATCGTTACCTGCTCATGCTCCCCGTCCACAACGGGTGGGCGCTGGCGGGCCGCACCGACAAATACCTCGCCCCGGCCGCCATCTCCAAAGTAGAGTACACCCCCCGGTCGATCGCCTTCACCATGGAGGAGAGCGGCCCTGTAACATTCTGGATGAAGGAGGGCACGCCTTCGGCCTCTTCGGCCGCGGAAGTAAAGATCGTCCCGCTGGGCGACGGTCTGTGGAAGGCGCTCGTGCCCGAAGGCAAGAAAGATTACTGCATAACAATAAACCGAAAATAAAATGAACGTACGCAACATTTTGCTGCTGACCGCAGCGACAGGGGCGCAGGCACTCTGTGCCGCCCCTGCGAAAAAAGCGCCCGCGAAAGAGGCGCCGAGGAGGCCCAATATTATCTATATTCTGGCCGATGATCTGGGCTACGGCGACGTAGGCATTCTGGGACAAAAAACGATCCCCACTCCGAATATCGACCGCATGGCGCGCCAAGGGATGATCTTCACCAACCACCACGCCGGAGCGCCGGTGTCGAGCCCCTCGCGTTGTTCGTTGATGACCGGCAAACACACCGGCCACACCACCATCCGCGGCAACAGCGGCGCGATCTCACAGATGCCAGCTCTCTCTCCCTCGGACGTCACCATCCCCGAAGCCATCAAGAACGGCACGAACTACACCACCGGAATGACCGGCCGCTGGCATCTGGGCGAGGAGAACAGCCACGAGACCCCTTACGAGCGCGGCTTCGATTACCATTTCGGCAAGTTGGGGGGTGGCTTCCGCAACCTGCACGGGGTGATGATAGACTCGCTGTGGGACAAGGATGGCAAACATATTCCTTTCGACCAATATTCCAAGCTGGGGTTGGAAGCGATGTTCGAGAACGGGCACTATTACAACCTCTCGCCCGAAGATATGGCCAACCGGCCGATCAATATGGACAGGCTGGTTACCGACAAGGCGAAAGCGTTCATAGAGCGTAAGGCGGCAGGAGAGCAACCTTTCTTCCTTTATGTGGCCTACTCGCTGGTACACGCCCCGTTGGAATATCACGAGGCGACCCCTGTGGAGCCTAATGACTGGCCCCCCGTCGAGCGCGCCTTTGCCTCGATGGTAATGAGCCTCGACAAATATGTGGGCGAGATTCTGGACTGCGTCGACCGGATGGGGATCGCCCAAAACACGATGGTGATTTTCTCGTCGGACAACGGCCCCCACAGCGAAGGGGGGCACAGCTATCAGTTTTTCGACTCGAACGGCCAGCTGCGCGGTTTCAAGCGCGATCTTTACGAAGGCGGCACCCGCATCCCGATGATCGTCCGCTGGAGCGGCACTATAAAGCCCGGCTCCACTACCGACCTTCTTTCGGCGTTCTGGGATGTGCAGGCCACTTGTTGCGAACTGGCCGGAGCTCCCATTCCCGCGGGCACCGACGGCATATCGTTCGTTCCCACGCTGCTGGGGCGCGAACAGAAACAAAAGCACGAATATCTCTATTGGGAGTACAACGAACGCTCCGCCCGCCCGGGCGGCCCGGAGTACAAACAGGCCGTGGCTTTCGGCCCGTGGAAGGTGATCAAGTATATCGACAGGGACACGATCGAAGTGTACAACTTGGGCGAAGACCTCGGCGAGCACAGCGACCTTTTGGCGCAACGGCCGGAAATAGTGAAAAAGGCGCTCGAATATATGCAACAGTCGCACGTTTCCAATCCCAATTTCCCCATGTTAAAAGAGGAACGGACCAACATGAAGAATAAAAATCAAAAGAATACTAACCAATAATAACTTGTTCTCTATGAAAAAACTAATCTTCCTGTTCAACACCATCTTCCTTTTGTGCGCCGTTTCGCTTTGGGCACAGACCGGGCAGACATCGCAGGCGCCGCTCAAGGGCACCGTCTTCTCCGCCTCTACGAGCGAAGCGCTCTTCGGGGTTGCCGTCACAGTCAAAGGCGACAAGACTGTCGGCACCACCACCAGCGCCCAAGGTACCTTCTCTTTGAATGTGGCACACTTTCCAGCCACAGTGGTCTTCTCGTTACCGGGGTATGCCCCCAAGGAGGTCGATCTGCCGCAATTCCAGTCGACGCTCAACGTCAATCTCGAAGATATTAGCTCCAATCTCGATGAAGTGGTCATCGTGGGTTACGGCGCGGTCAAGAAAAGCGATCTCACCGGATCGGTGGCAAGCATGAAGGGAACGGATGTGGCCGCAGCCAACACGATCTCGTTCGACGAGGCCATGATGGGAAAAATAGCCGGCGTTAACATCGTCAGCAACAGTGGTGAACCGGGCGCGGGCCTCAGCATCAATATCCGCGGCATCGGATCGGTCAACGCCGATACGGAGCCGCTCTATGTGATCGACGGTGCGCCGGTGCTCAGGGACGCGGGCTCATACGAGGGTGGATTTTCCATGGCCTCAGGGGCTTCGGTGAACCCGTTATCGGGCCTAAATCCCAACGACATCCAGTCCATAGACATACTCAAGGACGCTTCGGCCACGGCCATCTACGGTTCGCGCGGCTCTAACGGCGTGGTGCTCATCACCACCAAGTCGGGTTCAGTCGGCGCCCCGAAGGTCACTTTCGATGCGCACTGGGGAGTTAATGCGGTCTCCAAGAAGATCAAGGTGCTCAGCGGGACCGATTTTATAAACGCGATGGCCAACGACTTTGGTGTGGCCACTTACGTGAGCAATTACCAGTCCATCCTCCAAGAGCCCATGCATGACTGGCAGAATGAGATATTGCGTGTCGGTCCCCAGAAGGAATATTCGGTGGGCGTAAGCGGCGGCACCAAACAGACCACCTATTCGATCAGCGCGGGCTACAGCAACATCGACGGCCTTGTGAGAAATTCGGATTATACGCGCTGGACGGCAAGGGCGAGAATCGATCAGGATATCTCAAAGAAGGTAAAGGCGGGCGTCAATATCCTCTTCTCGAATTTCTTCCAGAACGGGGCGGTCTCCGGAGGCGGGGCCGATACCGGCGCCGACGTGTTCCAGCAAATGCTCCGCTATCGGCCGGTGCATGTGCAGTTCAACGCCTCTACCGACCTTTCTACCGACACCGCCGATCCCCAGAGCAACCCCATCGACTATGTCAACGAGGCCAGAATAAGCACCGGCAACACGCGTACAAATGTCAACACTTATGTGCAATACACCATAATTCCGAACCTGTTGTTCAAGTCGTCGTTCAGCTACATGATCACCAACACCAAGAACTACCAGCTTTTCCCGAAGAACCTTGCGGCGGCACGGGCGCAGAACGGGCGCGGGATGATGGGAACGGCCGACCGTTCTTCGTGGACATGGGAAAATATCGCGACCTATGAGGTACCCATGCCTAAGGACCACACTCTGAATGTCATGGGTGGTTACACCATGGAGAAGTACATGACCAACGGCTTCTCGCAGCAGTATCAGGATCTCCCCGATCAGATAGAGAACCAGGGGCTCGCCGATTTCTCGTCGGCCAACCTCATCCTCTCCCCGACCATCTCCAATACCTCCTATCAGCTCATGTCGTTCCTGGGAAGGGTCAATTACAGCTTTAAGGATCGCTATCTGCTTACGGCCAGTATCCGCGCCGACGGGTCGAGCAAATTTCCCGTGAACAAAAAATGGGGATATTACCCCTCGGCGGCTTTTGCGTGGAAAATAGACAGAGAGAGTTTCTTGTCCCATGTCCGCGAAATAAGCCAACTCAAACTGCGCCTCAGTTGGGGCCTGACCGGCAATCAGAGCATCCCCCCATATTCGAGCCAGGCCCTTTACACTCCTCTATATTATTCCTTCAACACCCTTACGGGCACCACTTACAACCCTTACAACCCTACCGCGACGCTCCGCTACGGCCTCGCCCAGACCTCCTATTCGAAGCCCGAGCTTACCTGGGAGCATACCACCCAATATAATGCCGGTCTCGATCTGGGGGTTCTCAATAACCGGATCTCGTTCACTTTCGACGCCTATTACAAGAAGACCAGCGACCTTCTGCTCAATGCCAATCTTCCGCCATCTTACGGTTACGATAACGGAACGACCAATAGAGGTGCGCTCGAGAACAAGGGGATCGAGTTCAGCATCTCCTCGGCCAATATCACAAAGAAGAGATTCTCGTGGACGACCGTTTTCAATATCTCCTTCAACCGCAACAAGGTGCTCGATGACGGCGGAATGCCGATGTACTTTGGCAACGGCCAGTTCCCTGACGCTTTCGTGCTGCAAAAGGGCTATCCCGTAGGTTCGATATACGGTTACCACTATACCGGTGTCTATACCTACTCCGACTACAAGAATTTCTACATTGACAACGATCCTTCGAAGGGCATGCGTCCCAAGTCGGAGTGGTATGCCATTTATCACCATATCTGGGTCGACAACAACCAGGGCGAAGCGCAGTTATTGGACGGGGAGGCCACCTGGGCGGGCAATGTTCCCCAGATAGGTTTTCCCAAATTCCAGAATGTCAGCCCGGAAGCGGGGACCCCGAATATCACTCCGGACGACCGTCGTGTTATCGGCAAGAGCGATCCGGATTTCTACGGAGGGTTCACCAACAAGTTCACCTTAGGCAATTTCGACCTGAACATCTTCATGCAGTTCAGCTACGGCAACCAGTTCTTCTGCTCTACCTACGGATATACCACAGGGCGCGGCAACACCGCCGCCGGCGGCGGAGGTGTGGGGAACAACATACTTTACTCTGTCTGGAACGAATCCTGGCGTCCTTACCGCGATTCGCAGGCGTGGCCCGACATGACCAACGGCAATATCTTCCTGCTCAACTCCGACCTATATGTCAAGGACGGGTCCTATCTCAAGTTCAAGAACGTGACCCTCGGTTACACTTTCTCGTCGAAACTTATGTCCAAGATCGGCGTGAAGAGCCTCAGGCTCTATGCCTCCGTGCAAAACTTGTGGACCTTCACCTCTTTCCCGTGGTTCGACCCCGAAACGTCAAACTCCCAGCCGCTCACCGCCGGCATGTATAATTTCAAATATCCCAGTTCGAGAACATTCCTGGGAGGTTTATCCGCAACGTTCTGATACCAACTGATATAATAAAATGAAACCAGATATGAAAAAGTTAATATCGATACCGGTTATACTTCTTGCGGCGCTTTTTCTGAACGCGTGCAAATTTCTGGATGAGACGCCGAAAGTGCAACTCACCGATGAGACCCTGTTTAAAAATCTTTCCGACTACGAAGCGGCCCTGATAGGCATATACCAGGGTTTGGCGGGACATGACCAACCCACCCTGGGCTCCGCAGTAGCGGTAAACCGCACCGGTTATACGTGGGGTTTCTGGGTCTTGCAACAATTGGGTAATGACGATCTGATCGCCGCATTGCAATGCAACGCTCCCGGCAACCAGCCCGATATGGCGGCGCTCGATGCCTACAATCTGCTCTCCACCAACAATTACATTTATGGTGCCTGGGCGGGCATGTATGTGATAATCAACCGTGCGAACGACCTTATCGGACGGATCGAGGCCCTGCCGGATTATCCCGACATTGCGGCCGGCTACCAAGCCATCGAAGGCCAGGCCCGTTTCCTGCGCGCATTCTGCTACTATCAGTTGGTGACCATTTTCGGCGGCATTCCCATGCCGACCACGGTAACCACCGCCGAATCGATCAAACAACGTATCCCGCGCTCGCCGGTCAAGGATGTTTACGCTCTTATGATAAGCGATCTGCAGAAAGCCTACCCGATCACGCCCAAAGATTATAATACTGATGGGATTATGGGGAAGGCGACCAAATGGTCGGTGGCCGGATTGTTGGCCAGGGTCAACCTCGTCGAGGCTTCGATGGCCCGCCACGCCTACAAAAACATGAACGGAGAGGAGACCAATATCGAGTTGAGCGGGATCAACTCTTTCGACTGGGTCGATCAGGATGCAAGCTATAAACAGGCGCGCGCCTGGGCCGACACGGTCATCAACCAAGGCTTCGGCGGCGAGAGCGCTTTAGGGGGAATGGTCTACAGGAACGCTTTCTTCCCCTACGAGAACGGACCGGAGATATTGTTCGACATCCAGTTCGCCAACGGTCTTTCGCAACAGGTGGGCGGTTGGAACGGTTTCTGGAACGTTCCCGGCTCCAATACCAACTCCTGCGCCGTTCCGGCGACAATGGCCTTCGAGATGAGGCCGGGAGGGGACGGGAATACAAAGTACTCTGTCTTGTTCCCGATTTCGGGCCTCCAGGTGGATGGAACGGTCGATTATGCAGCCTTCAAATTGAAAGGCGACGTGCGCAAGGAGAAGACCGTGGGAACTTACGGCAATCCGGCCAATAATAGTGGTTTTTTATATCCTACCCCGGGGGCCTTTAGCGGCATGGCGACTAACGGCGTAGCGAATCCACCCAGCACGTGGACTGCCTCCGCCAACACGTGGAACACCACCACGCTGGCTGATGCCAATCGCGTTTTCATGGTGAATAAATACTACTCTTTCGGGCAGGCTGCCACAGGCGGCTTGTCGCCTGTCAATCTGCCGATGATGCGCCTCTCGGAGATGTACCTTATCTATGCCGAAGCCGAGGCGGAGATAAACGGCGGCGTTCCCACCCCGATGGCTTACGCTATGATTAACGATGTGCGCCACCGCGCCGCGGCTACCAACATCCTCCCCGACCTGGACGACAATACCATGTTCGAGCTCGACAATGCCGCGGATCCTACCGGCACCAGCGCCAGCATTCTCCCTGTCGTCAGGCCGATAAGGGGAATAAACGTGGCGCCTGGCGACGTAGCCACCCAGTTCCGTCTGGCTATTATGCAGGAGCGCAAATGGGAGTTCGTAGGCGAGTCGATGCGCAAGGTCGACCTGATCCGTTCGGGCTGGATGAAGTACTACATCGACGAGATGGACTTCGACAATTTCGATCCCGCCGGCCGCATGCACGACACGAAACCCAACGGAAGAGCGGATCTTCGCGCGGCCCGCAACTTCAAATGGAGTAATATATTCCTCCCCATACCCTTCCAGGAAATCTCGAGCGTCGTGCCACAAAACTATTCCTATTAAAAAAAACGCCATGAAAAAAATATTATTGGCAATATCGATATGCGCTTTGTCGTTTGTAAGTTGCATGAAGTCGAACACCGGCAATATAACTGTCCGGGATCTGCGCATAAACAATCCAATGGGTTTTACAGACCTCGTGGGTTTGGGTTTCACCGGAAAGGAAATTAGCAACGTCAACGCCTTCCTTACCCTCGAGCAGGGATGGGGGCGCACGATCACCGTCAGCGCCGATTACGTCGACGGTATAGGGATGCAACCGACTCAATTTACACTGCCCGACATGTGGAGGCAAAGTGTTATCACCATGCCGCTCGACGGTGTGGCAGGCCCCGATCCGGGGGTCTATCCCGTCGTGCTCAAAATAGTGTACGATGGGAATAAGACGATAGAATACACCGTTTTCGTGAATGTAGTGGTGCCGCCTCCCTTTGTGTTCGCGATGAATTCCGACGGGACCGTACATGTGACCTCCAACAAGTATTTCAACTCCTTCTACGAATATTCGCTTACCGGCCGCCGCCTGCCCGCCGATGCGGCGAAACCCTACATCTTCGACTCCAACAGCGAAGTGTTCTATTTCGCCCTTCCTTATACTTTCGGCAGGTCGCGCACGATCACACTCGACAACTACGAGCTCTACCGCATCGGACGTTTCGGCCGCGACACCACGCTGTTAAACGTTCCGGGCGATGGATGGGACCTCGAACTGATGTCGGACCAACTCGCCCCGGGCGAAGACCTCGATTCGATCAGGCTGCAAGTGCACGGCCAAGCCGCAACACACTTCGACCTTATGGTCAAGAATTTGAGGTTTATCGTCCATGAAGACGGCGTGGACGACCTGATATTGGATGCGGACCATGGCATAAATTTCGCTCCGATGCGTTTCCGCATGTTCGATATGCTTTGGGACCACTATATGGGCCCCAATTCGCCCAAAATGACCGTCGGTTATGATACGGCCCACGTGATGCCGGTTGCCGGCTCCTCCTACCCGGCTGAGCGTGTGGTGCTCGACCAGGTGCTCGGAGAGACTATCGGCAAATACCGCCCGTTCCGCTACCAGTGGGGACGCAAGGAGGATGGACACCAGGTGTGGTTTTCCAGCACTAATACGTCGGGGTCCGTGCCGGGACCTGCGCCGACGGCTATTCCCGGCGACAGCCTTTTCAGGACCATTGCCACCGGCGGCACGAATACATGGTATACCGCGCCTGCCGTAACCGATACATATTGGAGCAACAACAATGGCGGCGGTCCTAACAATCCCTGCCCGACAGGCTACCGGCTTCCCATCGTTTTCGAGGTGAACCAGAGCACCACCGCCGGCCAAGTCTCCGGCAAATTTTTCCGCGACTATTACACCAATCAAACGATGTCGCAAGCCGGGGCGATGGATGCCGTTAATGGGACAAACCCGCTGACCAACGGCGTTATACCGTACGGCAGGAATGGCGCCAATGGCTCTATAACGGGATCCTCCCAAAATAACTGTATGTGGACTTGTACTACAGGAGCCAACGCCACCCAGGCTCAAAGCGTAGGTCCCAATGGCAACCTCAACGACCCCTCACAGGGTGGTGTGGTATTCGGCAATAACAATGCACAGGCAAGGTCGAACGGCTATATGATACGCTGTATAAGCCTTCTGCCCTCAGAATATTAAAATAAAATATATAAGAGTTGTGAAAAAGATAGTATCGTTATTTGCCGCGACGTTATTGGCCGGCCTGTTCTCGCTGTCTGTGAGCGCGGCAGGCGGCCCCCAAAAAGCGGCCGCCTCGAAAGCCATGTTCAATTTCGACAGATCGACCGGATTGCCCGCGCCGCACGGCCTTATCAGAATGCTCGCCGTGAAGAACTACGACACAGCGGATAAGTTGCAAAAACTCAGAGCGGAACTCAAGGCGAACCCATATCTGGAGGGCGTTGTCATACAGACGGACTGGGCGACTTTAGAACCGCAGAAGGGCAAATTCGATTTTGCCGCCCTCGATGCGCTTATAAACCTCGTTCTCGAACAGGGTTTCAATTACAAACTCAGCATTAAGGTCGGTAATACCTGCCCTCAATATATTTATGACGGGATAACCCGGAAAATAACCACTACCATCAGCAATCCTTTCCGTGATAATTATGGCGAAAAAGCCATTGTGCCGATTCCGTGGGATCCGTTTTATCAGGAGAACCTCAAGCGCATGTTCACCACCGTTTTCGGACGTTACCGCGCGGACAAGCACTTTATTGTCGCCAACCTGACGGGGGCGAACTTTATGAGTGCCGAGTGGCATCTCCCAAAGGCGGATTCCGATATAGCGCAATGGGAGGCAGACTCGCCCGATTACAAGGATAAGATCAGGGATTTCTGGATCGGCATGATAGATTTTATAGCCGCTCTGCTGCCCGACAAAAGAATGTCGTTGTCGGCCTCGTCGAATCCCCTTAACAACGGGATGGACGACCAGGCCAATGAGATCATCGAACACGGAATAACCAAATATCCCGGCCAGTTCATGATCCAGATCAATCAATTGCACGGGAACAGCGATCAGATAA
>Ga0123354_10004132_pt1 | contig 20443 bp, 12 predicted proteins | sample TergutLab28metaG_2_FD_97872 | JGI IMG/M metagenome (GOLD analysis project Ga0123354, IMG submission 97872) | Labiotermes labralis P4 segment gut microbial communities from Petit-Saut dam, French Guiana - Lab288 P4 | ecosystem: Host-associated > Arthropoda: Insects > Digestive system > Gut ...
AAATTGTTCCCCCAAAAAACCAATGTTTTAAATTTTTTTGGGGGGGTTTTTTTTTTTGAAAAAAAAGGGGGAGGGGGGGAGGGCCCCCCCCCCCCCCCCCCATCTCTCTTGAACATTATGCAGTAAGGCCTGAAGACCTGTTCAAGTTGTCAAACAATTTTGATGTTCCTATCTATTGAAGGGTCAAGTGATATATTTGTGTTATTGAGGCAATGTTGCGAATTAGCAGAACCATGAAGTACAAACCCACAAAAAGCAGGGAATGAATGTACTGGAGAGTAGGTCTTCTGGGAAATTTGAGCAACACACCCTAGGAAAACACATGAAGCACTAGACTATCCATAGCACAATATGTACTTTATTTTTCATGTAAGTTGAATTTGAAACGATAACCATTCACCTTGTGTCAAAATTTTATTCATAGAGGATGGACATATGTTAGACATGTTGGCCAGCACTGTTTGTCATCTCCACGTCGACAGGAGATTCTTGATCCCATTGTAGCAAGTACTAGCTGTGAATCACAAATGGTTGTTGAAACCTGTCCAATTAGTTTTTGTACATGATCTCTTTTGTAATGTTGTATTTTTTCATTTGTGACCTTGTTTATTTGCAGCATTCCGCCTTGCTTTGATACAACTTGCTGTTGGTGAAGACAAAGTGCAAAATTTAAAGAGAGCTTTAAGCTTCATTAAGGAGGCTAAGGAAAATGGATCACATTTAATTGCTTTGCCAGAATGTTTTAATTCACCATATGGGACAAGTGAGTATAGGTCTACGTTATGATTATGGAACTTCAGATCATATGAACTGCAGCTATGGCAGTTATTCTGTGTGTATGTACGGTTTACATCGTACTTTGTAAAGGAGGGAGTTTCCAGTGTATTCCAAAATGAAGTTTGTTGGGCTTGGTTTGAAGGTACTTCATGTGTGGTTTAAACAGATGCATGAGGAACATGAACTCTCCTGCTGATAATCTGATAATATGATTTATTTGTACTTATATGAATTCAATCTGAACCAGTATTCTTATGTTACATACTTTAAGTCGTACATGTATTATATGTTATTGCTGCATCAGGCATCTAGAAAGTCATAAATTTGTAACAAAATAGATTATTTTTACCATTAAACTGTGAATTGTAAATACAGTTTATAAGTTGTTTAAAGCACAAATATTGTATATATTCTGTTGGTTAGCTTTCACTTATTATGTGCACCTGATTGTTACATATCCAACCTCATTATGCACAGATGTTAATAAATCCAAAATAACCATGGTGATGGGGAAGAAATGGTTAAACAATTGTGTATCTCATTCAGTAACATAATATTGATGGTGTTGTAAATTAAGTATACTGAAAAGTGTGTATATTGGATATACATAATACAGTTATGAGTTGGGGTGCATGTAAAAAACTTACTCAATGATATGAACACATTATCTTGCATTGAAATTGTTTTTGCGAGTTATTTGTATAGTAGTTGTGTTATTTAATATACATTTTACACAAACATTGACTGTGATGAGTTTTCTATTAAGATTATTTGAAAAGGTGATCATGATTATAATTCTACAATAATAAAACATTTTTAGAATACTTCCCAGAGTATGCAGAGCTAATTCCTTCAGGACAGACAAGTAGTGGTCTGTCTGAGGCAGCAAAGGAGCACCAGATATATCTCATTGCTGGCTCAATCCCAGAGAAAGATGGCGACAAGTTTTATAACACCTGTACGATCTGGAATCCATCTGGGGAACTTGTTACCAAACATCGAAAAGTAAGTTTTACATTTAGTTCCATTATTGTTTTACGTTTCATTAATATGTTTCTGTCAAATTCTTTCCTAAAAAGAGAGTCAAATGCTGCATCATTCCAATAGCCTGGGATCTTCAGTTTTACTACAGTTCTAATTTTTTACTCAGCCTTTATTCTAGTTGCTTTAGAAGTGTGCACTATCTGACATGATGAAAATATATACAAAGATGTACATTAAAATGTTCAGTAATTATCTGTTTGGACTGTGTAACTGCACAGAAGAATGTTGTTATTGTGGAAAGTATTTATATACAGTTATACAGAGTCATTTGATGGGGAGGGGGGGGGGGTTAAAAGTTATGAGTTTGGTTGTGTCTGTGTACCAGTATCTGGTATGCATGCAAATGCAGGTGATTTCTCGTGCCTGCACACTAACATCGATGAATGTATATAAATGGGGCTGTCCCATGTAGCAGTATGTAGTGGGTGAGCCTGTAAATGGATGCTTTGATAGGAAGCAGCGTTGAAGCTGTTGTCTGCTGCTTCCTGGGTGTTCAGATGGGTGGCAGGAGTAAGGAGTATTGAATGTGTGGGTGCCACATTTGTAATAACAAGGGCTCCGATTTTGTTAGTTTTTGATAATGGCTTGTAAATCACATTTTTAAGGCATTATTCTCCAGCAGAAACAGATTGCACATTCTGTGTGACTCCATTATGCTACTGGCCACTTGTTGCCATGCAGGTTACACAAACCAAAAATGTCTGCATGCGTGTGCAAGCATTTGCATGCTGGTAGCACCCGGGAGGGACATGGCTGAGACACCCTTCCTTGGCACCAGACATGACTCCTTATGACTTTTTGCTGTTCTGTGAACTTAAAAGAAAGGTTGATGATGTAACATCTGATAGCACGGAGACAATTGAATACAGTATAATGGAGCAGCTGTTGATGATTCCAAAAATTGACTTTAAGAAATGCTTTCAGCATTAGTTGGAATGATGGAATTTGCATACATGCTGAAGGAGTTTCACTTTGCAGGGAGCTGGCTTCCTGTCTATTATGTACAGTATATTTGTTTCTTGCAGATACAGTCTCATTACTTTGTGCTTTGCCCCCATAGATTAACTTTGGTTTGGTACATTGGTATTGAACCACACAGGATTTAGCTTAGTGAACTAATTTTACAAGAATGGCTGAGCTTAATGGCATTAGTTGTTGAAACGTGCAGTCACAGTGTGGAATACATGTAAAATGTTTGTTGACAGCTTTACAGTGTTATAAACCATTTATTTATATATGAGTGTGCTCCTTGACAGGATGTAAGAATAGACTTATAAAAGTGAATAGTGAATAACTGAACATTTTTTTTAAGGTTATTGTCTTCTGAAATATCATTCCTTTTAGTTTTTTATATATAGTGACCAAAGTGTTGGATGAACCAGCTGCCTCCATCTTCAGAATAGAGTAAGCTCTTTGGGAGTCAACAGCCAATGATAAAGGGAAATGAAGAGAAGAGAAAGGCTGGGGCTACCCTGGAGGTAGAAGTAGCTGTTCCTCTGAAACACTGGTATCTGTCTACCAAACTACATGGCGTACAATCCCAGATGGTTTCTCTCATAGTCCCTACCATGCACATTTTATACTTTATGCTGTTTGTTTACATTTTACTACAGAGAGTGTCTCTTTGACAATAGGAAAGTAGATTGAAAATGTGTAGTATTCCACTCAAGCCAGTGAAAAATTGAGTTCTTTTGAGCGCAAAAGTAGAAAATGTACTGTCTTTGTACTCTTGTTGCAGGTTCATTTATTTGATATTGACATCCCAGGTGGCATTCATTTCAAAGAATCTAAAATTTTGACTGCTGGAAAAAAACTGACTGTCTTTAATACTGATGTGTGTAAAGTTGGTATAGGAATCTGTTATGACATGAGATTTGATGAGATGGCTCGACTTTATAGAAAGGAAGGTAAATATCAATGTATCTTTAATGTGGGTAAAATTCTTGTCCCCTTTTACCTTCCTTGTACAGGTATAACTTTTAGCACAAAAAAAAAATAGAGCAAAAGAGAGTGGGAGAGTAAGAGAGAGAGAGCAAAATAATATAATGGTTCCAGAATTTTATTCTCCATCTTGTTACCTTAGCTATGAATTTCTTGAAGTCTGAGACAATTGCAATTCAAGAAATTTGATTAAGATATGACACTCAAGAGTCTTGCTGGTATTGGCAATTTGTTTTCTACTTGTTGGTCTGAAAGATCCAACTTCTTGAACAGTTTTACATATTTTTGTTAAGAGTGTGATCTTCTACTGTATCCGGGAGCATTCAACATGACGACAGGGCCATTGCATTGGGAACTGCTACAGCGTGCCAGAGCAGTGGATAATCAGGTTTTTGTTGCATCCATTGCTCCTGCTCAAGATAAGACTGCAGACTATGTGTCTTGGGGACATTCACAAGTAGTGGATCCTTGGGGCAAAGTGATTGCCAAGACAGAATTTGATGAAGGAATTGTATATGCTGATATTGGTAAGTAATAACTAACCTAATATGACAGTTCCTCTTGAGAAAATAGTAGTTACTGAGCTGGTAAAAAATTCCCTCCATTTTATGAAACCTGCTCATTCTTTACCGTGATCACAAGAGCCCACCCCTGGTGCCTGCATCAGGCCAGATGAATCCATTCAGAAGGATGATATGTATGAATATATAATATGAACTACTTTCAAGCCTCCTCTAGAGCTGTTGCACTATATGCAATGGAGTGAATTTCTTGACTAGTCAATGACCTATTAGCTTCTCAAGAAATACTCTGCTCTATGTAGTTAGTTATAGTTAGTTAGTGAGTTCATGATTGGTGCTATAGTAGTTTGTGTTGCAACCCATCTGACTGACAGCTTTCCAGATTCAATTTTTATTATGTATTCTGTGCTGAATGTTGCACGTGTTTGCTACTTTTTCCACATGTAAACATTTGAATATTATAAAAGTATGCTGTGATTCACTTGGGGATGGCTGGTGTATTGGCATGTTCTTTGTGTTATATATCTTAAAAGTATAATGCTGTACAGGTAACACATCACATATTCTTATATTTTTAATTTATATTTCTTTTAATGTTTGTATTAATTTAAAACCTAATATAAATGTGAAATATGTAACACTTTTCCACTGTACGTTACCAAGTGTGGGCTGGGATAGTGTAGTTGGTAAGGGACTTGTTATTGGCTGACAGTCCAGAAACAGAATCTCGGTGGGCACAGGATTTTCCGCACCCATCCATACCAGCCCTGGTATGCAGTCAGTCTCCTGTACAATGGATACCAAGTCTCTTACCCAAGTGTAAAGTGGCTGGGGCGTGACATTTACCACTCACCCCCCTCTGGTTCTGAGGTTAAAGAAGGAGTAGAACTACCTCTTTTCCCCCTCTGGGCCTTCATGGCCTTTGTAGGGTGAACTTTGCCTTACATTACTAGGCACAAAACTGATATTTTGTGACCCTTAGTTGGGAGAAGCTGGAATGCCTTCTTGTGCATGTCCCAAAAGGTTTAATGTATTATACAGGCAAGAAAGCTGTAGAATATGTTCAGCTGCTCAATTACTATTTTATGTCTTGAAATTACAGTTGAAGCATATTATATCATATTTTAGGGATTATAATATTGTAACCTCCTGTCAGGCAACCTGTTACAGAATTAAATTATGTATTACAAAGAGAACCAAATGAGAATATTACAATAACATGAAATAACGCTACCAGGTTGGCCAAAAATACCACCTTATTTAGTCATTTGGGCACATTAGTCTTCAGTATTTGGTCTGGAGTTGAATGACATGATGGACAGAGGCGCTGATCTTGGTAACAGGATCTAAAAAAAACTGTTTCTTTAGATCCTTAACAAAGGAAGAAAGTTAAGTGGTTGTACAAAGGTGCCAGTATGCAAAACAAATGAATCTGAAACAGCTAATACATCATATTATCAAATATATTCACATGAGAAGCAACAGAAATTTGAAGAAGCTTAAAAATATATGACTAATATGCTTTATTCACTTGATACCATTTTTTTGTGTCTGTGGTTAACAGTTTGTGAGAGTTGAGAGCATGGTTAGTTGACATTTGTCATTCCATGTTGATACATACATTTTTATTTGAATGACCTCTTGAATTCACACGGTCGTGTGTTAGTTTTTAATCACATTCATTATATATAAATAGATGACTAAGTTCTACATATTTTGAGATTGCTGGCGTCTTGTGTGTGAGATGCAGAAAGCAGCTCTAGCAGAAGAATGTATTGCTGTCTGCCAGATTATTCCAAACTCCAGACAATGAAGTATACAGTCACAGTACATTCCTGTCTGTCTAGCGGTGGAAGAAAGTGTTGAGTGGTTAGTTTATGATCGCAGAGTTTATTTTGCATGTTCAGTATCGTGTTAAGTGATAAAGAAATTACAAAAGGCCGTTGCTGCTGTCATATGTGGTGAAGCAAATGTCAGACACTGGTGATGCTGGCAAAGCACAGAAACAGGTAATGAATCAATCATATCTCTTAGTAGCACTTCATGGTATGTAATGCTGTAGAGCCCAATAATATTGTGGTAGTGGAACAGTTCTTGCAAATAAAACCAACAGGAAATTAGCTTGGTGGATGTGTGACTCTTTGTGAGTGCTGCATTGAGGTGAGACAGGGCTGAATGCTGGTACAAAAGATAATGTGTGTGTGCGTCTTCATAATCTCAACTTTTATGTCATATTCATGTTTGTTAAACTTCACATTTTGTTAAACATAAAACACAATCAATCACAACACATTTATTGTAGGTAAATGTTTTTAAGCACAGAAGTCCCACTGGGACGGTGACTTTAATTGGATACACACCAAGACCTTCATAACCCCATTCTTGAGACTGACTTTATATTTTACAGTTATAGTTAATGTGAAGAACTGTTGTATTTGAGGAAACTTTTTTGAAGTGATATTGGCACTAGAACTGATGTATGGTAGTACTGAATTCAACTTGCTGGCTTACAACACACTTCATTGCAGTATACTAAGAAACTAAAGGATGTCCAGATTTATCGGTTTAAAGTTATTATTTTAATGAGGCTGGGTTTTAATTATGTTCATTTCAGGAGGCAATTAATGATACCATTTATATCGAAGTAAATGACACCTATGTTTGCAAGAAAGAGGCCTCTTGTGTTTTTACTATTACCTTTCCTTATATCATTTTGTGTTGTTTAACCTGAGGATGGACCTTGTTGGGGCTGAAATATGTAGTGAACTTGTGTAGGTAATAATATTTACTTACAGTAAATGTGTTATGATTGATTTAATTTTATGTTGACTTGCTTAACTAACAGAAGGGAGGTGACCTTTTTAAAAATTTCACATTTTGTATGTACTAAATCAAATTATTTCTACTGTTTAATTATTAATGTGTTTTTTTTTTTTCAGATTTGAATGTTGTGGATCAAGTTAGGCAGCAAATTCCAGTTTTTGGTCAAAGAAGAACTGATCTGTATGATACAGTACTCAAAGATTAACCCTTATCCTGCTAATGTGGAGAATATGGTGAGCTTCTAATTATGCCAGCATATGGCAGATGGGATTTAATTCGGCGTTTAAAGGGTTAAAGGTGTGTCTTATTACAGCCTGTTTGTTATTTTAGATTAGCATTCATATTTGAATGTCTTGTTAATAATTCTACTAAAAATATGAATGTGTTTGCTAAATGGATTTCCATATTGGGTTAAGATAAACTTTAGCCTGCAGATAAACCACAAGGTGAGTGTCTTGTTCTTCATCTTATGCAGCCATATGTGAATAAGGGCCAGAATATCACAACAAATAACTTTATTACATCTGTAAAACTTGCAAAGAGTTGAATCAAGCTGGCACAGGTTTTTTGAGAAATATAAATTGTCCCAGAAAATAAATTTGACCTTCCATAAAAATAGCTGGGGAAAATGTATACAACTCTAAGATTTACAAACATGATCGTACACTTACAGTATATTGTGACAAGGTCAATAAAAATGTATTTTTGCTTAGCTGTCTACAGAACACTGAAAAGAAAGAAGCCAGATGCTGTAGCATTTTGTAATTCAACAAAATCTTCATGTATATGTTTTGGATCAAGTGATGAGACAGTATTCTACAAAGTTAGTTTCAAGAAGGTGACCACTTCAGGTTTCCTTCAGCATCCCAGATGTTGCAGCTATCAATGCATTGATTTTGTATGAGGAAGTTAGTGGAAATAAAATTAGCAGGCAATTTTTTTTAAGATGGACATATGAACTTTTTAGGACTATATTTTGCCAAAGAGATCAGCAGTGTGCATCTTAACCAAGTTCCAAGCATTGACAGTGTCAAGTTGCTAAATGGCGATAAAATAAAACTAAAGACACTTGCATTTTATAAAAAAAAAAGCAGCTGTTGGTACTTATAAAATTTAAAAAAATTGTTAAATAATTAAATGTTTTGAAATTATTAAACATCAATTTGCACTTCACATATTTTATTAAGTAATCTGTATTACATTTTCCGTACTGAAATAAAGTACTGATTGTGAGAATATATTTATACTAAAAACCAGGGAAGATTTTATGATCAGTCAAATTGACCACACTGGTGCTCCTATGTAAACACAGAAGTCAGTGTTCATAGTGTTAAGTAATGAATATGTTTTATTTCATTTTGCAGAGGAATGTATACTATGTTAGAAAAAGGTAATACTATTTTTTATATTGAATATCAGAGTACATAGTTAGTGCAGTGTATAAATGACGTGTTTAAACTGGTATAAATATATGGTGTATGTAAATGAATGGTGGCATTATTAATGGTTTTTACTGTTTTTAATGTTTTTCTTGTAAATACTTTAATTTTGTATGTGGAGAAGTTTCTTGAGTCAAATTCATGGTCAAACCAGCACACCTGAGAACTGTAATCTTGCTTGCAGCATTCTGTTTTAAACTGGTGGCACTTGAAACTCTCACAGCAGTGACCATGACACTAATTCAAAATCTGTCACAGGAGACAGTAATCTTTAAATAAACATGTTGTTAGGAATGCTTGATTGGTTGCATGAACATGCCATTGAAAGAATCTTTGGTAACATTCAAACAAAACAGTTGTGCTGTAATTTCATAGTCAGAACAGACTGTTCATAGTATATTCTTATATCCTGAGATGCAGACAGCAGGTTTCTCTCAAAAATGATAAATTTGTCCTAGACCACACTGTGTCATATCCCAAGACAGTTATTTCACCATGTGGATGTAATGTGAATTCATTTGATGTGAATTCCTTATGCTTGATTGGAACATTTGTAAAGAAAAATGTTCACCGCATCAATGTAGGAGCTGTTTAACTATTAGGCCTATTTACAGTAAACTGATGGATGAGAAGTGCTATCTCTATAGGACAAATATTTAAAATTGGTGGCTGGAGCTCTGTAGGAGTGCTTCACACACCAAAAATGTGATAAAGGCAAAATTCACCCTATAACCTGTGTTAACACCACGCTTCGGCTGCTTTACCATCAGGAATGACTTGGGACCCATTGTATATGAAGCTGGGTGGATCCTAGGGCTGTTCTGGATGGGTGTAAAAAATCTCACCCCCACTGGGATTCAATTCCCGGACCATCCAGCACCTAGCAGTTTTCTGTACTGGCCCAAAAATGTGATGGATATGATAATTATAAATAACTGTATTCTACCACTTTCCATTCTAATATCTGTTTCAAAAGCCCCTTTGACTTGTATGCTAGTGCATGTCTTTCTGTGGTTTGTGCAATATAATTTGTTGTTTTATGTACCACAACTAACTTAACTGTTAAAGAGTTGGCGGTAATGGTTTCTTTCACTGATCTTGACATACTATGTAAACTCATATCAGAAGTATTTGTGTTGTAAGGGATGTGTCTCTTGTGTAGAACTAAAAGGGTTATGGAGTAATGTCAGTTGTTCTTTCAATACCCCAGGGTCAGATCCCTTAATCCCTAGTAATCCTGAAAAACAAATCCTACACAGGAGTTTGTGACCTTATTTGGTCTTCTTAAGCAATTTCTGGAAGTACGTCTCATGGATGTCTCTTCCGCAGACCACATTTGTCTACATGGCCATGTACCCAATCATCTAACGTAATCAGCATTATGTTCTGAGTGCAGTAACCTTTCTGCAGCATTGTTTCTGTGTTCTCAGTATTCAAGTAAAGCAAGGGTATTGTATATGATGTGGGAAATAAATCTGTATATCAAATATAGGTACAGACGAGTATAATTGAGATGGCCCTTGAAATCGTAGATCAAGGTTTTCCATTGGTTTTCTCAGTCTTGGAGCATGTGTTGAGTTGGTGTCACAATCCACTTTGCAGTGAATGCTTCTAATGCAGCCATCACCAACATTAACTTCAAAACTTTCACCCAAGTGCAACCCTTACAACACTTTCAAACTTTTGTCATAATGCTTCTCTCCCAACATAATATTCAGCCCAATTATCAGTGTCTCTTCCCTGCTGCATATGCAGTTCACTTCTATCACCTTCATTTCCCATTTCTACCTTGACTACTGCCTGCCTTTACTGGAAGAACAAACAGGCACTACCTGGGAACCTGCAAAACAGCAAAGTTTCTCTTTTCTTCCTGTAATTAGAAGCACAGTCATTCCTGTTCATGCTATGAAGGTATAGGGGGAGTGGAGGTATAACCCCACTCGTTTGTAACAACCATGCTATGAGAGGGTGCGGATAAGTCCTTAGCCCGACTAGGAAGGAAACAAGCTAGAGCGACTAAACTGGGGATTTATTCAACATACTCCCCACGAAGCTCAATATACTTCTTAGGCAGTTGCTCTAACTTTTGAAAGCCACTCAAAAAAAAATTTTGAAGGTTGTCCGTCCAACCAGGTCTCTGTGGCAGCAATGACCTCCGCGTCAGACGAAAAAGGCGACATTTCAATTGTTTATCAGTCCAGGGAATAGGTGGTATTTCGACAGGGCCAGATCCGGAGAATAGGGTGGGTGATCAAGACATTGGAAGCCCAGGTAGGCCAGTTTCTTGTGGATTGCAAGTGCCCAGTGAGCCGGGACATTTTTGTACAAGAACAAGACCCCCTTGGTGACCTTCCCGTAGCGTTTCTCCTTCAAAATGTCCTTCAATTGCACCAGCAGAGGTGAGTAATACTTTGCGTTGATAGTTTTGCCGTTTGGAAGATAATGAGGAAGATGCCATCTTGATCCCAAAAAATCGAGTCGAGAACTTTTCCAGCGGATTTTTACACTCGGAATTTTTTGGGGCGGGGTGAGCCGCTATGTCGCCACTCCATTGATTGTTGCTTTGTCTCCGGGTCATAACCAGGTTTCGTCCATGGTCACCAATCGCGACAGGAAATCATTTGGATCGCGCCGAAAAAATTCCAAAAGTTGCTCAGATGACTGGTACCGTTGACGTTTTTGATCCGCGTTCGGGCATTTCGGGACCCACTTCGCGGAGAGCTTCCGCATGTCCAAATCTTCATGAACGATGGACCCAGCCCGCTCACGTGAGATGCCCAGTTGCTCAGCTATTGCTTTAACCGAATCCGGCAGTCTTCCAAGATTAGCTCGTGAATTTCATCAATAATCTCCATGGTGGTCACTTTGTTGGGTCGTCCAAGACGAGGTGCATCATAGGTGGAAAAGTCACCCGTCTAAACTGGGCCACCCAGTTTTTGACGGTTGTATACGATGGTGCATATTTCTATCAGAATGTTCCTTGGGCGCCTTGTCTCGCAGGGGGAAAAAAACTTTATGACAGCTCCATGTTTTTGAAATCGCGTGCGTCGCCTGATATGCTTCCTTTCAGCCTCCGTAACAAGAAAAGACTTGCAATTCGTCACAAGAACAGTCGCCTCTTTCCAACGACACTATCGATTCCGTCCCACGACACCGGGAATTATGTCGGGCTAGGGACTTATCAGCACCCCCCTTGTAGAAGAAGTGAGAGGCCATTGCCTCAGTGGAATGTCGGACCATGATCCCTCAGATTACCACCTCGTAGCCCCCTCTCCTGCAGGATAAATGTAATGTTGTGCCCCTCATTACACATACTTTTCTCTGCCTTTTGAAAGCGTTAATTGTACTTTCTGGGGGTGGAATGTTTTGGTCAGTAATGGAAGGTTTTGATTTCTATCCTAGCGGTATTCGGACTGATTCTGTTATTTCCCATATTTATGGAATGCAGCCGTGGTCGGCTGTCGGGACTCTGGAGAGGAAGAAATGTGAAACATTTTGACCTGGAATTAAACAAGAAGACATTTGGCAAGATGACGAGCTTCTATCATCACTTCATAGTGGTCTTCAGCAGCACGTGTGAGAACCCAAGGGTCTCCGCCTCTGTTTGTTCTAGCATGTGGCAGAAAATTCGTTGGCTTAAAGTAGGCCACTGCATGTATTCATGAAATGTGCTGTGATGACCTAGACATAGCTATGTAGAAACTTCACTTAACATAAGGGAAATTCCTCACTCAAAATCTGGGATAATGTTTGTCTGATAGTTGTTAGTGCAGACCCCCAGAATACAAATTTTAATCGAAATACTTCAAATAGTTTCTAACTCCATGGAATGGAAACCTTCCTGAGAAGCTAGTAGTCCCTCATAGTGAAAGAATTCCTGCATTTTATGGAACCCGAAGGTTCATTACTGTTAGTTGAGTTTGTAGAACCAACTTTATATGCACTAAATGTGTTCTTCACACATTAGTGATTCTGCATCTGTTTCGGCACACCACACGTGCCATCATGAGGGAGTCTTCGTAATTGTTATCATAACGCTCTCAAATGGTCTGTTGTATCAATAAACCACAGTGACACACTTGCACACATTACAAAATTCAGTTCAAACATTATCATGTTCACAAGAGCCTAGCACTTGTACCTATCCTGAGCCAGATTAATCCAGTCAACACCCTCCATCCTAATTCTTGAAGATCCATTTTAATGTTATCCTCCCATTTAAGTTCAGGCGTCGAAGAGTTTTAGACATGAAAAATGTCTGTAGACACAGCAGCAGGACGTTCACTATGTTTTTGTGTTACGTCCCTTAATTTAACCTTGTGTGAAAAAGGCATAAAATAATTTGTGTTATTCATGCGTCACGCGTGATATCAGGCTTCCGTTGCTTTATAAATGAGGTCTTCGCTCTTCTTCAATGTTACGCAGCGTAGATTGGCAGTTAGATAGGACGTTTCGGGACAATCTCTCGGTCCCATCTTCAGGGATCAAGAATTTTATTTAGCTCAGGTTTTAAAGAGCGCTGTAGATATTCTCTGCAGTCGGTTTTCTGTCATTTCGGCCGGTGGTGTTCAGATGTGTAGGAATCCTTGGATGGGTGATCAGCCTGTCAGCAGAGAAAAAGGGGAGACGTACGTGCAATCAAACTCGCTCTCCCAGGGCGTTAATTGTCGGAGTCCGTACGCGTCTTAAATGATGTGGTACCTGTCGGGTAGTCAGATAAAAAGAGGGAGCCCGAAAATGTGAAAGTTACATTCCAAGCCGTACTGGCATTGTTTCCCGATCACGGTTCCGCGAGATATCGTGGAATACACAAAAGAACAGTTTGAAATACCGCGAAAGATTCCAAATATCCTTAGAAATGTCGCGAGAATTTCCCCCCCCCCCACCAATCGGCAATACTGGAGTGATGTCTATGAGCTACCAGCTACCTCTTTGTGTTGTAGTCCGTTCCTAAGATTATATAATAATAATAATGCCAGAAAATCATTTCTTTCGATCTAAGCTGCTTTGTATTTATCGCAACTCTACAAATAAGTTGTATTGACAGTAATTTAGCAGTAATATAGTTGAGCTTCTCGCTGTCAAATTTTTCTGGCCTGTAAGCGTCTGCGTTGGTTGGGGTTCCTCTGGATATGACCAATTATTTTCGGGAGTCCTCCGTGGAGTAATTTTGGCGAGCAACGCTGTCCAGCACAAGAAAGGCAACGTGGGCAGTTTGTGCAGCTAGAAGTGTGGTTGCTAAGAAGAACTGACAGGCACATACGTAACATCGATTGGACCAAGACAAGATGCAGGACCCTCTACTGTGCCGGGTGTTTATGATGCTTAAAAGTTAGATGGATACCGACTGTAAGACTATGTGACAAAGGACGGTATTTACATTTGGCCGATGCTAGATCTTTTTTCAACGAGCCCTTCTTCCACGAAAAGAAGCCTGAGAGAATACAGTGTGTGAAGAGCAAGAATGACCCGTTGTTAGCGACTGACACATTTCATCTGCTAGCATTCACATCATATTGCGTAGAAACGGAGGCCCGCTTCATTTTTCCTTAAGAGCTTTTATTATTACCTTCAAGAACCAAGAACTAATTTCATACTGCGATGAGGCGTCCATCGTGACGGGAGTTTTTAAGCCAACAAGGCAATTAACTAATTCCATGGAACACATATTCTCTTTCACTTTTGAAGGTAATGTTTCTCTCTCTCTCTCTCTCTCTCTCTCTTTTCCCCTCCTCCATTGCTGATGTACCGAAGGATCAGTCCAGGTCCGAGGCCTTGTGAAATGCTTTGTAAAATCGCAAGCCTTAACGGCGAGAAGTTGTTAGCACCCCACCCAACCCCCAAGCTGAAGAACCATCCCTTTTTGGTTGTCATCGACTGCTTGTTCAATATATTCGCAGTTAGCCTGCACGTTGGAGGCCGTTCGTCCAACCGCAACCTGAAGACGCGCTCTGCCGTGGTGACAGGAACCCACTTATGTTGGAAGATTATACTAAAATGGATCTTCAAGGAATTGGATGATAGGAATCTACTGGATTGATGTGGTTCTGGATAGGGCAGGTGGCAGGCTGTTGTAAAAGCGGCGATGAACCCCCAGGCTCTACAAAATGCGGGAGAGTAGTAGATTCTCAAGAACGATTCTGCTTCCTGGACTTATCGATTTCATATCAGTTCTTTCTTCTTTCCCCCGTATTTTACGAAAGTGGAAGTTCATTGGGTTTAGAAGTACCCGCCAATTGTCCACATTTTCATCCAACAAAGCCCTGTTACACCCTGTCGTTCTAAGCTCCATCTAAATATGATTCCACTTGTACGTTTGTTTACCCGAAGCTCTATACCTTCTTCAGGTTTTATATTCCCACAAGATCCATCTCATCCTGCTGACTTATTGAACCTAAATTTATTAGAGGATACAAATTATGATACTCACCATTATGCACTCTTCTCTAATCTCTTATTACCTTCTCTCCCTTGGATGAAATAATTCATTTCGGCACTCTGATATTATTCCTCAAAGCGAGGCACGAGGTTTCACGCCCTTACAAATAGATGAAAGATTACGCCATGTAAATAAATTTAGCCAGCTCATAATTTGATTTTTATAGAAGACATTCATTTTGTTACTCGACGTAATAATATTAAAACGGTGGTCACAACTGCATTTTTATGAAAACAGTATCATTGTTTCTATAAAATGGCTACATGAGATGTTCGCTCTTCTGGGATGTTACGCAGCTTTGATTGGTAATTACTTACCGACGTTCCGGGACGTCGGTAACTAATTACCAATAAGTGTCGCTCAGCATACCATAAGAACGAAAACCTCATTTACACCGTGGCGGAAGCCTTAAGTCAGGCAAATGGGCACATGTTTCGACTTAGTTCGAGTCGCGATCAGGCCCATAAAAATGCATAATTAAAGGCCAGCTGTACAGTCATAAACTGGCCATTCCGTGGATGTAGCGACCCAAAACTAACAATAATTTTATTATACGATTTTAGTAATCGTCATTCAAAGGACCGTGCATCGTGATATACGTAGATTGTGCGACTCGCACAATCTCCCTCATCCCGGACGCATAGCTTGTTGCTCTGCTTGTAACAGCCGACCAGCAACCAATGCATTACACACCATATGCGCCAATAACACAAGTATAGTCTCGAGCTCGTGATGATGGGTATATAAGTGCCCGAAATATGTTGAGCAGATTATAAGTGCAATAAAGCATTCAGTAGCATCTAGTTGGTTTTCTTCTCTACGCTTATATAAAATGGGATTAAAGCCTGTTTAGATTGAGATATTTATGTACGTTGGGACTGCACTGGTTAGACGCCCCTTTCCACGGCGTATTGGTTTTGATTTTGGTATCGATTATATGGGACGTGCAATTAGGAAATGCCAAGTCTATCCGTGTGCGTGTTGAAGACCTTTACCTTTTGATCCTGAAGCTGTACAAACTCACAACATGAATTAACCGTCCAATGCCAGCCTCGGTGCATTGTACGGACCTTAAATTCCTCACACGCTGCCGCCGTCGGTGCACCGTACGATCATGAATACATTTGAGGATATTGTAAATTAGAAACCTGTCTGCCCAGGGCAGTAGTTGGACTTTAAACAACAGCATTATTGAAGAGTTTAATCGAGTGTAGGTTGGTGATTTACTGATGCCTCGGTAATGCCTTCATGTTTATGGGACAATTTGAATGTCATTTTTGTTATGGGGTGGATTCAAGTGACTATTCATAGACCTGAATTAGATTGGACGTGTATAATCTTCAGTCGTGTTTCCGGCACCATAACAAACGCCCATGTTCTTTCCTGAGTTAATTGCTGAAGGAGGTGTGGCTGAGGGAACAATACCAAAATATCGCGTATATATGAGACACTGGGAAAAGAATATTGAATGCTAGGTATCCACCTTTTCTAAATATCGTGTCGTTCGTTAGTGCTTTATTTTATTATCATTGCTGTTGTGGTCATTATCGTTATCATCATTATTATCATCATTAAGTTTCTTAGGATTAATTATTTATTTCATTAGTCCACAGCCAAGTCCTTCCAGACCATTACCAATTATCGTTCAACCATTTCCGAATTTTTTCAATCTGTATATAGGACTTTCAGGTTTTCCATGGCAAAAGCAGCATTCAACAAGAAGAAGACTCTTAACCTGCAAACTGGTCTTAAATTTAAGGGAGAACCTAGTAGAATGCTACACTTGGATGATAGCTTTCTATGGTACTGAAATTTTGCCACTTCGGAATAGAGCAGAAATTCCTTGAAAGTTCTGGCGTGTGGTGCGGGAGATGGACGCAGAAGATCAGGTGTACCGATCATGTGAGAAATGAAGTACTGCATAGAGTCTAGGAGAAGAGGAACGCCCTACATGAAATAAAATGAAAGCAGGCTAAATGAATTGGTCACATCTTGCATAGGAACTGCCTTCTCAAACATGGTGTTGAAGGAAAGATAGAGGGGATGAGACGAGGAGGAAGAAGACATAAGGAGCTAATGGGTAACCTTAAGGAAAGGAGAAGGGACTGGAAGTTGAAAGAGGAAGCAGTAGATCACACTCCATGGAGAACTGGCTTTGTAAAATCGCTATGGATATGTCCTAAGATTATGTGATAGTTACGTAGGTCTACTTCTGTACTCTCAGCTTCGTTAAGAAAGCCACAAAAAATATTGATTTCATTTTATTTTTTTATCATCATACTTGGCTGGGATTTGATGTTATCATTTAAAAATCTAAGCATTTGATTCATAGTGTATGTTGTGTGTTCCTATTGAATTTCAAAAATTATCTTATGTGAGGCATGCCTAAGGACGTATATTCAGTTACATTTATTGTCTATTATACAAATTTTTATTATCAAGAATAAGGGAGTTTTAGGACTAGACGTTTTTGCAGGCGGATTTAGGCTTCATGAGTCCTAGTTATTCGTTGTTTTGCTTCATGTTGTTGTGTACTGTCAGAAGGTTTGCGACAGGCTGATGGAAGAATAAGACAAAATGTCTACGGAGTAATAGTCTCACAACTGTGACTCGATTGCTATTAACCAGACAGCCTAATCGGCGAAACAAGGTAGGAAATTAACGTCTGAAGTAACGTCGTGGCGCGTTCGCGTAATATTTATACCACCCCCGCTATCCTAACAACCTTATAACATTTCAATCGAAGAGGGCGCTTTTATGGCGCCTTGATATCGTCGGCAATAGTACAACGTGCTTAGTTCGTCATGTAAAGTGCTGGATATTTTTGCGAGAGTTTAACGAAATTTGGATTTTCTCTACAGATTTTTATAGGGAAGGCCCCAGTATAAAATTTCATAGAAATCCGTCCAGTGGGAGCTGGGCATATGCGGACAGACAGATCGACGGACATGATGAAGCTTATAAAACGGCGTGTTTCCCAACGAGTTCCACAAGTTTGATGTTTTCTTCCTCGTTCGTACTCGTATAAACTGGTAAAACGTTTTAAAATCCGGTGCGATATCCGTCTTCGGTGGCAGTATGTTTTGCGACTGATCGATAAACGACGAAACACGGTGAGTCGTCATCGTATCGTATCGGCCCGTCGTGTATTCACCACCTCGCGGGGACCCATTTGAAACAAGGGTAGTGTAGTATTGTAAGCTAATCGTATCGCCATCATATCGTAAGTAGCCCCCTTATTAGAGAGTTAGACTACGTCTGCATGATTTGCAGGTGTTACCGTGCGCAGATGAATGAGTGTGTAGCTATGATGGAATGATGACAGGAGGAAAACGAAGTGTTTGGAAAGAAAGCTGTTGTCATGTCACTATGTCCACCACAGATCAAAGATGGCCTGTGTTAAATTCGGGACATGGCGGTGAGAAGCTGGCTGCTGAACGCCCAAGCGAATTATGTGCGATACAGAATGAATGAAAATATTATTTGCTGTTATTTAGGTAGGCTGTGCCTCGAACAGGCGAAGAGCAGTGTCTTCGGGATGTGACGCCCCGTGGTCTGGTAGAAACGTACTGACGTATCAAAGGTGTTTGCTACCCCCATTGTCATGGTGAGTGGGGTTGTCTTGTACATCACGGAAACGTTTGTGCGTTTCTATCGAAACACACTGTGTTACAATTTAGATGACTTCAGTTGCCATAGTCACCGCCGCCGCAGCCTCGAATGTCGCAATATGGCTGACCTCCTGAGCTACGCAGTTCATACACGCAGCTAGACAATACTCTTAGCTTGGTTTCTGTTTTCAGGCGCGTTCGCAAAGTTGCGAAGAGCGACTGTTAGCTTCGTCATGTCCGTCCGTCCGTCCGCAGGAACAACTCGGCACCCGCTGGACGGATGTTTACGGAATTTGATATTTGAATATTTTTCGAAAATCTGTAGAGAAAATTCAAGGTTTATTAAATTCTGAAAAGATGACGGATACTTTTCTTGAAGACCAGTGTACATTTATGATCATGTCTCGCCGAATTCTTCCTATAATTAGAGACGTTTCAGCCAGAAGTTGTACAGTATATGAAAACACACATTTTATGGTGAATACTTTTATATTTTGAAAACCATGCCCTTTATGAGATAATGTGAATAAATTTTGTAGAGCCGGAGAGGCCATAGATCACAATATGGCGCATGCGCTTTGCGTGCTGGATACCTAACGCTACAAACACACACTCAGAACATGTAATACTTATTGCTTTTCCACGGCAACAGTGGTTGCTCGAAAAGTTACATTGTACGTACATTGCCTGCTTGTTGATTTTTAACATATCACATGCTCTCCTGTCCACAGTTCTCATACACAATGTAGTTTATGCCGTGGCACTACCTGCAATAAAGACTGGAGCTATCCGTATTTCCACTCTATCTTGCAACTTCGTGGCATGCTGCTTCATTACTAAATACAGACAAAGTAAGGAAACGCTCCTTTTTGTGTATTTAGGCAATAACGAAATTTACTGAATTTTTTAACGCATGCTGTATAATCTCTGTATTATTTTCCACAAAATGTCGCTTATTCCGTAACTTTTATCTTTTTCTTTTCCAATAATATTCACGTTTCTCCCACACCGTGAGCTGAAATTTAAATTCCTACCCAGGCATGATAACAGGTTAGTCGAATAGTACCAATCATGACTGTAATTTTCGCCGCCCTGTTACTTTCTCTTTCTTAAAGTCCAAAAGTCTCTTCCATACTTTATTAGCAGACACGCTCCGTCCAATTCTTCCTTCGTTATCTATAAGATTAACCATTTGAAATCCAAACCCATGTGAATGTAATTTTCTTTCCAGTGCACCGCCGGTATCTGAAAGAGCGTTGCTTTGTCTGCGATTCCTAGGCTTTGCCTGCTTGTCCTTCTGATGAATATGAGTATGAAGCATTGATTTAGTGATAGCGAAAGAAAACCGAAATACTCAGACAAAATCCTGTGGACTGACCAGATATCACACCCGGCCTCACCTGAGCCATGGAAAGGCCTTGAAGTCTAAATTTCATCTAAATTTTACATAAATATTAAATTCCCACATCACAGATAGTACAGTCCGCTTCCATTATAAAGTCCGGTCCACTAGTCGCTGTTTTTGTGAGAATTATACGAAATACACATTTGTCTACAGTGTGTGGCAGAATCGAGAGTTTTAAAATATTACTGCTCTGTTGCAAATGTTACCACTGAGTTATTTTAATGTCATAACTTTATGTCATACGTACCGTGCATCATGTTCTGTAACATCACTTTTATTAACCAACGTCTGTGCACTACACCGTGTGTACCAAATCACACATTAACCTTTTGGCGCCGGAATTATTTTTTTAATTTTAGCACACCTGTATATAAAATGTGAATAATACAGGAACCAAATAAGTTAGAATTATGAAACAAACTGCATTTTGAAGAGAAAAAAAC
>Ga0123354_10004133_pt1 | contig 20440 bp, 13 predicted proteins | sample TergutLab28metaG_2_FD_97872 | JGI IMG/M metagenome (GOLD analysis project Ga0123354, IMG submission 97872) | Labiotermes labralis P4 segment gut microbial communities from Petit-Saut dam, French Guiana - Lab288 P4 | ecosystem: Host-associated > Arthropoda: Insects > Digestive system > Gut ...
GTACACCGAAGTTAATCAGTGACTATTTTTAATGTGACTTTAGCAAGGAAAATATAGCTCCCTGATGATGGTCTTAGGACCGAAACATATCGGGGCAGTTTTAGTGTTTTAATGTGTAACTTTCATATAAGTGCATTAGTTGGTGTATTAATTGAGCAATTTTCCACGCAGTTTTAGAAGCGCATTAAATAGGATTAAAGCATATAAAACAAATAAAAACCGATAAAACAGATAAAAACTGGATAAAGCAATGTGTCAGCGTGGTCCGTGGGGCAACCAGGCCATTTTTGTCGCCAGGTCGAAACATGTAGCTGTGTTAAAGAATACAGAAGCTTAGTTGTGTCGACATGTTGTCAGTATTCACTGCATCCATTGCTCGTTAAATCATAGACTATTTCATAAGACATGTCACAGCCCAACCACGTGAAATGTGAAACTTGTTCGGCTCTTGAGTTTAAAATAAACACATTGCAGCGGCACAAGCAGGTTCCCTTTACAAACGGAAGCTTTCGCTTTGAGCGTAGAAAATGTTCCCGTTTAAATATCCACCTAGGTTTTTCCGACTACAAAGGGATTTGTACAAATCTTTATCTGGTTTGTTTTTGATGTTTTGATCTCAACACAGGACGGTGCTTAAAACATACTCTGTCATATCCACTGCTGTTCCTTCATGCATGGTAAATGCTTCGTATCGCAAAAAAGAGGCCCTGTGGCGGTCACCACCGACTGTCACACTGTGGGAGCTAACCAAATACCGCCAGTCTTCCTTATAGCAACGTCTGTTTTCTCTAGCGGCTTCACAGCTTGACAGTTCGCGAGAGAAGAAAGCAGTAAAGTGTTTCGTTTTAGTGACTTTTCATGGCATTTCTAAATAAAAAAGTAGACGGAAATGAACACGCGCACAAGATTCTGTATGCAGGGACTACAGACCCGGAATTAAAGACGTATATCTGGCGAACTACTGAATAATATTTGGTACATAACTCAAACACTATTAAGCGCTGATCTGTGTCGGTCCCATTCGTACAAAAGTGGGTGCATTCAATAAATCACACTCTTCATTTAGACCCACAAATGCTAACCAATATTCTGAAACTGGATAATGTCCTAACAGTCGCAAGGAAACAGATTAATTTATTGTCCAATTCCGTAAAATACTATTATATTTGCGCAGCCTTATCGGCACTATTCAATACTAGCCTCTTAATACTTAGGCCAAAACCAGTTCTGAATTTTACGTAAAGCACACAGCCAACAACGAAATTAAAAACTCGCGAATACCGCTACTTTGAAATTGCTTCAAGCAAGTACGAGGCTACTTTTAAATCCATCAGTGCAGTCACAAAATTGGCACATTTTAGGACATTGGGGTTTAAATGTCCACGGAGTGGCAATCCAGCCTACGCAGGAAAGCAGTCATTCTTCTGAACAGGAAACTCTTCCTTCACAAAATATAAATCAAGCAGTTCCAATCAGTGGGTGTCCACCTAAATTTAAACTTTCATGAACCCTGGAGGTGAAGAGGACAGGCGTGTTTCAACATCAACTAAACAGACTTAAAAATGCACTTGTCAAGTTCCCAGTATTTAAACACAACGACAGCTGCCTGCAGTGGTAGAGTGCATATTACAGCTATCAGACGCCTCCGAAGTTCCGCGAAGTTTATTACTGACGATGCCAGAACTGTTCTAACCGTTCACCGTGTCCTACCTCACATTGCAATCCCGAGCAACATCATTCACTAAAAAAAGAACTCAAACTGCCCACGTGTGAGACTTCGGTCCCTGCGGTTGTATCAAGAGCTACAGACTTCTGGAATGCGACGCCGTGTAGTTTATTAGACGGATACCAACGTTTTAGAAAGACCTGTTATACCCCCCACCGTCAGACATAGAAGAAAGTGACGAGTTAGAACCAAAGTATGCTACGACAGGGCTCTCCAGCCTGTCCCATTACGACCCATTCCCCTGTCCAGAGTCTTTCCGTCGCATTAGCAGACTACTACTCCCCGCGCGGCATACTTTAATGCCCTGAAGACAGGGGCAGCCGATTTCCCCGAAATGCAGCCTCTAATATACCAAAAAATACATGAAGTCACATCCCAGATGACTATAACTCTGAAAGTGTAACATAAATTTATCCCTCAGCCATTTCTATCTGTTTGCGCCGAAGAAGCAGAAAAAAGGGAAATCAGAAGTTTCGATTCAATAACAAAAGAACAGCAACACCGACACGTGCGCCACTTCCTGTGTAGAATTCGAAATACTGTGTATATAACGGGGTTTACATGAGTGGTAAGAGAGCTGACAGCAGTCTAGGAACTCTAAAATAAAGTCAAGGAATTCAGTGTGCGACCATCTTACGAACAAATGTTCAACGCACAGGGTGAGCATAAAGTCGTTCCCTGATTACAAACATTTATTACAAGAAAACTACTGTACGTGGAATACAAACATATTTTTTTATTCAAAATGTAACTCAAGAAGATTTTTTTTACAACACATTAGTACACTTCAACATGTGCTTCTTTTGTTGCACGGAGAACGTCTAATCGATAATCAATTTCTCTCCACGTGTTCTCCAACATGTCTTCAGTTATTGTAGCAAAAGCGTCTTTTATTATTGCCTTCAAATTTGTAATATCTGGAACTGGTGTCGAAAACACTTTGTCCTTAACATACCCCCATAAAAAGAAGCCAAGAGGGGTGATATCCGGCGATAGTGGTAGCCAGGGTGTCGGACCATCTCTCCCAATCCACCTTTTTGGAAATGTTGCATCCAAAAACCAACGGACATGTGAACCCCAGTGTGGAGGTGCGCCATCTTGTTGGAAAATTATCCATGGCTGAAACTCTTCTAACTGAGGTGCAATGTAATGTTTGTAATAAGGGAAAAACTTTATGCTCACCCTGTACTTTGAAGCGACATCTTCTTAAAGGAACAGCCAGCACAGTGTAACAAACTTCTGCTTTCCCCCACACGACGGTAAAGTTACCATGACAGGAAGGCGTATGGAGACATGACAGTAGACATCCACATTCAGATCTCGGCACAGAATAGAAGTGTCCTGGCCGCCGACGGTGCGCCAACTGGTGGCTGGTGGCTAGAAGCTGCAAGAACCTCGTCACTGACAGTTTTCTTGCAAATCTACAGCGTCCCCTACGACGAGCACGTAACGAATGTGTATCGAATTAGCGCAGGAAAACTCCGTGCGGAAAGAGAGATTCGAAATGCTTTGAGTTATGACACTTGGCGTTAGGACCCAGAGAGGAGTTCAAATGTCCTGACTGCCACTTAACTGACCTACAGAGGAGTTCCAACGTCCTGACTGGCACTTAACTGTACTAAAGAGGAGTTCCAATGTCCTGATTGGCACTTAACTGACACAGTACAACTTCCAATGTGCTGAGTAGAACTTAACTGACCCAGAGAGGAGTTCCAATGTCCTGACTGGCATTTAACTGACCTGCAGAGGAGTTCCAACGCCCTGACTGGCACTTAACTGACCCAGAGAGGAGTTTCAATTTTCTGATTGGCACTTAACTGACCTAGAGAGGAATTCCAATACTGACCGGCAATTAAATGACCCGCAGAGGAGTTCCAGTGCCCTGACTGCCACTTAACTGACCTACAGAAGAGTTCAACGTCCTGACTGGCAATTAACTGCACTAAAGAGGAGTTCCAACGTCTTGACTGTCACTTACGTGACCCATAAAGGAGTTCCAATGTCGTGATTGGCACTGAACTCCGGGAAATCAATCAATACAGTTACTGGGCTGAACTAGATCTATATTGAAGAAAACTACAATAAATAACAAGCGCAGGGCCGTAGTGATGCTCAGTCGATAGATACAGTGACGAAGCTGCGGGCTGTGATCCAGTTCCCGGCAGAAGCCACACACTGCTCTTCTACGAAACGTCCAAGCCAACAAACCAATTCAAGGGCCCACCCTGCCTCCTATTCAATGAACACAGGGGAATATTTCTCCAGGAGTAAAGCCCTCAAGGCGCGAAATTGGCCACTCACCTCCATGTGTGCCGAGGTTAAGAATGAGTGGAGTTATGCCTACAGGGGTCCATATACCCTCATGGCATGCACAGATACAACTTTAAGATGGCATAAACAAAAACACGGAAAGGTTGAAACGAGGGTAGAAATAAAAGAGAAAGTAAGGCAGGAAAAGAAAAGGAAGAAATGTTTAAACAGGAGAAAAGAAAAGCAGGATAAAAGAAACAATGAAAACTGGATATTAAATGGCAAAGAGGAAACGACGAGGAGGAAAAACTGAAACGTGAAGAAAATAAAACCACAAAGGCACAGATTAATTATATCCTGGGAAATGTATCCATGTCAATTACGTGCGGCGTTCTAAAACTACCATAACCCGTCACCTTACTGTATATCGTCCCGGTGTATTTTGACGGACCTAAGGCGTTAATCAAATACTTTACGCACAGCAACAACAGCCGATGCAGAAAGGAGATAAGCAACGACTGCGACTACGTGCACACTTCACGGTCAGTTAAAATTCTTACCCAGATCCTGAGCCCTTTGCGCGGTTGGAGATTTACCCTGAAACGACAACTCCAGGTTCCTGCACAGCGTGATGAGATTCACTGTCATCTTCCTCCCAGGATGGGAACACAGTAAACAAAAATGACGCTATAAGAGCCTTATAAACAATTACTTACGGTGTGAAGCAGCAAACATGCAGAACACAAGCAGGACAGGTCCTTACCTGTAACAGAAGAAAGACGTCGATGTAATAACAGCATTTATAAACGCACATAAAGTACGAACGCTGTCTATTTTGTCATCTTCTGTTAAAATTACATACGGTAATAGTTATGAAGCAGAACAGAAACTTCCCATACTTCAGTCAAAATGAACAGGAAATGTCTGCATTGTTTACTGTTGTTTATTTTGAATGCCCCACTTGCTACTGCAGCGTCGCGGAACAATAAAGTTTCCTCGGGAATGCTCAGGGGGTCGTCACAATGGCGTGGTATGATGATGATGATGATGATGATGCACATTTTAAACAGAGGGCTGTTACTGAATTTCTTGTGACAGAGAAGGAAGAAGTAACGAATCTTTACAAGCGGTTCAGTATATTATTCAAACTGGTACAAGGATGGGATGTGTGAGGCGGGGTAGCTCAGTCGGTATAGCGACTTGCTACGAGCTGGACGGTCCGGGGATCGAATACCGGTGCGGGGCGACATTTTCCGCACCCGTTTAGACAGGCTCTGGGGACCACCCAGCCTCCTCTACAACGGGTACCCGGTCTCTTTCCAGGGGGTAAAGCGGCGGAGGCGTGGCGCTGACCACCCATCGCCATCTAGGGCCGAGGTTAAAGAAAAAGTACAGCTATAACTCTACTCCCCTTGTGGGACTTCGTGGCCGGTTCTACGCGAAATTTACCGTTACGAGGAGGGGAGTAGTCATGCTCTTGTTTCTCGATAGAGCATGGCTGTTGGGGTTGAGAGGGGTTATACAGAAAAATGAGGTATGTGTAATACATCACATCAGTGTGGTGTAGATTTCAACAAATTATAAACCACAATCAATACAATATGTGTTGAACTAGGTCTTGATCCAACTTCGTATAACATACAATATATATATATATTGTATGTTATACGAAGAGATGTGTCCGACGGGTGATCTTTGGTTTATTTATGTTACCAGAACACAACGCAACGAATCACCTTGCAGCTACAAATATTGTCTCTATAATCATGAGTGTGTGTGTTGACTGTATTACATATAATATATTATATACAGTTGTTTGTCTTTCCAGGACTTTTACAAATTATGAAGATGAAATTTTTTAAAGATATTTGTTTTCAAAGAGTTTGCTGTTTAAATATCTACGGGGCTGATGCTACTAGGCCTGTTGCAATAATACTACTAGGCCTACTGCAATAATACTACTAGGCCTGCTGCAATAATACTACTAGGCCTACTGCAATAACACTACTAGGCCTACTGCAATAATAGTACTAGGCCTGCTGCAATAATACTACTAGGCCGGCTGCAATAAAAGTACTATGCCTGCTGCAATAATACTACTAGGCCTACTGCAATAACACTACTAGGCCTGCTGCAATAATACTACTAGGCCTGCTGAAATAATAGTACTAGGCCTGCTGCAATAATACTACTAGGCCTGCTGCAATAATACTACTAGACCTACTGCAATAATAATCCTACTAGGCCTACTGCAAAAATACTACTAGATCTACTGCAATATACTAGTAGGCATACTGTAATATACCACTAGGCCTACTGCAATATACCACTAGGCCTACTGCAATATACCACTAGGCCTACTGCATATACTACTAAGCCTACTGCAATAATATTAATAGTCATACTGCAATAATACTACTAGGCCTACCACAATAATACTACTAGACCTACTGCAACAATACTACTAGGCTTACTGCAATAATACTTCTAGGCCTACTGTAATAACACTATTAGACCTACAGCAATAACACGCATCTTGGTCTTCGTTTACCAGACCAAATGACTTACTTTTAGGGCTTTCAACGACGCGGCTTCATCCGCAGTTACAGAAAGACTGCCCTCAGGACTTTTGCAGTCCGTACAACATTATTTTTAGTTTTAAGTTTTATAAGCAACTTTCAAAAAGTCAATGCAAATGGGATGTTTTAAATTGCCAATGCCTTAAATTCACTCCCTGTTAAACAATAAGGAGCCATAATAGGCTTTTACCTGTAACAATATTACATATATTCGATTCGGTACCATTCAACACGAATTACAAAATTCTGGACAGAACTTTTGGTCTTACAGCAGCCACCCAATACAAAATAATCACAAGCAAGTTGTCTGGGTGAGAGGCATTTCTTGCTGATTGTATAACCCCATACATCTGTTCCTTCTTCTGCAACCGAATGCTGCATATAGCGTGAGAATGGGAAGACGAAAGAAGCTGAATGAGTAGGCTGTGGAAGCGGTAAACATTATTTAAAATACTTTGTCGCGGACTTGCCCTTAGGGATCAAGGAAAACCACGAAAATTCTAAGAAAGAGAATCAAAACCCAAGATATGTGAAATTAGAAAGAAGCAAGTCGTTCATTCAATAGCAGCAAATGGGTTCATGCTGTCGTTAGAACACTGCAGGCACTTAACACAAGATCAAGTTATGCGGGCCCTTTGTACTTCTGAAATCTCAAATGCCTTTCGGAGCAAACCGCAGGGCAGGAAGCATTAGGGTTCGGCCACACAGAAAGCGGGCTGCCGCGGCGGTCAGCGATTTGGTGACACCAGACAGGGCAGTCCAGTATGAAGAAAAGCCATTTAGTTAGTGTTACAAAGTAGTTTCCTTTTGTTTTCGTCTCGATTATTTTTCCTTAATTCATGATGTCCAGTTCCGATGAGGAAGAACTTCTTCTTCCGTTAGCACTGAGTTGTAAAAGAAAATGGAGACGGTGGTGGATACACGAAATCAATGAGAAGAGGGAACGCTTGGGCGAATATCACTGTCTCTGCGTAGAACTTCAATCGCACGAGGACTTCCGCACTTTTTCAATTAATTTTTCAGTGAATTCTTCCGCCATTCCGTACTGCCCGCCTGGCAAATCTGTCTCCAAAACACACATGTCTGCTGCCCGCCGCGATCTAGACTGGTCCGCCGCTTCAGCCCGCCTTGTGTTTGACGGGGATTATGCATTCTTACATAATGCAGTTCGAACGCCTTCCCGCCGCGGGCACAGATCGCTGTCCGCCTCGGCAGCCCGCACTTTGTGTGGCCGAACCCTTATCCGTCCACTGACAACGATCACAGCGGTACGTCTCTCAAACAGGCGTCAAAAATTTCTACATCTGCGCCAATCCCTCTATCGCAACTCGAATTCTATTTCCCACAAGTTAACTCCACATTATACAATGGTTTGTAGTCAGATTCACGCTCCGGCCACTTTACCCAATTACGTCCATATGCACCTCATGAATAAAGCGTTTCGCACTACTTTTTGCCGATTTCTTAAACGAAAAAAAGTTAGTTCGCGAATATAATCCGCACGCGATTCTAATCCGCATCTGATTTTTAGCCCTCTGAAACTGTAAAGAGGGTGCGGATTAGATTCGAGAATATATGGTATGTATATACAGGGCAGTCCAGTTGAAATAGAGTACTTAAAACTGCAAAAAGATCACTTTTTTCGCGTCATTATATCCTACGCGTTCAACTTCGGACATAGGTTTGTTTGGTCATACGGGTATAATTTAACCTAAGGAACGATCTCACGAAGTATGGCATATTACTCTTGAAAGAGTCTATATAGAGTAAACAGCAATCACAAAATAACAAATGGGGATCTAATGGGGCTGAGCTGTTGGCAGCTGTCAGGCTGCGGTCAGTTGGCGATTGGCTAATGCCGTGTGAAAGTCTCATGTTCATGCGCCGTGTTTTATGCAGCTATGAAGCAGGGTGAAGTAACGCACTTCCTTTGGTGAATGAAATGTTTACCTAATGTATGGACAGACTTTCAGGAAAACGTCCTTGCTCTGTTCATCAAAATCCCGCTTAGCACTCTCCAGAGCATAAGGGCGGGTTTAGTAACATATCGGCCTACATTTCAACTTCGAAACATGGGATAATGCAGCAGTGTAATGCTTCAGCTCTCCACTGCATCATGTCGTTCCATCTACGCTAATGTCTCGCACGGACCCCTTTCCGTTCAGGATTTTCATACTATCATCTATTTTTTGTTTAGCGATGCTGTCATCTCAGACCGTACAGTGGCAAATGAGGAGATAGCTACTCTGTGCAAAATTAAGCGTAAATAAAGCGGATGGAAACGGCCGTGGCCTGACTTGAGAAGCTGACCCGGAATGTTCCTAGAGAAAACGCTGAAGATACTCCGAGGAGCCGGTCTGTGGACCGAGATCTGAGCACAGGACCTGCCATATAAAGAAGCAAGACTCCTTATTCACGAAGAAGATATTCTGTGAAGATTTACACCGGGTTCGTAATACAACTCCGTAGATAATTTCTAAATTTCTCCATGCGTATTAAATGTCCCGCCCATCTTATTCTCCTAATTCGATTGGACTAGTACTGGCCTCGCTACGAGATGGACGGTCCGGGGTTCCAGCGCGGGAGGAAGCGAGATTTTCCTGGCTCAAGGTCCACCCATCTTCCTGTACAACAGGTAAGGGACGTCTTTCCACGGGGTGAAAGCGACCGGGGCGTGACGCTGAACACCCACCCCCTTCTAGCGCCGTGGTCGAGTATGGGTACAGCTACACACCAGCCTCACGTCAGTGCCTGCTTACCGGTAACGATACACGTAAAGCTTCATTCGTTAAATGCTAGGCCCGAATTTGGCTGTTGAACCACAGAAAAACATAATGCTGGCTGATGAACTGGGACGTACTCGTAATGTACTGTTCAAGCTTCCTGCCAGTTAGGCTCACTCTGTTTTAGGGCCAAATACTTGCCTCAAAGCTTTTATTTTCAATTCCATTCAACGTGTGTGGTCCCCTGTGGACGAGAAGCTAGGTCTGACATCCAGGTTCAACAACGAGGCAGCCTCAAAGACATTTTAACTTTCCGTTTTGAGAGAAGAGATTGCAAGATAAAATATTCTAAGTCCAATGGCAGTAAGTAACCACGATTTTGATCTGTTGTTAATATTACATTAAACGCAATTTGTAAGTGTCAGGATCTTTCCCAAATACTTACAATTCGCATCTTTTTCAAGGAAATGTGTAGCCATCTATATACTACATTTCGTCTTAAATTCTGGCGACAGGACTCAGGCACACATTTACCCTTTCTTTCGATTTCATTTCCAGACGAACTCCTTTCTTTTCCATGCCTCGACACCCCCCAGTTGGCCTAGGCCGCCTCATTGTTCAGGTTTAGAAACTACACACAAACACAGCACACTCGGTAGGTCTCATCTGGACGAGTGACCGGACCTCGCAGAGACCTCTACCTGACAAAACACAACACTCACAAGTGAAGGTTACCCACGTCCGCGACGGGATTCGAACCCTCAATCCGAGTAAGGGAGCGACCACAGAACCACGTCTTAGATCGCACGACCACTGGGAAGACGAACCCCTTACTAGTCCAAACACAAGGCTCTAAACAGCTTCCACACCGCGATAGCACCAACTCGTAAAACGCCCTGTACATTCCACATACCTCCAATAACTAAGGATGTTCAGTATCATTGCAGAATAGCAGACCGTCGATTGTGAAACGTTTAGAGGATCATTCACGAGGAAATCCTCTCTCCTCATTATTCAGAGCGACAAGGGAGAATTGCAACTAATTTTCGTCGCTATTTTTAGCACGTCTCATTAGCACGCTTTAATACAATTCAGATCTGACAGCTGGCATTCCACGGAACTGAAATTATTTGATTTCAACCGTAACAGCCCCATCTCGTTACTGCAGGTTTTGCAGAAAGCAGTCCACGTTTCGCATTCAGCCACTGTTCGTCATATGCAGGTCGGTGCATTTAAATGACCCAACACCGAAAATATGACGAATGAGATAAGCAGCATATCTGAAATCGATGGCGGAAATCACGAATGCAGACCCATTTCCTGTCGGCAAATCTGCAGAAAGGGACCACGTGGGGTGCAGCATAATATCATGCTCAGCTAATTATCATCATTATGGTGTTTAACGACGCAATGCTAGCTGCTACGTTGAGTGACGTCGAATGAAATGAAAGGTTGCGTACTGTAAACAGGAAACACTTCGGAAAGCACAGTTGTGTATTTAGGAGCATTGTGTATCTGGAGGAAGGGAGACGTGTAAGGAAAAACTGCCGCGTCGAAGATCCGAAACGACTACCTGCCGAATACAAGTCAACATCTACACCCATACTCATACTTACTGTGATAATATTAAAAAGGATCGTCGTAAAAGAAGACTGTGAAGGTGTATACAGGATTTAGTCAGCTCAGAATAAAACCTGCTGTTTGAACTTTAAGAACACAGTGCTGCACATTCGGATTCCAGAAAGTGCAGAAGTTTGTGACTAGCCGGTAACAACGACTGCACAGAAAGTAACGCCCCACATTTTTTTCTCATTCCAGAATAAAGATAGCATTGTGAAAATTGAGAGGTACCAACATCGATGTTTACTGCGCACATGTGTGTAAGTACACGGTCGTCCGACAGATAGCACCGCTGTAGTAGTATGTGAAAATGGCGTTTGTTTCTGACACACGCAGTTAACATAAGCAGGCTAAAGAACGTGAAGCTCGTGGCACCAAAGGTGGCACTGGACAGGCTTATCACCGCGTGTATCGGTTTCCCCTGTCACTGTCATTTCACCAAAGCTTCATACACAGTCACTGATCTACCTCCCGAAGCTACACAACCTCACCACCTAATAGCATCTTTAAACAAACAAAACGCGTTCGTCCGTCAGTTTGAACCACTGCACCCATACTGTACTGAACGCAGGTTTGCAAATCCAGCGTTCCATAGCAATCTATGTTCTATGTCAACGTACCGTGTTGTAACAACACCTACATTAACCAACATCTGTGCACCACACCGTGTAGAAGAAATCACACGCTTATATCTCTTGCGACACGTTGCGGCATCTACTGATGCCATATTCAGGGAGTCGGTCTACTGTAATTCCCTTCTCAACACATCTAGACAGTGATTTCATAATCGCCGCCGAGTAACTAGGCACTAATTAACTGACCGTTGTAAGGACGTAGTTTGAAATCAGAGACGCACAACTTAAAACACCGCTGAAGATCTAGGAGACTGCAACCAATTCGTGATGGTGCTGTACACAGCCTCCAAACACATACACAATAAGAAGATACTGATACAAATTAAATTGCATACAACACGCTCCTAATTCAACATCAGTGATATGAAGTGATTTTACATGTTTTACCTTTTAATCTTCTTACTAGACGTACATGTGGCTGAAGATCTTCAGCGGTGTTTTAAAGTTGTGCATCTTCGATTTTAAACTACGTCCTGACAACGAACAGTCAATAACTGCTTACAGTCACTCAGTGGTGATTATGAAATCGCTCATCTAGATATGTTGAGAAGGGAATTACAGTTGACTGACTCCCTGCAGATGACATCAGTAGATGCCGAAAGGCGTTGCAACAGAAATCAGTGGATGATTTGGTACATACAGTGTGGTGCACAAATTTGGCTAAGAAAGTGGCGTTACATCAGCGTCTGTTGGCTAGTAGCAATGCAATATAGTTGAGCGGGAAAATGTGACGCAGACCGTAACGTGACATACTGCAGTCTAGGCGGCCGTGGTTCGTTTTCGGGCGGAGTGTCTCGTTGCCTTCCCTCAGCGTGTAAAAACAGTTCTGGGAGCCAATCCATCACACTCTGTGTCCACAGTTAAGAGCAGTTACAACACACGCGACACTTGGCAGCGGAAGTTTCCTTTTAGGGCATTAGGGCATGTGACAGGCAACGTGACTACACTTGTATTCTTACACTGCATACACTGTTGGAGGAAGGGTAGCTTCTTCGTTTGACAAACAGTCGCCGAATAAAGTTAACTTGTCACCTCTATGTACCGTCACTGTACGGTTCTTACACGTGAATTATAACAGCCATACAAAATCCCTGTTTGACGCATTAGCTGCGTTCCTTAAAAGGTGGGCGTAAAGAAAATTATATTTCCATAAGAAAAAAAGGCTTAAACAAAGGAAAATAAACCAGCCGAAAGGGCATTAAAACCCAAAATGTGAGGGCAGAATTTAAGGAGTGGTGTAAACTGGCAAGGAGAGTTAAAGCAAAACGCTGTAAAACAAATGGGCGTAAAACAAGGTATTATACGCATTACTCTTATAGGCTTATAACATGATTAATTAACAGACACGGCCCATTCACATGATACAGCATTCACGCGCTATTCGGCTGACACACAGATGACCTGCATCACCGTGTCCCCTAATGTCGTACTAATATCGACCACATTGTTTAGTGATGTGCGTTGTTGTTGTTGTTGTTGTTGTTGTTGGTTGTGGTGGTGGTGGTGGTGGTGGTGGTGGTGGTCTTTCTGGAACGAAGCCATCCAGGTCCCATCCCCTCCCAACTTCTGCGGTACCAACACCCCAATTTCCAAAGTCCTCTCCAGCAGCTGTAGCTTCTTCTTTCCTCTGCGTTCGCTTTTCGGAATTACTGTGTCTTCACTTTCCGGATTTGTCCCTCTCGTAAGATTTTAAGATTTCACGGCTCAATATTCAGTTTGAAGTATCGCTGACATATCCTGTCCCCATCTTCAAGGTGAAAAATGTTCCCAAAACGTTAGTCAGTCTGATTTCAGTACTCCGACTAGCCACATTCTTCTGGCAGGTTTCGCAACTTGCATATAACGTACATCACTACATATCCGGAGGGACTACTGCGTGTTGCCGGTTGCGTTATTGCAGGCACATTCTACTCCGCTCACAGGCAGCAGAACACAAAGCTAACTGCCAGATTTTTCACCGAGAATCTAGAGGTTTAGGCTGTCAGCATTTTAACCATTCGAAGTGAGATGTGCAGAACAACAGGTGTGAGCGCAACGCTGTCAGTTGGAGAAGTATTTGAACCCTTACACCGCAAGAGAGCACAGTTTAAGTACAGGGTCTAGCAGCACCACAGCCTTTTAGTTCCGTGTTTACTTGCTTAGAACTGTCATCCGCTGGTCGACATCTACGAATCCTACCACAAAGCAAGGTCAAAACTGCGCAGATCTTCACCACTGCCACACTGCTCATACGCCCTTCGATGGGCTTAGACAAAATTTACCTTCGCTGGAGCTACTGTGCTTGTAATCCTGTAACAGACGTAACTCCAATCTCGGGTTGCAAGTCCAAGCAGTTTTCTTCTCCTCCACAGCGACATAACATTTTCCCATACTCGGTGTTGCGGAGGGCCACAAACAAGCGCACAGACACCTTAACTGTCAACGAAAACTTATTTCTTCTTTTCACAGCACAATTTGTACGCTAGAATTTTCCGGACCTTCCACAGTCTTCAACAGTGCATGAAACACAGGATGGGTGACAATCCGACATTATGTCGTTAGTTTACTGTGGGAAGCCTTCCATACGAGGTACGTAATACGGGCACAATTCTCCAACATTTTTGACCGCATTTCTTTCCGATTCAAGGAAAGGAGACCGTGACGTCATCACCATGCCTTTGAGCGTCCATTTCAAATTTCTAGTCAGGTGACTATGTTTAGCAAAATTTGATACTGGTGTTACACAACTGGATGCTAACCCAACACCATACTTAAAATGTCAACGAATACTTCAGTCAATACACTTTCTTCTTTCAGACTTTGTTACAGATCATAATCGGGCGAAAATTACACTATATATATATATATATATATATAAAAGGAAGGTAAATGGATATTTTTTTAAGCTCATGGTTCCGTGCATCGTAATTCAATGTTAATAAAAATCCAAGCAGATGCAACAGTATGCAGCTACTTCCCTCCAACTTGGCCCGATCGGGCCACGTTGGAGGGAAGTAGCTGTACCAGTATTATGACCTGTACCGGAGGCTGCGTTTACAGTTTTTAGTACTCCTGATTATGGGTGCTGTGACACCCGAAACATGTAGAGTGACTTTGCAGTAAATAAATATCTGCATACTGTTGCATCTGGTTGGATTTTTATTAACAGTAAATGGATATTTTTATAATGCAAAGACTGTCCCGAATTATTCCTTGATAAGTTATATTAAGATACGAAAAGGGAATGTGGCGATGTCTGTTAAACGACACCAACGCCGAATGTTCTATTTACCACACTCAGTAAGAACAACAAGGGAGATAGGCAAACTTCTGAAGTGTGTGCAACGCTAGTACAATCTAATACAGGGTACTAATGTCATAATTGGTGATAGTGTTTCGAAGGATATTTTAAGTTTTGTTAAGGTAATGTCACTGTAGGAGCAAAAGTAAGCGTCAAATACACACACTTACCAATAAAGAGACACACAAAACGCCATAAATAAGTCGAGTGGGCGACAAGTTTCGGTTTACTGCAAGCCTTCATTACTCCTTCCCTTTCAAGAAGCATTCATAAAATCTTACGACAGCAGTTCAGAGAGATAGCTCTTCCTTCACATAGTACGTCATAGGAGTATATTTAAGAAGATATTAGTAAAAAGTGCAAGAATATTTTTTGAGGCGCTGCGACCCAACGCGGAACATGACCTCATTCTTGATGTTTCTAGATCAATTAATTTTATATATAAACTGAATAAGTCGCATCTTGTTGGACAGTTATTAAATTCGTTTCTAGATCACATAAGAGGACACACCACACTCGGTAGGACTCCTCTGGACGAGTGATCGGACCGTCGCACACACCTCTACCTGACAATACACAACACTTACAACAGACAAACATCCATGCTTCTGGCGGTATTCGAACCCGCAATCTCAGCAGGCAAGCAGCCGCATACCAACGCCTTAGACCACGCGGCCACTGCGACCGGCACAAGAAAAATATTATTTACAAATATATAAAGTGCAGTTGTAATGTGTAAATTTTGTGTAAGCAACTGTTTTGTAAATAGATGTTTTTAAAAAAGGCATGGGTGGGCAGTCAGTGTACTGTACACACTGCGGTCACATACTGGTAAGGCATAAAAAGTTCGTACTTAGCTTAGCCTTAGGTTTCGTGACTAGAACTAATGAACTACTGGTGCCAGGCATTTTAATTTTCATAAACCATAAACATGAGCTGCGTGTTAAATACTTTTCACTTGCCAGCAATTTCAAACATGGCGACTATGCGACATTTGACTGTTTCACCTGACAAGGTTAAGTTGCAGAAAATCTACGCAGTAAGTTATTCACAAAAATAAAAGCAAACTGGACAACAGGAATATAACAGATTTAGAGGAGCAGACACGTAGGAAATAGGCAAGAAGGCCTTCTGGGTGGTGGCCACAACTCTTTTTCTCCACGTAATCTCATTCTGGAACAGGCGGTGCGCGACTTCTTTATTTCTTTAAACTGCGGTTTTCGATTTCACGTTCTTTCCATACGAACGAAGTCACCCAGCACGTTTACGGAATGTCGTACTTAATGAGGCTAGTTACAACTAGCAGTCCTTGCGGCACATCCATAAGCTGTCTGTGGTATGATTGATGAGCTACAAGAGAGTTATAGTGACATCGTGTATGCAGTTCTGTCAGCCATGAGACCAGAAGATAAAGCATTTATTGAGAAAAAACTTAGATGCACTGCGGCGCATCAGATTACAGCAAATCCCTCCTTCTTCAGTTTATCTCCATGTACTTTAACATAAAATGGAACCAGAATCCTTGCAAGGGCCTTCGCTTTCTTAACCTGCACTACAGTTACATTAGCTACCACAGATAAGGAATACGGATGATTACAGCTCACAGGCACTTTGTGTGTGATATATCTCATAACAGAGCAGAGGGAACTGTATAAATGCCTCGCCTGAACAGCTCCTCAAAAGCCACACCTTCCTCAGTTCTTATACAGGACAACCTACCTCGCTCATTTATCAGCGGAAAAGAAGAGAGAAGTGTAACATATAGCGAAAATTGTAGGATTCAACTGGCATAATGAGATTTAAAGTCATCACGTCCGGTAATTCCGAAAATTCCTCTCTTCTGGGACGCGACGTCATGCTGGAAAGGACAGTTCTGAGTCCTGCGCTACTGCCAGTCAAACTTGTGCAGTTTATTCAGTTTTTCCGTCAGTAAAATCGCTCAGTTTAACTGAGAGTGTATAGCGCCCTTAACACTCCCTGCGAACGCCGGAGGAAAACACGCAGACCCTTGACACCAACATGAATCTGGATGCTGCATGAAGCAGTTATTTAAACAAACACTGATCGCTTATTTGTTAGGTGTTTCGTTATTAACAAACTTCTCATGGGAAGAAACGGGTTACGTTAAGGCAGAGGCACATTCGCCCCACGCCCATTCTCTTCAAATATTCGCACTTTTTAACACTAAACATTTATGCAGTGCTTGGGATATCTGACGCTGCCAGTTGCCACGGGGATTGAGCGAGTAACCGCCCCCACTGTTATGCGCTTGTATTTAAATTGTTTAGCGTATGGCGAAATTTTCTGTTATATTCAACAGCTTTGAACCGCACTGGCCAAAACCTTATTGGGTGAGGAATTTCTGTACTCTTTGTAAGTAGACAAGGTTGGCCGGGATAGCTCAGTCGGTATAGCTACTCGCTACGGGCTGGACGGTCCGGGGATCGAATTCCGGTGGGGGCGAGATTTTCCGCACCTGTCCAGACAGCCCATGGGGACCACCCAACCTCCGGCACCGGGTCTTTGCCGGTGGTAAAGCGGCCGGGTGTGGCGTTGACCACCCCCACCAAGCGCCGAGGTTACAGAAAGTGTAGAGGTATATATCAACTCTCAATCTGGACTTTCGTGACCTGTTCTAGGGTCAACTTTACCTTTATGTACGTAGACTGGAGCAGTAGCATCTCGTTTCTTTGTACACCCTTTGTTTCAAGTATCTGACATCACTCCTAACCAACTATACATACTAATTCTCTGAAGACTATATTACAGATCAGACGCTGAAATAATTACTGCTTGAGGAACGCGACGCCAATAAACGTGTTCTTGTTTGCTTACGTTTGGTTTGTTTAGCAACGATCTCAGCCAGTTCACACAGCATGCCTTCAACGTCCAATTATGACGATTAGGGGTGTACCAAATTGAAGAAAAGTGAGCAGAACGCAGGCGCTCTCCTGCGGTTTACTGGCATGGTCCGTCACAAACCATACATGACCGCAGCCCAGCCCGGACATTGGGGCCGAGGTTTGAAACTGAGAACCCGAGAAAACGAAGCAAGAGTGTTGCTCAAGTAACAGTGACGATTCGTGAGTATCACAAATTAATTTATTCCATGGCACTGGATCAAGCAAAGAATGTTGCCCCTATACGAATCACGAAGGCATGTAAGAGCAGTGGAGGCATGGCTCCACTCATTCTAAGTCTCGACATTAGATAGAAGTGTGTTGTCAGCCTCATCTCCCGAAGGCTGTACCCCCGTACGCATTGAATAGGAGGCTGGGTAGGGCCCAGAGACAGTTCTGACATTTTGGAGAAATTAACCAACTATTGCTTCTACCGGTATTTTAAAACTGGATCTTTCAGCACCTAGCCTAGTCCCTATGCTGACTACGCTATGTACATTACATGGCTTTCCTTCAGCATATATACAATATATATATATATACATATATTTATTTATATACATATACAGAGAGTTTCCGAATTAAGTCAGGGTTCCTTATCCCAAAATTTTACATAATCCGAAATTTACGTAAGTCGGAATGTACCCAACCCCCAGTTACTTATCACACCTCATCTGTTACTCGCATGGTTGAACAGTGTCAGTGCACATGTTGGAAATGTTATTTACATCGGTGTTTCACATGAACACACGAAGTAAAATACATATGATAATTACAGTATTAATAATTACGCGTAATAATAATTTTTACCTAAGCCGCACATTAAGTGGCCCGGCAACTGTCCGTATATATAACTGAAAAATAAGAACCAAATCGATGCTACTTATTTTTTATTATACTTATGATAGGCTCAACATGTTTCGGGCACGACTATGCCCATCATCAGGAGCTCACGACTATAGTGCTGATTACCACATGGGCCGTCCTGTTCTGTAAAGATGGATGAGGTGGCGTGACGCCACCTCATCCTTCTTTACAGAACATGTTGAGCCTATCATAAGTATAATAAAAAATAAGTAGCATCTAGTTGGTTCTTATTCTTCAGTTATCACAACAATGCACGGTCCAAAACACATCAAATTTCTCTGTGTATAGTACAGTTACTTAGTTGTACAAGAAATGGTCTTCTTTGTAGAAACTGAGAGGGGGAAGATGTCAGCACAGCCTGCTGTCGAAAATTACCACCAACCAGTTTAATCTAGTCAGAATAATGACACCGTAGTTGTCCAAGGTCCAGCAGTATACAACAGCTATAGCCACTACATGCTTCTCATGTAACCCTTCCGACTTAAATTTAGTAGTAACCAATTTCACGTTTTGTTTACATGTAAAATAACCACTGCCACCGGGTAACAACCTAATTGCAGTAAATACATATTATTATTATTAAATTTTGTCTGTATTGCGACAGGGACCAATAGGCCACAAGGCATCCCGTTTTCCGGAATTACGAATCTTGTTGTAGGTATTTTATACGACTCCAGACGACAAATCGGCCTTTCACTGGGCCTCTACCTACACACGACAATATTAAGACAATAAAACGCACGCCTTTACCAACTAAATTCGTACCGGCGAACTCAATATCCGAGCAGCGACCACAAACGGTCCAGCCTGCGTGAAACATCACGATACGACGTTGATTAAATTAATGAACTCAGTTTATTGCACCGACGAAATGAACAGTATTAATTATAACCTATACGAATATTAAAGACGTGTCTCCAACATGTTTCGGCACAAGTGTACCATCTTCAGGGGGCACAAAATGCCAGTTTTAAGACAACTGTCAACGATCAGCTGTTATTTACAGTCCGCAGTAGCACCGTTGTTGATGTCGATTTTGTATAAAAAGTGCATCTTGTACACGTTTAAAAAAAACTTATGGTTAAAATATGATTAAAGCATTTGTTACAAAGTTAAATATGATATATACAAAGTCAAATTACTGTTGTTACATTTGGTAGTGGAAACTTCTACTCATGTGCCAATATATGTTCAAGGTTTTGCAAGTTTTTTGTTTCTACTTTGTTGATTACCTTTGATTTCTAATATATATATACACACACACACACACACACACACACACACAGATACCTCGGCTAACGAAGATAATTCGTTTCGGAATCACATTCGTTAGCCGAAATCTTCGTTAGCCGAAACGTGATTTCCCGTAGGTTTCTATAGAAAATCGTTTAATTCGTTCTGGATGCTGCCCACTATTTAAAGATAAGTTTTATAAAATAGTAAAAAGCACACTATAAAAGAGCAAAAACTCACCAAAGACTGAGATAAACAGCTACCCAATTGGGTGAAGGAGAATGGAAAGTAGAATGAGAAACTGACGATCTTTACACTATTATACTGAAAATATATTACACACTTCATACTATTAAACTGAAAATATGTACACAGCGTTTTTACGATTCTTCTTCCAAATTTTCAAAATTTATTCAAGGTAAGTCTCCTTTTCTTCAGTAGCTGGCCTCTGTCTCTTTGTTAAAGGAGAAGTCAAAAATCTGTCCAAAGTTGATTGAATTTCTCTTTTTAAAGTGATTCAAACACTTGTCTTCAACCAAGGCACAAAGTCTGTTCATTTCAGCTTTGTTGGGATGCCACTTTGTAGCCAAAGACTGAAACTCTTCCCAGTAGTGCAGCATTTTTTTA
>Ga0123354_10004134_pt1 | contig 20440 bp, 8 predicted proteins | sample TergutLab28metaG_2_FD_97872 | JGI IMG/M metagenome (GOLD analysis project Ga0123354, IMG submission 97872) | Labiotermes labralis P4 segment gut microbial communities from Petit-Saut dam, French Guiana - Lab288 P4 | ecosystem: Host-associated > Arthropoda: Insects > Digestive system > Gut ...
AGCTCCTGAAGATGGACGTATTAACGTCTGAAACATGTTGAGCAATATATAATAAAGCAAGTGTCATCTAGTTGTTCAACCTTTATTCAAATATCAAGATGATGCACGGTCCAATACGCATAAGATTATTGTTGAAAGTTTGGTTGGAATTCAGGCATGTTGTTTGTAAACGAATATGAAAATTGTATTATAAATCTATGTGCACTGGAACTGTGTTTGTAGACCGGTTCAAATTGCAAGTGAAACTATCTCAAGATAGAGCATTAGTAACGCAGCAGCATATGTGAGTGACTCGCCAGAATTCTGAGGGCTTGAAACTCAAGAATATGGCAACTGAGAAGATTTACAAGTCATGTGTGGCCAAACTTCTGAATTATTCTTGACAGTTTTAATAAGTGAGACATTTAAAAGGGAGGCGTTTATTTCCGCCTGTTCTGAATGTGCTTTTCATCGTTAAGGAAAAACCCTGGTACCAAGAAACTCAAACCCAAGTTTCGATAGCCTGGCCAATGAAATCTTTGGACCTTAACAGTTTCTCCAACAGTGTGTCATTTTTCAAAGTTCCCTCAATAAATTTTTTTCCGACGTTGATAAAACTTACAAGACTTTGGGCATACAAGAATCTGACGTCAATCTTCGTACAGTCCCTTTTGGCGCCGGAATTATTTTTTTTTAATTTTAGCACACACTGTATATAAAATGTGAATAACGCAGGAACCAAATACGTTAGAATTATGAAACAAACTGCATTTTGAAGAGAAAAAGACGGAGAGTATATACCATGTTTAAAATATTCAGTACCTATATTTGTTGAATAAGTATATAAAATGCAAATTTAGAGGTTAGCGGTGCGTTACGACAACTATAGTTGACATTAGGCGTCTAAAGGGTTAGAGGAAAAAATGGAGCACCATTCCGCACCTAATCAGAAGGCAGTTGTTTCTAACTTGCACAAAGCACGGAACCTATGTAGTCATAAAATCAGCCGTTCCGAAATGGTTCAAAAGTAAAATATTTACGAATTTACAGAAAAGTGATATTGATTATGCTAGACACTTACTCGGAAATAAATAAATAAATAAATATATATATATATATATATATATATATATGTATATGTACGCTTGCGGTTAGTCAGAATTGTACAGTATATCTCTAACGCTCGACGAAACAAGTCTATGGAAGTGAAATATCATAAACGTACCAACTGGAATGAAGGAAACACATTAAGTTGAACGATTGCACACAGGTGTATAGTCACAGTCACTTACAATGAAAATAGCTCAGCTGATGGAAAATAAGAGAGTGGAAAGATATGATCTTGTAAAAGTGAGGGACTGCATCGTTCTACATTTCTGTAGGTACACTAACCCCCATCCACGATGGGACCTATTATATCTACGTTATTTGTCTCCTGCCTCTGTACTTTCTCTGTGGGTGCTCATACAACATTCTTTCCGTCTTCCAGCCAACTAAATCCGGGCCTTCCCACTTTACATGTACCTCAAGGCTTATAAGCAAACACATTTGTGTTCATTATTTTTGATCCATTCTAATCACATGCTGCGGCCACTTCAGAATTTTCTTTTTAATATCAACTGTCAGATGGTAGAAATCACATACTTTTCTCAGTTCCAGCGTAATTCTCACGGCCCGTGTGTGTTTCTCAGTGCGTTATACTATAGCACTGTAGTATATCAATGTGATAAATTTAGGGACAGTTGAGTCCTTTATCAGAATCTATTTGTATATGGGTAGGTTAAGGAATTCCTCATAATTCGTGGAAACCAGAATTCTTCACTCCCTTCAAAACAGTTCGTCACATGTATATTGAGCCAGGTGCATGAAGTTCGTATTACCAAACTATAAATTTTTTTCAGATTTAAGCCTTCTATTGGTGTGAATTTGAGGACTTCACGTCTGAAATTTGTGCGGCGTTCGTTTGTTAAATTCGTTTCGGACAGTGTATCGGTCCCATTCTGAAGGGCCAAGCAGTCCTTGAAACCCAACACTACGATAAACTAATAATATATTTTGTTGGGTTGCCCTATATTTTTATTGAGGTTTTGTCGTTTAGACTCTCAAGAGACAGCCATATACTACTTGCAAATGTAAAACGATTAAAATAGTTAATCTTGTAATTAAAGTTGTCTAATATGCCTGGCGTGACATCAGCGGGAAACATTTTAACTAGCTGCCGTCGTTGATAGAAATCACAAGTCATATATTTTCAACTTACAGCGTCACTCTTACATCAAGCATCTTCTACAAACGCTTGTAGCGTGAGGGTATATATATATATATATATATATATATATATATGTGTGTGTGTGTGTGTGTGTGTGTGTTTGTGTGTGTGTATATATGTAAGTGTAAGAGAATGCTCATGTGCACATTAGTGCAGAAATTTCTGGAAAGTGATAAAGCTTCTTTGAATTTTGTTTAACTTTCGGCTTTACAAGGAAAATAATGAAAATACAAAAACCTGTCATGGTTTCGCCTGGCACGATTTCACGCCACACACAACTGAAATCACAGCAGAAAGTATCCTATCAATCAGTGTAAATCAAGCAGAGGTTAGGCCCCAGTATTTTTCAAATCTCCCCTCCCTCCCTTCTTCTGTTTCTATCACCACGTTCCTAAGGTGAAGTTATTTAAAAACGCTGACCTAAGTGCAGAATTAGATGGGAGGATAAGTGTTTTGTATTTCGTTAAATATTTAAATTATCGAAATATATCTGAGCTAAATTTTCTGTATTTTCTTGAAAAGTAAATGATGCAAATTTACAATTCTTTTTTACCACGATATGTTTCTGGTAAAACCTACAGTTTATGGAATCAGACTTCACCTTCACGTAAATTAAACTTCACACTTGACCAATAAAAATCAAATTCAGTTAGACTGCCAGACTGTAGTGTATAATGCCGTAAAAATTTAATCATGTGGTAATGAAAGTATTTTTTATTACATTCTACCATTGTTTCACATTTACATGCACCAAAACCACAACCAGGCCTTACCACCGCCACCAACAATACTACTACTACTACTACTACTACTACTACTACTACTACTACTACCACTACCACCACTACTACTACTACTACTATTACTACTACTGTCACTTCCACTACTGCTACTTCTGCTGCTACTCTATCATTATCACCGTCACTATTGCTAATCTTTCTTAGTTAAAAGATTATTCATAATTACCACTACGCTTTTGGAAATAGGGTAAAAATGTGAAATTTGTGCTCTGATGCAGGGCATGTAGCAGTGACCAACTTTTCTGTATAATGTACTTCAATAGAACCTCGGTTTCATAGATGGAGAGGTATCTCTTGTCTAGCTCCTTAAAATGGACTAGGTGGATTTAACTGTTCGGTTACCTACGTGATGAAATCATTATATGACTTAATTAAAATTAGCTGCACATAATCGTTATATTTCAAATCCATTATTAGATAAACTGGCTGTTAGAGAACAGCTTAGGTCCATAATCACTCTTTGTATGATTGTGTCCACATGAACTTGAGTTTCGAGTAACGAACAATCCGACGGAGAACATTCAGCCTTTTCTTCTTTTCATCCGAAAATAATCAAGTTAACAATGATAATGAGGGAAGTAAATTGGAGCTCACTGAACGTGTATGTTTTATCACTAACTACGGTATCTCTCACCAACGCTGTATTTATTCCAAGGGCTGTTTTATGTGTCGTCCACACTGTGTGGCAGGGATGAGTTAGTGTTTACACTGGTTCATCAAGGCTTGTTAATAAGCTGGTTTCGCTAATCACTCTGTTTTTTTCAGTCCTTCTAATTTAATTGAGTTAACAGAGGCCAATTTGCACTGCATGTATCTTCTCTATTTCCTGTCTTCTGCCAGAACATTCCTTCATTTATTTTTGCCACCAGAGCAATAGAGATTTGCTGACTCATACAAATGGCGTTTAAACGCATACTAGAGTCGTATGCGCTTTAAGATAAATTAATTATACAGGATAATCATTAAATTTCTAGTAGTTGCAAACCTTAGCAATATCCCAAAATTACATGTCTCATTCCTCTATCACGGATCTGCATAATAGACTGCCCGATGGCTCTACCACAATGATGTTCGATCGAATCCACGTATTTACATATTATAAAACAAAAATTTTAATAATATCTCTCCATTTATGTTTAAGTTCCTTGATTTCTTCTCTTGCCTGAATTGAATTTCATTTTTCCATGCGTGCTGCATATCCCACAAATTACACCTTTCTTCGTTTTTTACTAGCCTACTTAATAAAAAGAAGGAAACAAACAACCAGACAAACACAATAAATAAATAACTAACTAAGCAGCATGCAACTCAATTAACTACCTGGCTACAAGCTGCATGCAATACAGTCGTTTTGATTAGTATCAGTCGAAATGGTCACGAAATTCTCTGAGGTTTGTGGACAGAGGAGGTAGATTGCCGTGGTCACAAGAACCTGCAATTGTTCCCACATTCAGTCAGTTATTACAGCGCGAACACTTTATCTTTCTTCGTTAAGATAATTTTAATAACATCCTCTTATCTACGCCCAAGTCTCCAAAGCAGTCTTCTCTCTTTTTCGGTACGCCTAACAATATTCTGTATACATTTTTCTTCACTCCCCCTTATTTCACATGCCCCTTATTCTGATCATCCGTGGACTAACTAATAGTAATAATATAGAGAAAATTATGACCACAAACCATGAATCTCCTCATCATGTAATTTTCTGCAAACTTTTTCTTACTTCAATGTATTTTCTTCAGCACCTGTACTCAACTATTGTCACTCTTATGCCCTTCCCTCATAGTCAGAGACCACGGTTTCATATCCATACAAAACAACAGGCAGATTTAGAGTTTTGTTTCACAACATATTTACGTACATAACTGCGGAACAAAAAGACAGAGAATATGAATAGACTGCAAACACGTATTTTTCAAGTTCATTTTGTTCTTAGTTTCATTTTAAAAATAATTTTGATTTCCTGCTTCCGTTCCAAATTAATTTCATTTTGACACTCATTCAAACAATCCATTGGCTATCTCTGCTTTATGAGATTTTCCTGAATTCTTGCGACAACCTGTCTTGACTAATCTAACAATATTAGACTAAAAATATAATGAAGCTGTACACAATACATTTTTCAAAGCTCCCTGTCAACTCCTCTTTTAATGACCAATTAACCATCAAGACCCGCTTCACACCCACCCTTAATCTCCTGCCTTAATTTGGCTTGGGAGACAAAGTTAAATATACAGCAGGCAAAATTATAACGTCTTTATACTGAAAATCTTGTGGTACTGGATATATGGGTAAGTGGAAGAAAAAACTGTCCGTTTGATAGAGTTAATATCAGAAACTTACTTTTAAGATAAATTTCTCCCGAACGAATTCAGTCATCACATATATTGACATTTTTGCTGGTAACCAAGCAATAATGTTCACTTCTTACAATATTATCAGGATGGCAGCTTTGTCTCTTGCAATTATTACATAAAATTCGCAGGTCAGTAACAAGAATTTACGACATTCTACATGCAATGTAATATGTTCACGCAGCAGGTTCACTTATTGGAAAACGTTAATGTTCAAAGACCAGCTCTAATTTAAATGTTATGTAGATTTACATCGTACCGCACGGAGAACACTGTTTGCTTCCTTTAGAAAAATCTGTGAATGATGATACGTTATTTTAAAGGTTTAAATAACAATAAACAATGCTAAAAATTTATGACGAAACAAATCTGATTTCGGAGTATGTACTTAACTTCCCTTCTTATCTTACTTGGAAAGATGTGTCGATTGTAAATTCATGGTTCCGTGCATCACAATTCAATGTTAATAAAAATCCAACCAGATGCAACAGTATGCAGATATTTATTTCCTGCAAAGTCACTCTACATGTTTCGGGTGTCAGAGCACCCATCATCAGGAGTACTAAAAACTGTAACCGCAGCCTCCGGTACAGGTCATAATACTGGTACAGCTACTTCCCTCCAACGTGGCCTGCAGGCCTGCAGGCCACGTTGGAGGGAAGTAGCTGTACCGGAGGCTGCGGTTACGGTTTTTAGTACTCCTGATGATGGGTGCTCTGACACCCGAAAAACTCCAAGCGCCGGCGGAATTCGAACCTGCAATGCCAGAAATCGAACGGCCGCAGCACCACGTCTTTGATGTTGCGGCCACCGGGATCGATAAAAACTTGAGGTACTTGGCAAAATATATCGAATAAGAAATATTGTGTTTTATCTTCTTCTAGATTTTTCAAGCAAAATATTTTCGCTGCGGCAGACATTTAGTGATTCACGCTCGAAGCGAAATCAGTAATGATTTTCTCCTCCATTAAGCGTGATCGACATAAATGTGCAGTTAAATTAACACTAACTGGTTCGACCAGTCTTTCTGGCGTATCAGGTATGAAGTTTTGCGAATATGAGTCCAGGGGTTCTCGAGTTGCTGCGTGCTTACAGACCGACAGACAGATGAGAACCGTCTATTTCATTAGGCACTCAGCGGAAATACCACGGTTTTGAAAAGGCAAAATTGTCCCTATATTCACACAATATATCAGGGCGACTAATTACAGCAAAGTAACGTCCCATGAACTAGGCCTGGAAACTGAATTGCCAGGATCAACACTGTACGTCAGAAATGAATTGAATGTAAGTTATGGTGTGCTTCAGGTCCAGTTTTGTTTTCCTAACCAATCCAAAGCCCTTGCTTTTACAGATAACTTCAGTTTTGATAGTGCAGAATGCTTCTATCCTTCACATCTTGAATAAAGAAGATTATAAGAACATTCCAGAACAACAATGAATGCACTTGTTCCATTTAGTGTGCAAAGAAAATAAATTACATTGCACACAACGTGAAGATTAATAAAGTGTTTATTTCAGAAACTCTTCTCTCTACAAAGGTGAAGAAGAAAGGAACTTCCATGGAGCTGTTAATATATGTAGTCCAGAATAATGGAAGATAATTAAGGAGAGAAGTTATAGCAATTAGGAGAGACAGAACTGCTACATCGCCCTGTATCTCATTTCCATTCCCTCTCTTTGCCATTGTTCCAACATCGTGCTTCCTCTGTACAACTGATGTTACTTGTGCTTCTGTGACGAAATTCAACGTTACATTAAACCATTATCCAAGCTTTGTTCGAATATCTATCCTGTCAGTATCTAAAGCACAAGCGTATTTAATGGAAGTGTTAGGGAACAAAGTCTAGATTTGAAGGAAAATAGTAAGCTCACTGATTTAACTGGATTTTATTCAGAGAATTCCAAGACGGAGACCATTATTCGAAACTCTCTTTAATGCACGTGGACACTGCCATCAAGAACAAACACTCAGCGTTGTGATGTGTGTGGCTTCGTGCATTCAGGAGAGGAAATTCAGAGAAATGTCGCGATTAGGTGATAGCACTCGTTCTTAGCGTGTCAGAGGTTTCGAGTTCACATCTCGCTCCACAAGCAGGATAAACTAAAGATTTTATATGTTTTGTCGGTACTTGGTATAACACCTGCGATAGTACTAAGATTAGTTAAGGACAGTTTCCTTTCATGTCATTTCCACCCAATTGTTTTATTATTTGTTTTACAGAATATTCAGCACAGTCCCAATAAATTTCGGACGAGCATTCATTGAATTAATTTCGTAACAGTATTATGTTAAAATGGATCGTAATGTCAAATATTATGCTGTTACTCACATTTAAAGTACACTGTGATATAACGAACGCATTTAAGTGACTTACTGTTTTCATTAGTCTCCTTCTGTTACAATACCCAAAAGAGAAAATTACAAGGTGTGTGAGAGCTTAATTACACATTGATCGTGATGGTAGGCAGGTGTAGACAATGAATGATACAGAGACGAACAACCTTTACGCCAAACTTCTAAGCTCTCCAAGTGATCCTATGAAAGTCAGTGCAATAAAACATCTTTTGAAATTTGACAGCTCAGCAGATATAAGCTGTCTTTATACTTTTTCTATCTACGCGAAATGTGTGTGTTTGGTAGATAATTTTGACCTGCTCAGGGAGGATTAAGAGTTCAGTCTCTATTCCCACAAGTGGTAGCGGCAACTACTTTACTGCTGTTGACACCTTATTAATCAGTACGTATGCAATACGGAAGACAGTGACTTAATAATGCAAATGTTTTTCATAAGTAAGTGTAAATGTTGCTGAAAAATTGGTGCAACATTTGGTAAGCAGCAGAAGAAACAAAGGTCCAGTATATTACACAAAAGCAAGAGCTCGCTTGGGATCTACCAACTGGGAAATATTTGATTTGGTCCTCAGCTGCCAGAGGAGAAAAATCATCATTCCAAATGTAGAGGAATAATTAAATTTCCATATATTTAAAATACTAAAAATCACTTTAAATTTATAATGACTTTTTGGACAGTTATATGCTTCGTAAAATTTTATTTGCATTAAATACTCTTACAAGTAATGAAAAAATTATTACATTTAGGCATATTGTTACTGTTCACGTGACGTAAATTACCTTGTAGATTTATGTATTGATATGTATAAAAATGTAGTTATTTTATTTTCCTGGAAGAAAATATTTCCCTCTAAGAAATTATAGCCTAGACAGCAAAATAAATATTGATCATAACATTAAAAAATGCAGTCAAAATTTGGAAAAAGGTTGTAGGGTTTTCATAAAATCTTTATCGAAGAAATATTAACATTTATATCAAAAGTTTTTAAAAAGTGGCCTCGAGAATTAATAAACGTCAAACCAGTAAACAGTATAATTACACATCTACAATACACAACCCACGAAACCAGTCAAGCAGATTCATATGGTTCTAATTCCAAAAAGCAAATATTTTATGCCTAAAATATAAAAAAACTGAGTTCAGTAAAACAGAACATGAGATATTCACTCTTATGTGTTGTTATGAAGCGTATGTTGGTGTTCGTTTACCAAGATTTCGGGACAGCCTAGTAGTCGAATACCCGGAGTGTAAAGTAATCCATTTACTCTTCTGCGACTGCTCTGACCCATGAAGAGGGGACCAATGTACCTTCCCGAAACTTCGGTAAATAACTACCAACCTACGCTGTGTAAGAACCGAGAAGAGTGGCGACCACATCTACATCCCGACGGAAGCCTGAAATTTACCACAGAGGATAATACAAAACACGTAATTTCTACAGAAAAATTCACAGTTTCTTAATATTACAGAGGATGGTACGTGCGGTAACCTGTATCATCAAGTGCTATTACTTCGGTTCATACGTTCCGATGTAAGTCTAAATTCCTCACATTTTTTCTACTTCTACTGTTTATGAAGTTTTGCTGGCTTCTGCAACGCAGTAAACAGGGGATGAGGGAGATCGTCTGAGCTCACTCCCGAAGCTTTATAACCGATATAGGGTGTAAGTCTTTTATTAAGAGACAAAATTGTACATTTAAAAAAATTTTCTGGGTTGGTTTACGATGGGGGAGAAATTGGAGAGTGTCAGTATTACAGCTTACAGGGGAAGAGAGTTTTATGGGGGGTGTAGCAAGCTAACAATTTCGACTTTGTCAGAAGAAAAGTTGAAAAGAAAAAAAGAAAAGAAGACTGACTTTGAAAACCTTGAGAGCTTCTAGGACTCTTTAAATCGTGTGGGGAAGATTTACAATGTTAGGCATGCTTGGACTCTAAAGAAATTAGTGAGACGCGTGAAGGAGTTCACTGGGGGCGACAACACTGGAAGAATGTTACATAGATAGAAGCCAATGGGGTTAACGTATTCAAAATTCTGATTTTTTGACCTATTAGGGAGCAGCGAAATTTAACACTCGACCAATTGGGTACAGTAAGAAATTTTAAGAAAGGGGTGAACTTAAAATTTGCGAGTTTCGGGGAACCTAACGAAAAGGAGTCTGTTCTGTAACTCGGAAGTGACAAGTCGTCCTCGCGTACCAAAGCTAACAGTGGATACCTTTTCAAGGGCGCGTTCATATCTGTGAATGTTAACATAGGTAGTTAAAATAAACACCATAAATATTGAAAAGTGTTAATAATATCATCGCCCGCCCCTTAGACCACTTAGATTCCTTGAGAAAAAGACATGCCTACAAATTGAATAGCCGGGTGGGTTGTAGCTTTGATAAGTACAAATGCACCAGGACCGTAGCTCAGTCCAGTTCCTGCATGTTCTCTCATAAAGTAACAGACCCACGTACAGTTGTACAGTGGTGCAGGCTTGCATTCAGTTACTTTATACTTTTACTGACTGTTTATAGGAAGAAATTTTTTAACTACTTGAGACGATGCTGACACAACTAGAACGGTGTTAAAAATAAGAAAAGATTGAATTTGGAGAATGTTTGCGGATATTCCGTTTATCTTCAAGTTTGGTAAGAAAAAGCGTAAAGATTGAAATCCACTTAACTGTAATTCTCTGTTTGCAGGTGTTGTGAAGATTCATATCTCTTTGTAAAGGATGAGAAGGACACAGTTTTTTTTTGTCGGGGTCAAGGTACTACAGAGAATATCTTTACCCAAGATGAAGACTGAAAAAAAATGCATAATTATGATATTCGGTACTTGAACTCCTCCCCATAAATTCTTACGGATGTAAAATTAAGGAATATGATATATGTAAATTATGACACAATAGCTACGAGAGAGAAGAGAAAACATAGAGAATATTTCGTAAGAAATTCTGAAGGAAAGAGACCACGAGAAAATTTTTGCCGTAGAGGAGTGTACTGTATTGAAACTTTTTCTAAGGAGATGGGAGGGTAGGGTGTAGACAGTATTTATGTGATGTAGGATAGCGACCATTGAGGGTTTCTATAAAACACGGTAATGGTGGTCGTTTTGGATAAAATTCGGAGAATTTTTCGGTTTAGGAGGAACTATTACTTTCTCAAAACGACTCAGTGTTATGGAGTTAGTTATTTAACCTTTTAAAGCCTAGAGGTAAACATGTCGGCTGTAGTACTGTGAAATTCTACGTGTAACCATATGGTTTATTTAACTATTTCTTATGAATCTCATAAAAAGCATATTATTTCCAAAAGCATGAATTAATCAATGGTGTGTTTAATGGAAATGGACTGCGTTTTCTGAACGTAAGGAACTGGGATTTTTATGTGCTTTAGATCAGTGTCAATCTTTCAAAGGGTTAACGATCTTTGAGTCGTCAGGTAGCATAAGATCGATCATTGTTATCTTTTAAAAATATATTTATGCAAACTTTAGTACAGGGTGCAGGGTGTTCCACTTTCTTCAGCACCACAGACCACACGGACACAATGTCCTAAGCTCACGAGCCAAACATGATCATTTATTTTATCCAGTGTGCTTAGTGAGACGATATAAGTTATAACCACACCCACACTGAAAACTACGAACGCTTTTGTTCCAATAATTTTCGAATAAAATAGGATCAGTTGGATGTTAATGTACAGCAGTATCGTACTCATTGGAAGCATCGTAAGAAAGCACAGTAAGGAAAATATTTCCGTATATTTGTTTTGAATTAAGGGTAATTACTGTAGCTTTTGCACTGAGTTACAAGACGGAAGGTTGCGGGTTCGATTCCCGATGGTGTCATTGGAATTTTTCATTGACATAATCCTTCCTGACGCACTATGGCCCTGAGGTAAACTCAGCCTCTAACAGAAATGAGTACCAGGAATATTTCCTGGGGGTTAAAGTTGGTCTGTGCGTAGGGCTGACAAGTTAACTACCTTCATGTTCTGACTGTTTTGAAATCTGGGAGCCTCAACCTGCTGCAAACTTCAGGGCTTGTCCAAGCCTGAAATGAGATTGCGTTACTTCTATCTGTAGCTTTTAAAATATATTTTGCCTTGGATGGGTACCTGTTTAGTACTTGGATCTTCGTACACATCCCCCTCTATTTTGCAAGAATTAAATTCCAATTATTGGCGTGCAAATGTAATTAGAAACGGTTGCAACTGAGTGTAACAAATAAGAGTTACACTTAAGAAGAAGACGAAAACATATCTTGCGATTCTTGCATATTTATTCTATATATGTTCTGCCTTAAATAGCAGTACGATTAAAAGATGCTATAGTAATTTTTCCCATTCGTTATGTCAAAGTGACTTCGGCTTTCTAACCAAAAGTAAGAACATAAGCTAAAGATCTCCATGGGCTGGATGCAGGTATACTAGACCGAAAGAAATAGGATGTTGGAAATATTTACAGAACATATGCCTTCGGAATTCTAGGTGTTAGTATGGATTATGTACCTGTACTGCCAAATCAAGGATAACGAGAAAATAAAATATTGAGAAAAAGGTACAGAATGTAGATAAGAAGAACAAATTAAGACTAATGTTCGAAGGGCTTGTGTGTATGATAAATTTATGGACATTGTAAATTTAGGCCCAGAATATGAAACTTTGAAGGGATTAACGAATCTTTGGATTCAAGAGAGACAGGTATACAAGCGACTGCCAGATTGTGGAAGAAGAGTCAACTTACCAGCGGCAGTTCATTAGTTAGTATTAGTTAGTTAGATGTTTATTTAATTACTTTTTTTTAATAGCTGGAATAGGATTTTTTTTAAAACTGTATATCAAATTTCAGCTGAAGCGGTTAAATATTACGAATTCCGACTTTCTTTCATGCAGATATGAAGAGCAAACTGTGTGTTTGCATTTCCTTCTTGATCAGTCAGTGTTTGTTGATCAATACAAGAATGTGAGGAGGGAGGCTGCAGCTGACCACAGAACTGGAAATTGCTGACGTCACGCGAACTTTGTGTCGTTAGTGAGAGAAACCTGGTGCCAACGAAACATCGATTTCCCCAGTTACACTGCACTCTATTAAAATCACTTGTTACAAATCCCCATTTCGTCGCTCAATTCTATTTGTCCCAATTTTAAAAAAAAAGTTCCACAATTATAAGAGGAAGTGTTCACTATCCTGTGTCTTGCTACGGACTTTGTTGTACATTTCACGTAAGTCTCATTGTTTGCTCTGAAAAACGACCACAAGAAATTAAAGTTAAAGGGAGACCTTGAAGGTAGGACACTAGACTCATTACAAATTGTAAAAAGGGTTTCAGTAGTTTGTAGGTTATTTTTAATGGGATAAACTTCATCAGAGAGAGGAAAACGACAAGGAAAAAGCCAAAGAAGATAAACGTGAGAAAAAAAAACAGGGTTTGTTGAAATAATAATATTTAAATGCATCCTGAAGAACAATAGGTGAGACGTGTGAATTACTCTAGATTCAGAGAAGTTTCAATGATGGATTTTTATGGCGAAGGGAATGAACACTTTTATCGTATAAATGACCATCATGTCCGAAAGAACGGAATGAAGGAATAGGCCACTGCTGTAAGGGAAAATTGGGTTAGTAAAACAATTAACCTCTCTTAACAATCACAGTTCCGAAGTTGTTCGTTGTTTTATCAAACATAAACATAATAATAAGTGTGGCTATTAAATAACGGGACTGCGAGGATAGCTAATCGCAAAAATAAGTACTGTCATATACCAGTTGCCCTAGTAACATTCCCCATTGGCGTAGTAGACCATGACCCTTTACTTTTAATAGTGTCATGTAATAATTTTTCTAACTAATTTAACTTGTTTCTATCATGCTTGATAAGAAAGGAATGACAGAACATCTAATTTGTTGTGAAATGTTTGAAGAAAACTGGCACCGAACATTCAATTTGTTATGTCACACCTTCGGAGAAGAAGCAGCATTCCAAAAACACTACCACAAAATTATTTAAGAGGGTTGCTTCGAGGTTTGGGAAAAACACATGGAGAGGTATGTGGGTTCAGGTGGATATTACTTCGAAACTATAGATAACAATAATATCATTACTAAAGCAATTATCGAAACTACATTCAAAATTACGGATTTCTTCATTATACAATTTTCTCCACCACCTTGTTACTTGAAATCCGTCAGGTTTGTAGTGTTTCTAACACAGAATCAGAGATCAGCATAAAATAATTTAAGATCTACAGTAAATAATACAGCACATAGACCAGAAAGTGTGTTCTACGGGTTGCTACTTCATCCGTTTTGTCCTTTTAAGAAGGAATGCAGGTTAACTAGAGATAGCACAAAACTAAAAAATGGGGTTGGCAAAAGAGGATACAAATGGAAACCCGCAGGTTGAACCATCAGTCACGAGCTGAGGCGAAATTTCAGGCGCAAGAAAAGATAGCCCTCGCTTTGCTGCCCACTCCGTCACTGCAAACAGCTTCCATTAGGGGTAAAATCCTGCTAGAAAGCATCTCACTTGTTTTCCACCCTCACTTTCACCTTCTTCGCAAATGTTCAAAGCCTTTAGTAAGTACACACACAAGCATATTTACAGATGTGTCTCTGTGGAAAAGGTTAACGCTTTGTAGAATTCTGGTATGACATTTCCTCAGGGACAGTGGTTATTATGCCTAAACCACTGTGCATACAGAATTCAGGAACTGTAATTCGGACGATATTTCATGTTCCGTAATCACGACACTTGTATGTGAACACTTAGGTAAGAGAAACTGTGTCGTTCTGGTAGCAAATGATTCTAAGTTGTGCAGGTTTAATGACCCATGTGAAGAGAGAATGTAAGACGTTTAGAAAGGGAACGAAAGAGGGAAGCGCGAAAGAAAGAAAGAAAGAAGTGGGAAGTCTAGAACTGGAAATCCATACTTCTACTACTCTTTACAATATATTATTGTGGTGAGCAAATCAAGGTAATTAAAGTTGGCAAGTCATGCAACACGTATGAGAGAGAAGGCAAACGCATAAAAAATTTTGTTGGGGGAAACTGAGGGAGGGAAGTTACTATGAAGACTTAGGCATAGATGGAAGGGTAACATTAAGATAGATTGTAAAGAAATGTGATTGGAGAGCATTAACTGGGTGTATATATCTCAAGTGGCGTGATTTTTTGATTAAGGCACTGAATCTTCTCTTTCCATAATTTGTGGAGGATTTCTGGGCTAATTTAGAAACAATGTTAGTTCTTCGGGAAGACCTCTTATCCGTTGAGTTATGTAGCAAGAACAGGTAATGAGAAATTGAAGTGGCAAATGAAAATATTAAGCTTACACTCTTACTTTGTGGCAAGTGTTATGGAAAAGGGCGACAAATCATGCAGATAAATTGACAAGAAAACAGAAGTTTAGAAATGTTTGCATCAACTCAATTAATTGTAACAGTGATATAATATGGGTTTCGGGAGATTGAAAGCGAAACAGAGGGAGACGAAAGAATGAAACAAAAGTAAAAAAATTACTTAGAAAAAAGAAGTGTAACCTTGTACGATGTGTATTTGAAAAGCACAATATATGGATAGTTATAATATATCCAGCAACATTTACTGCCACGCTCACACTAAATGACTGCTGTAAACTTACAAAAGTCCTTGTTTCCGCTAAGAAGGCGCATTAGGGATCCGAGTTGTAATTCCACTCCTCCTTAACTTCACTCACTAGATGGAAGAGGTTGGTCAGCCTCACGCCTCGGCTGCTTTACGACAGGTAATATACAGCCCAAAATCGCTACTGAACAGGAAGTTAGGCGGGTTCCAGAAACAGTATGAACTTTCTTTTGGAAAGGAACAGAATTACTTTCCCTGCCAGGAAACTAAAACGCAAATCCCCCAGCCCGTAGCCTAGTCTCTATACTGACTATGCAAACCCGGTCCCCATTTCCTATCTGTTAGCAGTAGAAGACAATAACAACATTCCCAACTCACCAGTTACGATGATAAGAACTAGGAGTTGTCAACAAAATGGACGTTAAACTTGATATGAAACATTTCCGTTGCTGAAGCAGCCATGATATCTATCAGAGTTCTCAGGCAAAAGCGACACAAACTTCAGGAACAAATGTATTAAACGGTAAATATTTTCGACCCTTGATTGGGTCATCTTCAGGACATGAAAAAAGAACGTGAACAGATAAGGAAACTAAAAACAGTAAGTTGGAGATCTCCCCATTTTACATTAAAATACATTTAAAATATATGTGTTTGTAAAGTAAATAAAGTAAAATCAATTACAGAAAAGTTTATAACCCAACCCAGCTCATCAGTCGTTTAGCATGTCCTAATCTCAGGGAATCTAAGTGTTCTAAATAGCGGAGCGGTAATTTTATAAATAATTGGACACCATCAATATTCTTTGTATTAATACGCGATTATTAGAGTTTAGAGATGTTTGCATGTATGGAGGCGACTTTGAAAATATATACACTGCTAGCCTCGGTATCACGTCCACAAAATATCACATCGTAGGTAGAAAACAGACTACTCGCTTGCGTTAGGTGTTCAAAATTCCTACAGTTCCAGATTCATCCTCCCTTAAGTATTCTTATTGTTTCCGATTGGCTAAATGTTAAATTTCATTGCTTCCTAGTAGGTCCAAAAGTCAAAATTTTGAATACTTTATCTCCATTGGCTCCCATTTATGTAACGTTGTGTCTAGTGTCGTAACACGTGTGAACTCCTCCACGCGTCCTACTGGTTTCTCTTCATGTAAAGCAGGACTAAAATGGCGTTCTCCCCAGCAAGATTGAAGATGTCCAAAAACTATCGAAGTTTACCAAGTCAGTTGTTCCACACAGTTTCATAAGTTATTAATTTTGACACTGACAAACGGCGATCCTGCCAGCTCACTATAACCGCCATAAACTCTCTGTGTCTGTCTCTCTAACCTGCTATACTGACTCTTTACAATCTCCTTTCAACCCTAAACCAAAATACCAATTTTAAACAAATCTCTCTTATCTAACAAATGTATAATCTGGACACTCAATATAGGAATTAAACTCCATATACCCGTTAATAGATCGAAGGACCTATTAAAATAATAACTACCCGTAGGCTCAGGCGACAAGCACTTTTATTCTTAATACAGTAATTAATAAATACCACAGGAGACGTACAGCAATACTCACTTCTAAATTATGAAAATTCTGAAATTGGTATTTTTTTAAAAAAAACAACTAAGGCAGTCAACTGTAAACAACCGTAGTTAACACGCACCAAATCCTATGACAGCCCCAGTCACTGTATAAATACTTTCACTTTCCACAGTTCACTGAACCTCATACTAACAATTTGGGAACGTCATTAATACGTAGAAGAATCTACGAGAATTTCATTTTATCTCCAAATCTAACTCTGCTATAAATGAAACTGCAACGTAAATTATTGAATGGCGACACATCGGGACCCATCATGAGATTCTGGTAGCTTGCAGGATACAAACACTTTGTTCTTAATAAGATTATTGAGAAGTACCACATTTCGCATACAATCATACTCACCTCTTCCTTTTGTAATTTTTTAAATTGGCATTGTTTAAAAGGTTTTAAAAAATAATTATTATTTGTAATACGTCTTTGGGCTTTTTCTGTAATTGATTTGACCTTTTTGTACTTTACATACTCATACATTTTAATACAAAATGTTAATTCTCCAACTGACGGTTTTATTTTTTTGCATCTCTTCGTATTTTTGTACGTAACTTGTCCTGGTGATGACCCCAATCTAGTGTCGAAAATTGTTGTTGTCTGATATATTTTGTTCGCAAATTGTGTGTCGGTTGTGACTGAGGACTTTGATAGACATTAAAAGATACGTTATTAGCAATAAATAAATAAATACGTTTCTATACCTTATTTTAACATTGTAACATTAATGCTCAATGTGGAGGCATTTTGTCTACATGCTGGACTGTGATATTGTTTATGCACCTAAAGCATTGGACAGGTTTTTTGAAACCTGATATTAGGCACTTTCGGAACAATGTTGCTCGATTCCGATATTCTGTCATATCGATGCCTAATAAGTTCAACACATTAGGACATAAACGAACGTTTCGCCGTATCCTATAAACAAATACAGAGATTTTGTTAAAATTCTGTGTAGCTCACTTTCACAAAAAGTGTCTGAAAAATTCGGATATTTAAGGAAATTTATGCATACTAAATTCAATCTCACGTTAAGACACAAATAGATTTTCCACGTATCCAAAAAAAAAGAGTTGCACTTATTTTGTTAAAATCCTGAATTACTGACTTCAACGAAAAGCTGTTGAGAAATTCAGATATTTAGCCATATTGATGCGTAAGGGATTCAAGTTTGAGAAAGGCCTTCTTCATAAAGCCCGTATAATTTTCAGACATTGTGTAGTAATTCAGATATACAGAATAGTTTTAATAATTTGAATGTTATAATTCCTAATTTTAGGCTATCTTAATACACTTCGAAGAACGCTGTTCTTAATTTTGAATATTCCATTATGGATTACACAATTTTCAGTGTTGTTAATTGTACACTGTCGTGGGAAATATTTTGATTTTTTTCATGGCCAAGAGAAACAAAGCTGTCATATACACTGTGAAGTTTATATCCCTCTGTAATGCGCTCCGGATTAACAAAATCATATGAGTCTCAAGTACAATCTCGGACAACATGTTGTTAATATCATGTTTCACGAAAACAGCATCAATAACGTTAACAATATTCACACTTTTTTTATAGGGTGTCGAAATAAAAATTCTGTTCTTTTTGTGCTGTAAAATTTGGGTACGTCGCTGTTTTAAATTATTTAAATAAACAGAAACTAGTTAAGAGTTTTCACTCACATGCATTTTGACACTACTTAGAAACTTACTGGCCTGGGACATGGTCGTAATAAATCAGTTGTTTTGATATATATAGCGTATAAATGTACGTTATACGATATTTCTGTGATGTCATTACAACATTATTTTAATTAATTTTCCCTAGTACGAACGTAATATTATGGTGAAAAATAAAGAAGAAAGCTTATCTCTAAAAATTTTTCCGAAATTCCCAGGCTGAAGAATAAAAAATTTCTAGGCAGTTATTTTATTTATTAATTAATTATAAACAATTTAATGGTAGAGTTAAATTCAAAACATTTCTTATGTTACGAGACCTTCTTATAAATTGGATGCTACATGAACACGATAACAAGATGAGCTGAAAAAGTTAAAGAGTATTCTAATATTCTAAGAGAAATGCACGTGAAAATACACATCATTATGCATTTTTGTTTGGTCTGAACAAAGAAAAGGAAGGCTGGATTACCTAATTTACATTCCTATATAACTGGCAAATTTCCTCCCCCCAGTAAATTCAAGCAATCACCTAAACCAAATTTAGTCACACTGCTAAAAGTCTTTCTTTTCTAGAATTCACCATTCATCGTATATAATTACATGTTACTGACCTCTGCAACGAAGCAATAATTATTAAACACCAGAAAATGTGCATCGTATATACAGCTCCTGTGTTCAGAATTTCTGTTTTGAATTCCGTAAGATCTGAGATGAAATCCCGGCTCATTGACCAACTAAACTCATACTGAGATTTTTATGTATTCTCTCACAGAATACGATATCTGAAATTGGCCACCCCTATTTCTTTCATCATTCTCTCACATGCATTATTCATCCTTCATCCTTTAAATCTACTCTTTATAGTCTGAAGTATTTAGAGGCCATTAAATGTACAGTTTCCAGTTGGGTGTATTGCAGTCTATTTTCCAGTACACCTCATGCATCACCATATGTCTGATGTCTAACACTCCTGATGTTCGCTGCCTTCTGTAGAGTTATGTACCTACAGTTGCACTGGGTACTTGAATCGTGAATGCGGTTTATCTCTCCTTCCACTCCCACACATTTGCCTTGCGAGTGTATTGCCTAATAACTGTGTGCGTTGGGGGTTGGAATAAATATCCAAACTCCAGCTTATTTCTCTAACAGAGAGAATTTCCTGGTCTTAAGAATTATGCAAATTTATGTCGTGGAAAGCTAATGTGACCAAACTAATGACACAGGGTTTAGATCTTCCCAGTTAAAAACGAGATATTTCATTTTAAAATTGTTCTTTTTTCTTGCGTTGCATTTCCTATGTATGACACCATGTTTTCTTTGTTTGATACTAGAATGTAGAAATTCGCAGCTTCCTCCATAAGCAGCTCAAGTAATACCACGAATTTGTTAGAAATACTTAATTATTAATGAATTTCAAATATGTTAATTTCAAAAACCACAACAGCGTAAAGTTGAAACCCTACGGTTTACCCTGGGATGACGGAGATCAGATATGAACTTTTTCAGCATGTGTGTAACAGATAAGAATGTAAGAATATTGCTACTTCTCTGATAAGTGACGCTACATTTAGTACCAAGAAGATGGTGAGCTTATAAGACCAAGTATAAGAACAAGAAATCGCTCTTAGTGATTCGTTGTAAAACAACCAACTTGTAATTATACAGGATGGGGCAAAATATCCTGCAATATTCAGTAGGGCATTGTGAAGGGAGGGGAGGCCGTAGAAGGGTGGGGTTGGGCTCGAAAGGTGCAGGTAGTTGGGAAGTTCCCGTTACAACACTCCGCAGTCGTAAAGATGGTGTGGTCCAACG